>SKEH01000677.1_pt1 | contig 18374 bp, 23 predicted proteins | sample 4826571 | NCBI WGS metagenome assembly SKEH01 (sample SAMN11008814, study PRJNA524170) | human gut metagenome | biome: Human fecal sample; material: Feces; isolation source: fecal sample from pouch patient p29 | host: Homo sapiens | place: Israel: Tel-Aviv | collected 2016-09-14 | reverse complement strand
AATATCCATGTCAACCATCCTGCTATTATTGACAAATATTTTTATTTTTTTGACAAATATGCTTGTCAAAAAGGAAAAGAAGTGTTACAATGATTTTAGTTGAAAGAAGGAGAGGTTTTCTTATGGGAGCCATATGGATTCTATTTATCCCTTTTCTGGTTATCATTTATGCAAGCTCAGAAAAGAAGATAAAAAAGTTGAACAAACGTATTAAAAGATTAGAAAAACAAGTGAAAGGAAATCAAGAAATGTCTAGACTTTTAGAAGAATTGAAAGGCCAAACGGCCACTGTTACTGTAGATGGTTTTGGAGCCGAGTATGAAATTTTGGATATTGATGAAGATTGGGTCAAATTGAGTCGTGAGACCAATAAACAACAAAAAGAAACCAAATTAGTCCATATCGAAGATATTCAAGATATTCAACTATAAGGGGGCGAAAGCCATGATCTTAAAAAATCGACTGAAAGAGCTGAGGGCGCGTGATAGTCTCAACCAATCTGAGCTAGCCAAGCTAGCTGGAGTCTCGCGCCAGTCTATCAGTCTCTTGGAGCGGGGTGAATACACCCCTTCGGTTATCATTGCCATCACCATCGCCCAGATTTTCAAGGAACCTGTGGAAAATGTCTTTAGTCTAGTGGAGGAAGAGGAATAACAATGAAAAAGCAACAACAAGAACGAACCCCTCGTTACCGTTTTTGGAGAAATGTAGGTATCATTACAGTTTCCGGCTTGATCGGAGGAGTTATCGGATTTTTGACAGAAATGTTTGGATACGAAAAGCCCCTAGAAATCCAATCCTTCTTTAGTAAAGAAGTACTCCTTTTGGGCTCAGCAGTTTTATTCTTAGTCGCATTTATACTCACGATAACCTTACTGATGTGCGCGAGAAAAGTCCATCAAAAGATGCTCCAAATAGAAGACGATGATGAAGCCTATCACTATGACATTCAAAAGAAAAAACTATATGGCTTAGCGACCATTTTTAAAGGCATCATGATCTTGCCCTACTTTTTATTCGTCATTTTTTATAGTCAATTGGTCGACTTAGATAGACCTGGCGCTGGGGACATGGCTTTTATCTTTGGAGACTTTACCATGCTCTATCTCTTTCTTGTCTTGATTGCCCTATTTTTCCTATCGGATATCTTCTTTCGCAAGACCTTCCATCTGATTTATGGAAAACCGATTCCCCGCAATGCCAATGCCAAGGAAGTGCGTGAATTTATGATGAGTATGATGGATGAAGCAGAAAAGCAGATTAGCTACGAGGAAAACTATGAAATTATCATTAAGTTAAGCAATTATATCTTACCGATTTCCTTAATTGCGATATTCTTAGTTGGCATTGCTTTCCATACAGATATCTTGTTAGCATTAGTAGTGGTATCACTGATTTATCTCTATATCTTGGTCTCACAATACAAGATTACCAAACGTTATTATAAAGAGTAAAGGAGTCATCCATGTTAGAAATTAGAAATTTAGAAAAAAGCTTTGGGAATAAGCAGGTTCTCTTCGGAGTAGATCTGACAGCTCAACAAGGGCATATCCTTGGCTTAGTTGGGAAAAATGGTGCCGGGAAAACAACTATTTTCCACAGCATCCTGCGCTTTTTGGACTACAGCGGCGAGATTCGCCTAGGTGGCAAACCCATTACACAAGAGACTTACAAGGAAATTGGCTATTTGCCTGAAGAGCGCAGTCTTATGCCAAAACTCACGATTTTTGAGCAGGTCCGCTATTTGGCTGCCTTAAAAGGAATGAGCACTGCCGAGGTCAAGGAAAAATTACCGACCTGGATGGAAAAACTTCAAGTAAAAGGGAAATTAACCGATAAAATCAAGAGTCTCTCAAAAGGGAACCAACAGAAGGTTCAACTGATCATCACCTTGATCCATGAGCCTAAATTGATCATTTTAGATGAACCCTTTAGCGGCTTGGATCCGGTCAACACAGAAGTGCTCAAGCAGGTCATCTTTGAAGAAAAAGAGCGAGGAGCGACCATTATCTTTTCTGACCACGTCATGACCAACGTCGAAGAGTTGTGTGATGATATCCTAATGATCCGTGATGGTTCGGTTGTCCTTTCAGGGCCTGTCCAAGAGGTCCGGAATAGCTATGGCAAGACCCGCCTCTTTGTCTCTAACGACTTTAGTAAAGAAGAGCTGGAAGCTCTGCCACACGTGACCAAGGTCAGCATGACCAAGCAAGGGACTTGGAAGCTGATCTTGGATGACGCGTCAGCGGGTCCAGAATTATTTGACCGCTTGACCAAGGGCCACTACCTTGCGACCTTTGACCACCAAGCCCCAACTATTGATGAGATCTTTAAACTTGAATCAGGAGTAGAAGTATGAAACAGATGTTTGTCGTAATGAAAGAAACCTATATCAGACAAGTGAAATCATGGAGTTTTCTCTTCATGGTCTTCGGTCCCTTCCTCTTTTTAGGGTTGGGCATCGGAATCGGTTATCTAACGGATTCTTCTACAGATGCGAAGAATCAGGTGGTCTTGGTGACAGAAGTTCCAGCTGTCAAAGAAAGCCTCAAAGGAACTGATGGCTTGACCTTGGACTACAAAGATGAAGCTGCAGCTAAAAAAGCCATCAAGGATGAGAAAGCCGTTGCTTACCTAACGGTCGATGAAAAAGATGGCCAGCTAGAAGCTACTTATGTGGGCGACCAAGCCATGAAAACAGATTTGAAAACCCTTGTCGCTGCGAAATTAAGCCAAGTCCAACAAGGGATCAATCTAGCGCGTGCTAATCTAAGCAAAGAGCAACTGACAGCCTTGTCTCAACAGGTTTCTCTCAAAGAAAAAATTGATGAGAAAAAAGAAGGCTTGAAAATGGTGCAAACCATGGTTGCAGGTGGTCTAGGAATGTTGCTTTATATGATTTTGATCTTCTACTCGAGTATCACAGCCCAAGAAGTGGCTAGTGAAAAGGGAACCAAGATCATGGAAGTGGTCTTCTCTAGTATCAAAGCAACTGACTATTTCTTCGCACGCATGCTCGGACTCTTCGGAGTGATCTTTACTCATATTTTTGTCTATGTGATTGGTTTGGTAGCTGTTTGGATCTTTAGAGCAGATATCCCAGTTGTCAAGGATATTCTCGCTCCAAACTCTCCGATTACCCAACACCTTGCAGAGTCGATCTCGCTCAATACCGTCTTCTTCATTATCCTTGGGATCTTTATGTATGTGGTGCTCTCTGCCTTCTTAGGCTCAACAGTTGCACGACCTGAAGATTCAGGAAAAGCGATTTCGCCACTAATGATGTTAGTTATCTTTAGCTTCCTTGGGGTAACCACCTTGGGAAGTGCCGGTGATGTCTTCTTATTGAAGATCGGTTCGTACATTCCATTCTTTTCAACCTTCTTCATGCCTTTCCGTACCATCAATGGCTATGCGACTGGTCTTGAATCTTGGGCTTCATTGGGAATTGCGGTCCTCTTTACCATCGTGGGAACAGTTCTCATCGCTCGAATCTACGCGAGCTTAATCCTCCAGACCGATGACCTCGGACCGTGGAAGACTATCAAACGTGCTCTCAGCTATCGCTAATCAAACAAGCCCTCAGTTATTGCTGAGGGCTTGTTGAATGGAGATTACAATTTTTTTGAAAGACTTGTCTCCAACTATTAATAAATTACAAGAAGCGATCGACGATATTCAAAATCATCTAGATAGTAAAATTGAAGAATATGAAAATGTGGTAAGGTAGCTTGAGAATATTTTTAACATTCTCAGGAACAGAATAAATATAGTTGATGGAGAAGAACTAAACTTAATGCAGTATTCACATTCTGAATACTATTATCAAAAATCACTATTTTACCCATGAGTTTTTATCGTTTATACTAAATCATGTCCAAGGGACAAGAAAAAAGATTTAGAGGTATAGAAATGAACGCAAGAAAAGTAAGACTTTTGACAACAACGGCTATAGCAACTATTTTTCTTTGCTATTGTACAGGTAAATGAAAGAGAACTATAATATAGACAGAAAGTGAGATGAATCCTATGAAAAACGTTAATTTGAACAATGGAGTGAAGATGCCAATTCTTGGCTTTGGTGTTTTCCAAATTCCTGCCAGTGAAACAAAGCAGGCCGTGCTTGATGCTATTAAGGTTGGCTATCGTCATTTTGATACGGCTCAGTCTTATGCCAATGAAAAAGAAGTTGGTGAAGCTATCGCAGAATCAGGTTTGCCAAGGGAAGAATTTTTCATTACTAGCAAAGTCTGGCTAGAGCATTACGGTTATGAGAAAACGAGAAAAGCTGTTCTACATTCATTGGAGGTCATGGGCTTAGATTATCTAGACTTGATGCTCCTTCATCAGCCCTTTGCAGATTACTATGGTTCTTATCGTGCCTTGGAGGACTTGTATAAAGAAGGGAAACTGCGTGCCATTGGTGTCAGCAATTTCTATCCCGATCGTCTGAGTGATCTGGTGGCTTTTAATGAAATCACACCACAGGTCAATCAAGTTGAAACCCATCCGTTTAATCAACAGATTTTCGCACAAGAGAATATGATCAAAAACAATGTTCAGATGGAGTCATGGGCTAGTTTTGCAGAAGGTAGAAATGGCATCTTTTCTCATCCGACACTAGTGGCGATTGCGGAAAAATATGGTAAGTCCACAGCTCAAATTATGATTCGTTGGCAGGTGGAGCGTGGTATCGTCTGCTTGACAAAATCAGTAAAACCAGAGCGTATGGCTGAGAATATTGATGTTTTTGATTTTAACTTAACAGATGAAGATATGACAGCCATTGCAGAACTTGATACAAAAGAAAGTCTGTTTTTCAATCACCAAGATCCTTCAACAGTTGACATGTTCTTACATTTGATTGAACAGAGAAAAAATGGAGACAACTAAAGATGAAAACAATTACTTTAAATGATGGCAATCGTATTCCAGCAGTTGGTTTTGGTGTTTTCCAAATTCCTGCAGACGGTTCGACCTATACAGCTGTTAAGGAAGCCTTAGAAGTTGGTTACCGTCATATTGACACAGCGCAAGCTTATTTTAACGAAAAAGAAGTCGGACAAGCTATCAAAGATTCAGGCATTCCACGTGATGAAATCTTTGTCACTAGTAAACTTTGGATTCAAGATTATGCTTACGAAACTGCTAAAGCAACCATTGATGCAACCTTGGAAAAAATGGGGCTTGATTACCTTGACCTCTACCTGCTTCACCAACCTTATGGCAAAGTCGAAGAAGCTTGGAAAGCTCTAGAAGAAGCCAAATCAGCTGGTAAAATCAAATCAATCGGTGTATCAAACTTCACGCCAAACTTTTGGAATCAATTTATTCCAAATTTTGCAACTATCCCAGCTGTTAACCAAGTAGAGTTCAACCCATATTTCCAACAAAAAGCTCTACGTGACTTGCTTGCAAAGGACGATGTTAAAATCGAAGCTTGGGCGCCACTCGGACAAGGAAATAAAGACTTATTTGCCGAACCAATCATCACAGCTTTGGCTAACAAATATGGCAAAGATGCTGGGCAAATTATTTTGCGATTTGAAGTGCAAGAAGGTATCGTTGTCTTGCCAAAATCAACCAAGAAAGTTCGCATGGCATCAAACAAAGAACTCTTTGATTTTGAATTGACCGCTGAAGAAATGGCAGAGATTCGTACCCTTGACAAAGGAAAAGGTGCTCATGACCCAGACGCACCAGGCGTTGGAGATTATCTCTTGTCAGCTTATGACATTCATGCTAATGATTAAATTTTAAGATTGTTGGAGGAATAATAAATGAAAAATGTTTTAATTTTGGGTGCCAATGGACAAATTGCACGGATTGTAGCGAAGCGTCTTTTGAGCGAACAAGATGATGTTCAATTGACACTTTATTTGCGAAAAAGTCATCGTGTTGATGACTTAGTGGCTATTAATCCTGCGCGTGTAAGGATAGTAGATGCTGACATTCACGACCAAGAAATGTTGGACAAGGCTGTTCAAGGACAAGATATTGTTTTTATTTCAAATGTTGACCATGACCCTGATAACAAACTGACTCAAGGTGTTATTGCAGCAATGATTAAAAATGATGTTAAACGTGTTATAGCTTCAAATGTTTTAGGAATTTACGGAGAAGTTCCTGGAGAATATGGTCGTTGGAATACAGAAATGCTTACGCAAGCAGGGCTCAATCGAGCTCGACGTTCTGACGAATTATTAGAAAAATCAGGCTTAGATTACACAACTTTACGTTTGCCTTGGTTAAATGACCGTGATGAGGTGAAATACAGTATTACGCACAAAGGAGAATCATATGTCGGCGTCTCTGGCTCACGTCAAAGTATTGCAGACGTTGTCGTCAAAATGATTGCTGATCCAACTTACCTCAATAGAGAAAGTATAGGTCTTGCAGACCCCGATACTCAAGGATTGACACGTCCTGTTTATTAAGATAAATAGAGAAGGAGAAAAAATGAAAGTCGCAACATTTATTGAAACAGGGAAAATGACAGTTACTGAAGCACCTGTACCAGAAATTCAAAAAGACACAGATGCCATTATTAAGATTGTTCGCGCGTGTGTCTGTGGTTCCGACCTTTGGTGGTTTAGAGGTATTTCTAAACGCGAACCAAATTCTTATACCGGACATGAAGCTATCGGGATTGTTGAAACAGTAGGAAATGCGGTGACCTCAGTTAAATCAGGTGATTTTGTCATTGTTCCATTTACACATGGTTGTGGTAAATGCGCTGCTTGCCGTGCTGGTTTTGATGGCAATTGTACCAATATGGAACCAGGTGGTAACGCTGGCTATCAAGGTGAATATCTCCGTTTTACAAATGCTGATTGGGCACTTATTAAAATTCCTGGACAACCGTCTGACTATTCAGATGACGTATTGAATTCCCTCTTGACTTTGGCTGATGTGATGGCAACTGGTTATCATGCTGCTAAAACAGCAGAAGTCAAAGCTGGCAATACTGTTGTTGTCATGGGAGATGGTGCCGTCGGTTTGTGTGGTGTTATCGGTGCTAAACTATTAGGTGCAACACGTATTATTGCCATGAGCCGCCATGCTGACCGACAAGCTTTAGCAAAAGAATTCGGCGCAACTGACATTGTAGCTGAACGTGGTGATGAAGCCGTTGAAAAAGTTATGGCGCTAACGAATGGTGCTGGAGTCGATGCTGTTTTAGAATGCGTCGGAACAGAACAATCAGTTGAAACAGCTGTCAATGTCTGCCGTCCAGGTGCTGTGATTGGTCGTGTAGGTGTTCCTCAAAAAACAGAAATGAACACCAATGCACTCTTCTGGAAAAATATTGGTTTACGAGGTGGTATTGCCTCAGTAACTACTTATGACAAAGAACTACTTCTTGATGCTGTCTTAACTGAAAAAATTAATCCAGGTAAAGTCTTTACCAAACGCTTCAATCTCGATGATATTCAAGCGGCTTATGAAGCTATGGATAAACGCGAAGCAATTAAATCTTTAGTTATTGTATCAGAATAAAACAGCTCAAAACCAGCTGTTCAAAGCTGGTTTTTCGTTTTGAAAATAAAGTTGCCGTTGTAACGGGCGGCGGTTCTGGAATTGGTCGTGGTATTGCTGAACGTTATCCTAACGAAGGAGCAAAAGTTATTATCGCAGGACGTCGAGAAAATGTTTTGAAAGAAGTGGCAGATAGCAATAAGAATATTTCTTATGTTGTGGCTGATATTACAAATTCAGATGACGTTGCTAAAATTGTTAAAATCGTTCTCAGATGAATAGTCTATCAGTATTTGTAAAATGAATACTGCAATAAACAATAAGTATTGTACTATTCACTCTTTTAAGAATAAAATAGATTCATCAGGGGAACCTCTAAAAACTAATTTTCTAAAATTTAAACTGTTGATTTAACAAGGTTTTCAGAACTCCAAATTCGCAATTTTGGGAGTTTATAGAGGTGTCTATAAATAAGAAAGAGAGAACTGATAATGCAAACACAAAACGTTGTTTTTTTGAACAAAGAATTAAACCTCCGCCTCGCAGGTATCCTTCGCTTGCCTGCAAACTTCGATTTGAATACCAATTACCCGGCAATTGTTGTAACAGGTCCAATGCTTTCCGTAAAAGAACAAGCTCAAGCCGTTTATGCCGCTGCACTTACAGAAGCGGGTTACGTTACCTTGGTATTTGATGGCGCTTATTTTGGCGAAAGTCAAGGTTTCCCACGCCAGCAAGAGCTTCCTGATGTCAAACAATCAGATATCGAAGGGGCTATTGACTTCCTTGAGAGCCTTCCTTACGTTGATAATAGCCGTATTGGTGGTTTAGGCATGTGTGGGTCAGGTTCTTATATGTCTGTTGCTGGTGTCAAAGATAGCCGTTTAAAAGCTATTACCGCAGTCGTGCCAGCTATTTCTGATATTTCTACTTCGCCAATGACATCATTCTTCTTGCCAGAAGAGGAAGTAAGGATAGCTAAAGAAGCTTATGAAAACGGAACAGGTGACCTAATTACACTTAATTTCCAACCTCGTGCCTTTGAAGAGGGGGCACAATATTACTATTCTGCTCGTGGGAATCGTGCACGGTGGAGTAATCAAGTTGTGGCTTGGAGTCAATTAGAGTTGATTAATTACAATGTGACCAATATCATGAAAGATATGACCAAACCGTACTTGGTTGTTACTGCTGAAAATGCCTGGAGCCAACCAGCATCTCGTGAAATCTTTGATGCAGCCAAGAGTGATGTAAAAGAATGGGTAGTTGTCCCTGAAGCAAGCCACTTTGACATGTACGACCTCCATCCTTTTATAGATGTCGCCTTTGAGGCAATCATACCTTTCTTTGAAAGAAATATTTAATCCCAACTATCCATTTGAATAATGAAAATAGATAAAAACGAGGTAAACAATGCAATACACAGTACTTAATAACGGAATCAAAATGCCTATGGTTGGATTTGGAGTTTTCCAAATCCATGATGCCAAAACAACGCAGACAGTTGTAGAAGAAGCGATTAAAACGGGTTATCGTTTGATTGACACTGCCCAAGTTTATGGTAATGAAGAAGCGGTCGGAAAAGCTATCAAGGCCTCAGGTGTTCCCCGTGATGAGCTCTTTATCACAACTAAACTTTGGATTTCTGACTTTAGCTATGAGGCTGCTAAAGACGCTTTTAATGAATCCTTACGTAAATTAGATTTGGACTACGTTGATCTCTATCTCTTACATCAACCATTTGGGGATATTTTCGGAGCTTGGCGTGCCTTAGAAGAACTTTATAAAGAAGGAAAAATCAAAGCGATTGGAGTTTCAAACTTTAAACCAGATCAATTAGCTAACCTTGCTGCCTTTAATGAAGTTACTCCAGCTGTCAATCAGATTGAACTCCACGTTTTCAACCAAAAAGAAGATGAGCAAGCCTATATGCTCTCAAAAGGGGTGCAAACAGAGAGTTGGGGCGCTTTTGCTGAAGGACAATTTGATGTTTTTAATAATCCAGTTTTAAAAGAAATTGCAGAAAAATACAGCAAAACAACAGCACAAGTTATGCTTCGTTGGCAGTTGCAACGTGGCATTGTCTCCCTTTCAAAATCAGCCAATCCAGAACGTGTCCGTCAAAACTTTGACATCTTTGATTTTGAATTATCAGCAGAAGATATGGACAAAATTGCGACTCTTAACACGAACACAACTGTCTTCTCGGATCATCACGAAGCTAAAACAGTTGAACTTTTGGCAAGCTTTGTTGGGAAATCATTTTAATAGGTATAAAGTGTGGTAGATAAGGAGAAAATGGAATGACAACATTATTTATAAACGGTAGTCCCAATAAAAATGGCAATACCGTCGCTTTAGCAAAAAAATTATTAGGAGATCAATCTTTTGAAACGCTTCATCTAGCAGATTATAAAATTTATGATTACGGACAAGATTTCTCAGATGATCAATTTGAAGAGGTGCTAGCAAAGCTATTTGAAGCAGATACAATTGTGATTGGCTCACCAGTCTATTGGCATAGCATCAATGGTTTGGTACGGAATTTCCTGGATCGACAGTATAATCGTGTCGAAGAACAGCTCAACGGAAAAGTGTTGTATTTCATCTTTCAAGGCTCAGCTCCGACGCAGGAAGTTCTTGATATGGGAAACTACACCATGAGCCGTTATGCCGGCTTGTATGGAATGAACTACAAGGGTATGATAACTAGGTAAGTAATGGATAGGTTCATGAAGAAACTAAGTTTATTTTTCTAGGATTTTTGACAGTTTTTGTCCTTGTTGCATGTAGCAGTGGTAAGCAGAATACGCAAACAAGTGAGGCAGCTAGCAGTCAAACGGCGGAATCCAGTCAAGAAGCCAGTTCGGCAGATGATAGTCAAAAATTCTTGTTGCTTATTTTTCCGCATCTGAAAATACAGCCACGATTGCCCAAGATATCGCTTTTGAAACAGGTGGAAATCTATTTGAAATCAAACCACAGAATCTATATAGCGAAGCTGATTTGAATTGGACAGAAGGAAATGGTCGTGTCGTCTAAGACTATCTCAATGAGTCCTAACGAGAAACGCCTTTGGAAGTAGTGACTCCTGAAAACTGAGCAGATTATAATGTTATTTTTATTGGCTATCCTATTTGGTGGCAAGAAGCTGCCTGGTCTATCAATGATTTCGTTGAAGAAAATGACTTTTCAAGAAAAACAGTCATTCCATTTGCGACATCTACTAGCTCTCATTTAGGGGAAAGTGGAAATTTACTAGCAGAGATGGCAGGAACAGGCAACTGGAAAGAAGGGCAACGGTTTAGTTCATCAGCTACAAGCTCAGATGTAGCTGAATGGCTTACTGAGATAGAATAGGAAGATTTCTATGGAAAGTGAGAACAACTCTTTATTCTCAAAAGGAATAAATTTTGGTATAATACTCTCTATTAAGGAGGAGTGAACATGAATTTAATGTCAAAAGAGCGTTTAATCGCTTTTACAGATGCCGTCTTGGCGATTATCATGACGATTTTAGTTTTGGAATTAAAACGGCAGGATCAGATTAGCTGGCAGGCTCTATGGGATTTGCGGGCCTATTTTTTCGCCTACACCATTTCTTTCTTCTGGTTGGGAACCATGTGGGTTAATCTGCATCGTAGTTGGGATGTGGTTGATAAAATCAACTCCAATTTGGTTTGGAGTTCGATTGTCTTACTCTTCTTTTCATCCTTTTTCCCCTACACCACAGCCTTGGTTTCGGCTGATTTTAACAATTCAGTTGCTCAAACCTTATATGGGGTCATTGTTCTTCTGGTAACAGCTTGTAACGTCTGGATGTATCACGAATTGCATAAACTAAATCCCGATGCTGTTGGAGCAAGCCGTTTTAACATTTTAGATAAGGAAGGTCTAGTTGATATTGCACTAAAGCTAATAGGTTTAGTCTTGACCTTAACGGTCTTCCCTTCTGCCATGATGTGGGCAGTGCTGTTTACGTTCTTGGTCATCGTTTTACCTAGAGCAATTAGGCAGTAATCCTTATCAAATAAAGAAAAGTATGGTTCTTTCGAGGGAACCATACTTTTTTTCTGTACTATCAAGTGAATTGCATTAATATACTTTTATTCTTTTTCAAAGTTGAGATGTAAAAGGTTTTTGTGGCTTCCTTATCTACGATTGGGACATGCACACGTTGGGTTGGATTGTCTGAGGAGGCCTGAGAGATATTGGTTGAAAAGCTTGGCAAAGCAGAAGCAGAGATCAGTTCGTCAAAGGCTTCCCAATCTGTCTGGACAATAAATTTGGTTTGTGTTAGCTGATCCACAAGTGGTTGCCAAATCCCCAAACCGGACCGCAAGAGCATGGTTAGGTTTGCCAAATCTTCCAATGCAATTTCCTCACGCATGGCATAGGGATGGGCAGGTGGAACGGAAATATAAAGTTGTTCTTTGAAGAATCCAGTTGTCAGCACATCGTCATGCTCAATTGGAAAGTCTGTCACGATAAACTGGAATTTCTGACTAAGTAGGCCTTCTAGTAGGGAGTCATTATCGTGTAACTCGACATGGACTTCTTGTCCTAAGTCCTGCTCTGCCAAACGACTCCTCACTTCCCATTCTACACCAGGAGCTGAGATGCCGCCAAATAAAATCGTGGTTTGGAGAGAAAAACGTTGGATATTTTTCAAAAATTGCTGCTCATGGTTGAGCAAATCTTCTGCTTGTTGAACAGTATATTTACCAGTTTCCGTTAAGGAAAGTTTGTTTTTGCTTCGTTGGAAAAGCTGGACGCCTAAGTCGTCTTCTAACTGACGCATATTACGGGTCAAAGACGGCTGTGAAATCAATAAAACCTCAGCTGCGCGTGATAGTGTCCCTTCTTTAGCGACCGTAATCAATTGTTCTAGGTGCTGTAAATTGATCATATTTTCTCCTTTGTCACTATTCACTTTATAAATAGCAGTCTAACTAATTGCTATTGTACTATTTTTTAAAGCACTTGTAAAATAGAGACATCAAGTGGAGGTAGCTGTATGAATAAGATTAGATTAAATAATGGAATAGAAATGCCACAGGTTGGGATGGGGCTGTTTCAGCTGAAAGGTGATGAGACTCAAACCTACATCAAACAGTCGATTGAGGCTGGGTATCGCTTATTTGATACGGCTAGTATCTATAGTAATGAAGCAGATTTAGGGCAGGCTATTAAGGATTCAGGAATTGCTCGAGAGAATTTTTTTATTTCCAGCAAGGTCTGGATTCATTCTGATGGCTATGAGGCAACAATGAAGGAGTTTGAAACAAGCCTAAATCGCTTGGGAACAGATTACATTGACCTGTATTTGATTCATCAACCGATGGGGGATGTTTATGGATCTTGGCGTGCCTTAGAGGAGCTTTATACTCAAGGGAAAATTAAGGCTATTGGCGTATCGAATTTCTCTGAAGATCGCTTGCTTGATTTTATTTTAAATACAAAAATTGTTCCAGCAGTAAATCAAATTGAGCTTCATCCTTTCTTTCATCAATCATCCCTAAGGAAACTGATGAAGGATTACGGGATTCAGGTTCAGGCTTGGGGCCCGCTTTGTGAAGGGATGAAAAATATCTTTCAGCATCCAGTATTAGAAAATATCGCGAAAAAACATCAGAAATCCATTGCTCAAATCGCTTTAAAGTGGAGTGTGCAGATGGGCAATAGCGTCATCCCCAAATCAACAAATCCCGTACATTTGGCAGAAAATGTAGACCTTTGGGATTTTGAATTGGACCAAGAAGACTTAGACCAAATCAAACAGCTGGACATTGGTTACAGTGAGATTATTGACCATAAAAATTTAGCCGTTGTAAAAGGGTTGAACCTGTGTTTAGGGAGTGAGAAGACTCATGTCTAAAGGAGGAATTATGGTATTTACAAAAGATACAAAAATTAGAGAAATTACCCAACATCCTAGTTTTAGAGGATTTGGACACTTATTATTCCCGCTTCAGCTGGCCTTTCATCCTGAGGAGACTGTCCAAGATGTGACTGATTCAAATCATTTTATCTGGTATTCAAACCTGAAAACAAAGACCAGTTTAGAGGTTTTGAACAACTTACTCGAGCGTGCTCAAAAAAATGAACAAATCTTTTTCCCCATTTATGATGAGGACGAGATGGTGAAGGATCCAAGTAAGAGAGAAACAGGGCTATTTTACTTCAAAGGGAAGGAATATGAGAAATTTGCCCTTATCAATGCAGGCGGCGGTTTTCATTATGTTGCTGCCTTGCACGACAGTTTCCCACAAGCCTTGGCCTTAAGCCAAAGAGGCTACAATGCCTTTGCTCTGATCTATCGCCCCAAGAAGGCCTATGAAGATCTAGCACAGGCCCTAGATTATCTTTATAGTCACTCCAGTGAATTGAAGATAGACCCTGACCAGTATTCGCTTTGGGGTGGTTCTGCTGGAGCTAGGATGGCTATTCGCTTAGGTAACAAAAGCGAAATACAACGTTTAACAAGGACATCCATAGAGCCAGCCAGCATGGTTGTTAGTCAATATACTGGTTATTCATCTGTTTCTAGAGATGATGCACCGACCTATGCCAATTGTGGTACTAATGACTGGATTGCCAATTGGCAAGTGATGGAAAATCGACTGAAGAACTTGAAAAAGCTTGGGATTGACAGCCAGTTTCACGTCTATAAAGGGTTGAGGCATGGATTTGGCATTGGAAAAGAGACAGTAGCAGAAGGTTGGATCGATAACGCCATTTCCTTCTGGGAAAAACAAATCAACAAATAGAAATTGGAGAAAAACAATGAGATTAGTAATTATTGGTGCTTATTTTCCAACAAATAATCGGGTTATCGGTGCTAAGTTAGTGGATGAGTCAGGTTTGGATTATACCTACCTTCGGATGACTTGGCTCTATAATCAGGAAGGCAATCGCTCCTACAAGTTGATTCCGCAAGGAGAACCCTATAAAGGTGCTCAAGTCACGCGCCAAGCAGTTGCCCAATATGTTATGGACTTATTGCAAGATCCAAGTCGTGACTTGGGTGTGAGCGTTGGAATTGTGGAGCCAGGAAGTGAAGCTCTAGCGAAACCAGTTTTCTACTAAGAAAGTGTGAGTATATGAAAAGAAAGAGTGAATATATGAAAAAAGAATCATTTGGGATCATCTTACCCATTACCCTATTAGCTTATTTTTTGATCTTAATGGATAATTCCATTATCTTTACCAGCTCTGTTCAGATTGGCGAGAGTCTAAATCTAACAGATACCAGTCTAGCTTGGGTGTCAAATGCCTATACGCTTACCTTCGGTGGCTTTTTGCTCCTATCTGGTCGCTTGTCTGATTTGTTGGGTCGCAAGCGAATTTTTCAAATTGGTCTAGCTATATTTGGACTTAGTTCCTTGGTGATTGGCCTTGCCCAAAATGCATCTATGATGATTTTGGCACGTGCTATTCAAGGAATTGGAAGTTCTATTATCGCGCCAACAACCCTTGCCTTAATGATGGATACTTATACGGGTGAGATGCGAACAAAAGCTATTTCCTACTATGGTGCGACGGCTGGAATTGGATCAAGTGTTGGTCTCTTGATTGGTGGTGGTCTAACCAGTTTTGTATCCTGGCGAGCAGGCTTTCTAATCAATGTCCCTTTGACCTTGCTCTTGATGTGTCTGACTCATCGCCATGTAGTTGCTAAGGCTGGACACCAAGAGAAAATAGATTACTTGGGGAGTTTATTGTCAGTTGCAGGTTTAGCGAGTCTGATCTATGGTTTGGACGGTGAGATTTACCCCCTTGCCTTTGTTATCGCTGGTTTTCTTATCTTGATTGGCTTTTATTTCTATGAAAAAGGCCAAAAACTACCTATTATGCCACTAGACTTATTCAAAAATAAAGTTCGTTTTGGTGCCTATCTTGTCAGAGCTCTATTCATGATGGCTATGTTGCCCTATTGGTTCCTATTGCCACAGGTATTACAGGCTGAGTACGGTTTTTCTGCCTTGGGGTCTGGTTTTGCCTTTCTGCCCTTGACAATCACAACCTTCCTTACTTCTCTTCAGCTCCCCAAACTGACTAAGCGATTTGGTAATAATCGTATTTTACTCATTGGAGAGATCGCTTTGTCACTTGGTCTTTTATGGGCTAGCCTATCACCATTAGAGTTGGGTTATGTGCAAGCTGTTGCCTTGCCAATGCTGGTAATTGGTATTGGTCAAGCAATGGTCGTTGCACCTGTGACGGCAGCAGGTATCTATCAAGCTCCTGATGACTTGGCAGGTTCGGCTAGTGGCTTGACAAATGCCATGCATCAAATTGGTGGACCAATTGGCTTATCTGTTATTATGGCGACGACATCGAATTTCTATGTCAGTCTTGGTTGGATGGCAGGTTTTAGCCTAGTCGCTTTGCTTTTTGTCCTTATCTTTGTTTATCAATTTGGAAAAAATCCCTAGGAGGTTTCTATGAGAAAAAGTTTTATTTTATTGGTAAGTGTTCTAGTCTTAGCTGCTTGCTCCGTTCAAAACGAAAGCCAAACAAACAGCAGTTCATCATCTTCGGCATCTATTCTTCCAAGCGGAAAAATGGACCAAAATCAGATTGCAGCACCGCAAGTTGGTCTCTCAGATGCAGAGTGGAATAATAGTCGAGGGACAGTCTCGGATGGAAAAGATACCAATTCTGAGCAAGAGCCGACTCGAATCTTGTCTGAAGACGCCGATAGTCTGATTGTCTATTTTTCACGGTCAGGCTCTACTGAGTTACTGGCTAGCAAGATTCAGGCACTTTCTGGTGCAGATGTGATTGAATTGGTTGCCAAAGAAACGTATAGTTCTGATTATGGTGAAACGGTACAACGGGCCAATCAGGAACGAAATGTCAAAAACACTCCTGAATTGGACGTAGAGATGCCAGATTTATCTCACTATCAAACCATTTATATCGGCTATCCTATTTGGGGCATGACCATGGCAGAGCCCGTTGCAACCTTTATCGAGACCTATGCCAAAGAACTTGATGGAAAAACGATCATTCCATTTTCGACAAATGGTGGTTATGGATTAGGATCAAGTATCGATTATATCGAAACTATTTTGGCTGAAAACCAGGTTACCGCTCGTATTGAGCCTGCCTTTGCAGTCGAAGGAAATAAGGTTGATCAGGCTGATTCAGACTTGATGACGTGGTATAACAATTTAAACAAATAGAAAGAGAAAACTGTTATCAAAAGAACTCTTATTTTTTCATTAACAGGCTTGCTATTAGTCGTTCTAGGGACGATTCTTTATCTAAACTTTGAAAGCAATAAAGCCAACAATTCAACAGAGTTGATAAGCCAAAATGTGTCAAGTTCTTCTCGCACTAACTCGCTTTCTAAGGAACAGGGCAGTAAAATTGACGGTATGACTTATACAACGACTTATGATGGCAAAGAGTATAACAAGGAAGCACTTGTCTATGTGCCTGATTCGTATGAGACAGGCAAACCAATGAATATCCTTTATCTCATGCACGGATCAGGCATGTCTGCTGAGCAAGTAGCGGCAGACGTCAAACCACTGCTAGATAACTGGATTGCAAATGGAGATATTGAGCCACTGCTGGTTGTATTTCCGACTTATTATCCAGATCGAAGTTTTGTTGTGTCGAATTATTCAGCTGATTATCCTTTAAATCATTACTTTGCAGAGACTGAAGTTTTAGAGGTTATGAAGACGGTTGAAAGTCAATACACGACCTTTGCTGAGACAGCCGATGAAACTGGTTTTACAGCAAGTCGTTCTCATAGAGCTTTCGGTGGCTATTCTATGGGCGGTATCACGACATGGGATGTGCTGGTTGAACAGAGTGATAAATTTTTCTACTACATGCCGATGGCAGGCGATAGCTGGATTGGACAAGTTACTGGTAGAAACAGCGATGAAGCTATTGCTGAAACCTTGGTCAGTGGTCTGCAAGAAAATAACTACGGGCAGAATGATTTCCAAATAATAGCGATGGTAGGTGGAAGTGATGGGACAAAATACAGCATGATTCCACAGATCGAAGCCCTCCGTAGCAACCATAGTGATTTGATAACAGGTGCTAACCTCATTTATTGGGAAAATAACGGTGGTGGACATAATCAAGAATCATTTGAACTAGAGATTCAACATGGACTGACTTACCTTTTTAAAGAATAAGAGAAAGTGAGGAACAAATGACATTTCCAGATTTGAAACCCATTCCTAAACACTATTTCAAACCTAGCGATAGACCAGGTACCTTAGAAATCCTTAACTATCCTACCTTTTGAATCTTTTTCCTACACGACAAACGCCCCAATTCCAATCGAAAAAGAAGCCGTCATTTATCTTCCTTATGGCTATTCAGACCAGCAAAAATATCCAGTGGTTTATCTTAGTCATGGTGGTTGGTCCAATGAACGCACAACCATGGGAAGCCCTCATTCTCCCAATGCCTTCAAACACATTGTGGATCACGCGATTGCAAATGGATAAATTGCCATTGAGGGTCAAATTAGCGAAGATGATAAAGAGAGCTGGTTAAGTGTGGAGCAATTTAAAAACCGACATGAAGATATCCTTTCGATGAGTTATGAACAGTTTAATGAACTGAGTCTTAAGGAAATTCCATTTATGGATGATGTGAGAGACCAGGTTTGGTCAGAATATGAGCGCAGAAATGAAGCATACATCAAAATCCACGGAGAAGTGGAGTTGGATGATGAGGAAGAATAAGAAATTCTACTTCAACCTGAGAGAGAGTGGGACAGAAATCGGTAATTCGTTAGAATTCGATTTCGTCGTCCCACCTCCGCACAGTTGAGTAGGGCTGTAAAAGCTGATGAAATCAGCGTAGTAGAGCCCACTCAACCACTGCGTCTTGCTCGACAATCCAAAAATAATTGA
>SKEH01000670.1_pt1 | contig 18586 bp, 17 predicted proteins | sample 4826571 | NCBI WGS metagenome assembly SKEH01 (sample SAMN11008814, study PRJNA524170) | human gut metagenome | biome: Human fecal sample; material: Feces; isolation source: fecal sample from pouch patient p29 | host: Homo sapiens | place: Israel: Tel-Aviv | collected 2016-09-14 | reverse complement strand
TCGTTATTTTATTTAAACATATTAGGAATAGCCCCTAAGGGCGATTGAAGGAATGAAAGTTTCTTCAAAATATATATTACGAGAAGTGATCAAATGGGATATCACGGTTACACATCGTCCGTTACAAATGGTTGGCGATGAAGGAGCAATTCGACATTTGTTTTATCTCTTCTTTAAAGAGTCGCGTATGGAGTTTGCTGATTACGGATTTTCTCAGCGTCTTTTGAATTCTGTAGATGAGTTAATTCGTCGTATTCTAGAAGAAAATCAAATTACGAATAATATGAACATTCATTTCCAATTAATGCATAGCTTTTTGATTGGGCTATAACGTCAAAACCATGGGCATAAAATGAAGCGGATTTACCGCTACAGCGGATTAATTATACCTAATGTGAAGCAGCTTGAATCATTAGTCCGTTTGATCAAGCGGGAAACATCTTTAGAGTTTACCAATGCTTGTCTAAAAGAGTGCTTATGGCCGTTGTTTTCACATCAACTGCTTCTGAATCGTAAACAGCAAGCACTGGTTCACAAAAGAAATAGACGCCTAGCAAATTTCTACCATACACATTATTTATTGCTGGAAGCGGTCAGCGATCTATTGAGTACACCACTTTCACAAAATGAAATGGTCGACGCTGCTCGGCAATGAATTATTTTGCTACTATCCAGAAAAGCATTCAATCGAAATTTTGCACGAGTCAGAAAAAATTATGTTGCATTTAATTGATAAAAAATACTATCAAGAAATCAAAAAGCTTGAGAATGTTGTCAGCAACTTTTTATCGCCGCTTCATCAGGAGGAATTTGTTCCGCTGTATATCAGTTTTTTGATAACAACGATAGATAATCTGCTGCAGCGTTTAATTAATTCTGACAGACCTATCAAGGTTCTTCTCCTGTCAGATACTTCCACCACTCATGAACGCTTTTGGCATTCTGTTTTTCCTGATTTCATCAAAGGTGCAGTCACGTATGAACACTTTGAGACGCCCTTCATCAAGCAGGATCAACTGACTGACTTAACACAGCAATACGATCTGATTGTTACGAATGTTACGATGAAGGATCTAGTACCTGCTTGTCCTTTGATTGCGATCAACGCTTTTCCAACGGCAAAAGATTTTGATCGAATTCAACAGTTTATTAATCAATTTGACCCACTTTTATCACGAAAGGAACTACATCATGAACTTACGCCGTCTACTGAAACGAGATAGTCAGCGACAATTACAGTTAGTTGAAACACTCTATTACTCTCAACATCCACGTTCGAGTGAGGAATTATCGTCAATCATTCAATGTACAATACCTGCATTTCTAAATGATATTCGCGCCATCAACAATCAAAGCGAGTATTATAAGATAGTGCGAGAAAATAGTCTATATTATTTAGAACTCAAAGATAATGCCACAATTGATATTTTATATTCAACGTTAATTAGAAACTCAATTGCTTTTAAACTGCTAGAAGCGATCTTTTATGAAGAATCTTATACACTATTAGAGCTTTCGAAAAAACTATTCTGCAGTCTGAGTACAGTTCAAGCATCAATGAAGGACCTGCAAGAAACATTAGGGCGCTGGAAAATGTCTATCCAGCGTCGCCCTTTTCGTCTAACGGGTGATGAGACAGCTATTCGGCATTTATATTTTTTATATTTTTCTGAGAAAAAAGAAGCCCGTGAAAACACACGTTTCAGTTCGGAATTTTTTCATTTTGGCGAAAAAATTGTTCGCTCGATAGTTAGAGAAAATGAACTATCATTATCGCTGGCTCAGTATAACCGTCTATCAATTACTTTTTTTATCAGTCTGGTACGAATCTCAAGAGGACATCGTATTGTTCCGAAACGATTACGATCAACTGCGATCAGCGCACCTAATCCATACACAGTCAACAGGTTTGAGCCCTACCTGCGGAGAGAGCTGGGAATTCTTTGTTCCGAAGACATCGTGAAGGATAGTTTTTGGCTGCTTTATTCCGATTTATTCTTATTAGGAGATAAACAAAAGAAAAAGGTCATGGAGAATAATTATTCTTTAGCCTATCATTATGAAATACACCTTGAGTTAGCAGAAAAACTCAGTAGAATGCTGATCGTTCCACTAACTGCAAAACAAAAGGATCAAGTAGCGACAATCTTGATTAATCAGCATCTTTTCCACGCAAAAACAAAGGAAATGATCAGTATTCTCCAGGATCGAAAAAAGGATTGCTTGCGGTTGCTAGAGACTTTTCATGCTCATTGCGTCTATCAGCTGCGTAAGCTCATACTCGAATTTACTGAGGAGTATCATCTCTTTAATTCAGATGAATTTATCGATAACTATATCTATCAAATCATAGCTACTGTTCCAAACTGCTTAAATGGAATGAGGCGATCAGAAAAGCCCGTTAAACTTTTGGTCGTGTCTACTGATTCTATTATGCAGGAAAGCTTATTGACGGAGCTTTTGCGTTTATCACTTCGAGGAAACTATACGATTCATCAAATAAATGCTTCGCAACTGCATAATCGAAGCTATTCGGAGCTTTTTGAAGAACACGATATTGTCATCAGCACCTCCACATTCGATGTACCGAACTGTCAAACACCCATCATCGCCGTTGAACTTTGTCCCAGCGTGCACTCTTTAAATAAAATTCAGATAATGGTAGATGAAATCAACAAAACCAACAATCAGTTGCTGCGAACCTAAAAAATGGACTTGAGTACGTTCACTCAAGTCCATTTTTTTCAGCGACTAAACGGGTCAGCTCTTTTTCCATTGATGCCTTTTCTGCTGTTAAGCTGTTGATCATTCGCTGATACTTCTCAGTGCCGTTCTTTTTCCGAAACACATTCAACTGAATAACAGAAAAAAGAATCATAATCAACGCTAAAACAATAATCACCAGTGAGATAACGCTTAATTCCATTCTAAATAGTGTATATAATAAAACAATCAAACCGATTACGATCTCGAGAATACTAAGCTTTGCTCGCCGCCCTCCTCCAAAGATGATCCGCTTTAGTACCGAGCCGTGTAATAATTCTTCATAACGAGTCAGGCGCGCTTCTAAAAAACTGACCTGCTCTTTTAATTGATTGATTCGTTGTATATCTGGCATAGTAACTTCGCTCCTTTATCTCCTTAATCTATTATTACCAGTAATTTCCATTTTCGCAAATATTTTATTTCTCAATTATAAAAATAATAATTTTTATCAGGCAGCCCTGATCAATAAGAACAGTCTAAGCATTTAACGCGGAAGATTAAAAAGTGTAAAGGATTTCATTTGGTCGCAATCGTTCAAATTGTATAAAAACTTTGCAAATTCTTATTTGAAATTGTTCGAAATTCCTGTACAATTGTTTTGTAAGCGAATCCACTTCGTATACGAATCGTTAAGAAGGAGTGTGTCAAATGATTATTGGAATTCCCAAAGAAATCAAGAACAATGAAAATCGTGTTGCCCTTCCCCCATCTGGTGTATTTGATTTAACCAATCGTGGTCATCAAGTATTAGTTGAAAAGGACGCTGGTAAAGGTTCTGCCATTACGGACGAAGAGTATGCGGCAGCAGGTGCAACCATTATCGACAGTGCCGCAGATGTTTGGGCGGCTGAAATGGTGATGAAGGTCAAAGAACCTCTACCTGAAGAATATCAATATTTCCGCAAAGGGTTGCTACTATTTACCTATTTGCATTTAGCAGCAAACAAACCATTGACTGAAGCATTAGTTAATAGCGGTGTCAATGCGATTGCTTATGAAAATGTCCAGCCAGCTGACAATACCTTACCGTTACTTGCTCCAATGAGTGAAATCGCAGGACGTATGGCGGCACAAATCGGCGCGAATTATTTAGAACGTGTCAACGGTGGAAAAGGTATTCTACTATCTGGTGTTCCTGGTGTGCGTCGCGGAAATGTAGTCGTAATCGGCGGTGGTGTTGTTGGATTGAACGCCGCTAAATTAGCATTAGGTCTAGGTGCTAATGTAACCTTGCTAGATGTCAGCGTTCCTCGCTTGAAGGAATTGGATATTATTTTCGGCAACAGCGTACAAACCATGATGTCAAATAGCTACAACATTCAAGAATGTTTGAAAACGGCTGATTTGGTTATTGGTGCCGTATTGATCCCAGGACACAAAGCACCAACATTGGTTACCAAAGAAATGGTTGCTCAAATGCCTGATCATGGAGTAATCGTGGATGTCGCGATTGACCAAGGCGGGATCTTCGAAACAGAAGACCGCGTGACTACTCATGATGATCCAACCTACGTGACTGAAGGTGTGGTTCACTATGCAGTAGCAAACATGCCGGGTGCCGTTCCACAAACAGCAACATATGCCTTGAGCAACAGCACGATGGCGTATGCAAATCTGTTAGCAAATAACCCATTAGAAGAAATCTTGAAGAATAACTTAGCCCTTCGACAAGGAGTCAACACTTACAATGGCAAGCTGACAATTGAGCCAGTAGCTAAAGACTTAAACATGGAATATACTTCGATTGACGAGGTATTAAACGAAGAATTAATGATGAATTCATAAAACAGGAAGAGCCTGTCAGCGTGATGCTGTCAGGTTTTTTGCTATAATGAAGAAGATTCTTATATTTTAGGAGGTTCATCATGCTTTTTTCTGAAATTCTGTATCAGCGACCTGATTTAACACAATATGAAACGCTCTTTCATCAAGTTACTCAACAATTTTTTGAAGCTCCAAATTACCCAGCCGCAAAGGCAGCTCTAGAAAAGCTGAATCAATTACGTGCTGAGATGGCTAAAAACATGAAATTGGCCTACATTCGCCACTCAATCGATACAAAGGACAGCTTCTATCGTGAGGAAAATGACTTTTGGGATCAACATGCTCCTATAGTTGATCAAATCCACAATCATTTTTACAAAAGCCTGTTATCCTCTTCTTATCGGGAACAATTAGAAAAAGATTTCCCGACAACACTATTTCTTTATGCAAAGGATCAACTGCGTCTATTAGATGACTCGGTTATTGCTTTAAAACAGCAGGAAAATGAAGGAATTAGCCAATACACTCAATTGATCGCTTCAGCTGAATTGGACTTTAACGGTAAGAAACGGACACTGTCAGAGTTATCTGCCTTCTTTACTGATCCAAACCGAGAAATTCGTAAGTCTGCTCAAAAACTTTACGACAGCTTTTTTGTCGCCCACGAAGAAGAATTTGGTGAGATCTATGATCGCTTAGTCCAGCTGCGCCATCAGCAGGCAGAAAAACTAGGATTTAAGAATTATGTCGAGTACGGAGATCATTTAATGAATCGCTGGAGCTATGATCGTAGTCAGCTACAGGATTTCCGTCAATTTATTCTGGAAAAGGTCGTACCAATCAATCAAAAGCTCTATCAACGACAGGCTGATCGCTTGGGGCTTGAAGCACTCTTACATTATGACCTGCCCCTCGTTTATCCAGATGGCAATCCTCTTCCACAAAGCCAAGGAGAAGCATTAATTCAAAAAGCCCAAGCGATGTATCAGGAACTTTCTGATGAGACTGGCGATTTTTTTGATTTGATGGCACAACAAAAATTCATGGATCTAGCCAGTCGTTCAGGAAAACAAAGCGGCGGTTATTGTGAATTCATCGATGGTATTCAAATGCCCTTCATTTTCGCAAATTTTAATGGTACATCAGATGATGTTGATGTCCTGACTCATGAGACAGGACACGCCTTCCAAAGCTATCTGTCTCGCTGGATCAAAGAGCCTGAGCTGATTTTTCCAACTTCGGACACCGCGGAAATCCATTCTATGAGTATGGAATTTCTAACTTGGCCTTGGATGGAGAACTTCTTCGGAACCGATAGCAGAAAATATCAATTTGCCCATCTAAGCAGTGCCCTGCAATTTTTACCTTATGGGGCTCTAGTTGATCATTTTCAAGAGGAAGTGTATCTGCATCCTGAATGGACAGCACATGAGCGAAAAGCCTGCTGGCGGAAACTGGAACGCAGTTATTGTCCGGAACGGAATTACCAGGCCTCCGAAGCTTTAGAACGAGGAATTTACTGGTATCGTCAAGGTCATATTTTTGAAGTTCCCTTCTATTACATCGATTATACTTTAGCCCAGGTGTGTGCCTTGCAATTTTGGCAACGACAGATTGTTGAAAACGATCCATCTACTTGGCAGGATTATCTTGCGATTTGTCGTATCGGCGGAAGTAAAACCTTTTTGGAAACAGTCCAGTTAGGTCACCTTGCCTCACCTTTTGATCAGGAAAAGATGAGCCGTCTTTTAAAAACAGTCGATGATTACTTGTCACAGATTTCGGAAACGGAATTACGCTGATATAAGAAAACCTTAGGAGCAGATTACTCCTGAGGTTTTCTTATTGCTTTCATAGCAACTTTTATGACAAATGAAAAATCTAAAATTGAACGATTGTGTTGACTGCTGTGATTTTTTTAGAGGGAATGTACATATATTTCCTATGCGATATTTTTACTTCGTTAATTGCTACAGATAGCTCGGTTATACGATTCTGCTAAAGAGTCTGTTCTCTATATTCAAGAAAATTAATAATTAGAGCTCAAGCCTAACGAATTGGGAAAAGCAGAATTCGCAAAAAAATCACTCTGCATAGAGAGAAATTTTAGGATTTATTTAGGAATCACCATCATCCGATCCCCACTCATTTGATGAAGTGCGATCGGTCGTTGGTAAAAATCATTCAATACTTTTTCTTTTAACAGCTCGGTCCGTGGTCCTTGGTTGAAGATTTTACCTTCGCGAATCATTAAAACCTGATTAAACAGAGGCAGGATTTCTTCCGTATGGTGCGTGACATACAGCAAGCTCGGTGCATCTGCAGTCTGTTTCATCTGTTTAATTCGTGCCAGCAAATCTTCTCGAGCAAATAAATCAAGGCCATTACATGGTTCATCGAGAATCAATAATTCTGGTTTTGCCATGAGTGCACGCGCGATCAATACTATTTGCTTCTCCCCTTGCGACAAAACCTGATAGACTTTGCCGATTAATTTTTTCGCCCCAAGTGATAGTAAAAGCTGCTTGGCCTCCTCCATATCAGCCTCCGAGTATTTTTGATAAATCCCAATACTAGCAAATTTCCCTGACAATACGATGGCCTCCGCCTGCTCCTCGCGATGAATTCGTTCCTGCAGTGATTGACTTACCCAGCCGATTCGTTTCGTTAGATCAGGAATAGATGTTTCTCCGAACCGCTGACCTAAAACGGTTAATTTACCAGAAGTGGGCCATAAGCTGCCTGAAATCATATTCAGCAGTAAACTCTTTCCTGCACCGTTCAACCCTAAAACCGCCCAATCTTCGCCAGCTTTGATACGCCAATCAATATCCTGCAGCAAAGCATTTTGTTGACGAATAAACTGAACCTGTTCAAAAGCTAAAATTTCCATATTTCTTCCTCCATCTTATCCCTTTTAACAATCTTATCAAAATCTCACAGAAAAGATACGTAAAATGATATAATTTATCAAATGACTTAGAAGGGAGTTTTACCTATGAACTATGAATTATCAGCCAGTACCTTCGCTCCTACTGCGAAGGTTCATTTACAACGAGGAGAAAAATTAAGAATTGAACCAGGCGCGATGGTTTATCAGCTGGGAGACATCGAGCTTGAGGGACATATGAATACAAACGGAAAAAAAGGACTTGGTGGCGCCTTAAGTGCTTTAGGTCGTTCAGTAACAAGTGGTGAAAGCTTCTTTATCAGTACAGCTACTACTCGCTCCAATGAAGCGATGATTGCTATCGCACCTGCCGTACCTGGAAAAATCTTCGCCTTAGATGTTGGAGCTGAACATTGGCGTTTGAACACGGGGGCTTTTCTTGCCAGTGAGGAGAATGTCAGCTACCAAATGCAAAGACAAAAGCTTTCAGGTGCTCTTTTAGGCGGTACGGGAGGACTTTTTGTGATGGAAACAACTGGACGTGGACAGATTTTGGTTTCTGCTTTTGGTGATGTAGAAAAAATCGAATTAGATGGACACTCTCCAGTCATTATCGACAATCAGCACGTGATTGCTTGGACAAATTCGTTAGATTACAACATTCGTGTTGCTTCTGGCACTTTTGGTTTCAAGACTGGCGAGGGTGTCGTAAATGAGTTTCATGGCCGTGGAACCGTTTATATCCAAACACGAAACCTTGAAAGCTTCGCCAATCATATTGATCCCTTTATCCCTAAATCTTAAAGATTCGCTCTCAGCATTGTAACAAGGAGAAATAACAGGTAAAATATGGGGGATACTGTTGCAGAAAGCTGGTTTATATGACTGAAAATACAAGAAAAGATGGCGGGCTGAATCAAACGCCTTCACGGGTGGCTCGCTATCATAGCGAAGCGGCTGCGCCGCAAAAGAAAGAATATAAAAAAAAGACTCCTCAAGCTACTGAGAAGAAACCGACTGTAGCACCATCTGCCGCTTCGAACAAGCAGACAAACGCTCAGGAAAAAATGGTTCAAAGTACGGCATGGCTGACAATCGGTAATATTTTCTCTCGTCTGCTGGGTGCTGTCTATGTAATTCCGTGGATCGCCTGGATGCAACCCCACGGTCTAGAAGCGAATTATTTATATACGAAGGGCTACAATGTATACGCGTTGTTTTTAATGATCTCTACTGCAGGAATTCCTGCCGCAGTGGCAAAACAAACCGCCCGCTATAATTCCATGAATGAATATGGATTAAGTAAAAAATTACTATTTTATACGATGCGGCTGATGACCATCGGAGGAATCCTTTGTGCAGCTATCATGTACTTAGGCGCGCCATACCTATCTCAAGGAAACGCTGATTTAGTCCCTGTTATGCGCTCTTTAAGTGTTGTGTTGCTGATCTTTCCAGCGATGAGTGTGATTCGGGGTTTCTTCCAAGGGAACAACAATATGAAGCCCTACGCATTGTCTCAAATCATCGAACAAATCGCGCGGGTTTGCTACATGCTGGCTTCGGCCTTCATTATCATGCAGATCAACAATGGCAGCTATAAGACTGCCGTGGTTCACTCAACCTTTGCGGCTTTCATTGGTGTGGCTTTTGCGATGGGTGTGCTGCTATTTTCATTACTTAAGGAACGCTCAGCCTTTCGTGAGCTGATTCGAGAGAGTAATAACCAGATTACTTTCTCTGGAGGACAACTTGTTCTTCAAATGATTCAACAGGCGATTCCTTTTATTATTGTCGGGAGCGCCATTAGTATTTTTAAACTGATTGATCAATATTCCTTTGAAAAAATCATGTCGATCGTAACAGATTACTCTACGGCGAAAAATGCTGATCTCTTTACATTAATCTCTGCTAATCCAGATAAATTAACAATGGTCGTGATCGCACTAGGAACCGCTATGGCTACAGCTGGTCTGCCGTTGATTACGGAGCGCTTTACGAAAAAGGATCACGAGGGCTTGGCAAAATTAGTGACGAATAATATCCAATTGCTTTTCTTTGTGATGATGCCGGCAACTGTCGGAATGATTGTCCTTGCTTATCCGTTAAATACTCTATTCTACTGGCCGAATGCCCTTGGCTCAGAATTATTAGCAGCCTCCTGCGTGGTGGGGATCATGATGGGCTTATTCATGGTCTGTTCAACAATGCTGCAGGGGCTTGATGGCAATATGCAGGCCGTATGGTTCTTATGTATTGGGATATTTGTAAAAATCGTCGCGCAATTCCCTTTAATCTTTATGTTCGAGGCGTATGGGCCGCTTATTGCATCCTTTGTAGGATTTTTAGTGGCAAATATGTTTTTGTTGGATCGCATTCATGTCATTTCGCAGTTTCCATTTAAAGAAACAATGATTTCTATCGCTAAAGTCACAGTAATGTCCATTGTTATGGGCGTTGTCGCTTACATCGTTAAGTTCGGCTGCGAAGTCATCGTAAGCTCGGATTCTAAAATGCAATCAATGATCATTATTATCATCGTAGCTGCCTTTGGTGGATTTACCTACATGGTTCTAGCCTTAAAAACACGAATGGCCGACAAACTGTTAGGCTCACGTGTGGATGGTATTCGCCGTCGATTACGTCTTTAAAAAACACACCCCTGCTGTATATCAGTATCCTGCAGCGGAGGTGTGTTTTTATGTGCTAAAAAATGAGGCTTCCTTGAGCTTATTCTTAGCATTTATTTGCTGTGCTTCAGAAGATTGCGCCAATCAATGATCGTTTTATTGACATGGTTCAATACTTCTAATTCCAATTTTTTCGTATCTGCGACTTCCTGTTGCTGAAACGATATTAGCCTCTCGTAATTTTTTTGCAGCAGATCGTGAATTGGCTGAGTCCCTTCAGAAAGGATCAAGCTGTTCGCCTCTGCCTTCAATTGTTCGATTACAATTGGTGTCGTTTCTTGAAAGTACGCATAGCCATATTGGTTGAGATTGTTCTTATACGATCGCAGCGTTGACAATGAAGCCTCTAAGACAGCTGCTCCGTCTGCCGTTTGCTTCGGTATCTGAACAGTTTCTTTTTGGCGCTGCGGCTTTTTCTTTCGTTTTAGCGCCCATCGCGTAATCAAAAAAGTTGCTAGACAAACAATGACGTTTGAAAGCAAGACTTCTGGACGTAAAAAATTTTCAAGCATGACTTTCACTTCCTCCAAGAGATGATACCATTATACCGAACTAGTTCATAGTAAGGGATCATTTTTCTAAAAAAAAGAAAAATGACAACTATTTTCTCTGCATATTGAAACATAAAAATACACGTCGGGAAAATTCCCGACGCGTTGATTCTAGGCGCTATAATTTCTAGGACTGATAGAAAATCATTCTATCGGTCCTTTTGAGCATAAAAAAACAAAACATACAGAAGCTCCGTTAGAATTGAATCACCACAACACAATCAAAGGAGCGTTCTGTATGCCTGATCTTCATCTTATCAAACTATTACTAGGAATCAAAGACGAAAACATTCAAATCACTCATGTCGAGAAGAAAAAAATACATTCAATCAACAGTATCGTTGTTTCTGCCACGCTCATTAAAACGATTCATCGCTGTCCTCAGTGTAAACAGGTGAATCAACATGGGCTGATCGTTAAGAACGGAAAGAAAAAATCGCTGGTCCTTCTCAATAAGTGTGCGAATCAACGGACTTATCTTGCTTTGGCAAAACAACGGTACCTCTGTCGTGGCTGTCACACCTATTTTACGGCGAATACCTACATTGTTGAAAAAAACTGTTTTATCGCCAAACAAGTACATTATAAAATATTGGAGGAATTGACTGAAAAACAAGCAATGACGACGATTTCAAAACATTGCGGCGTTTCTTGGTCAACCGTTTCGCGAACACTCGCTTCTCTGCTCCCCATGACAAACGTGAAAAGGAATTGGTTGCCTCGCTGTTTATTGGTGGATGAATTTCGTTCATTGAAAAATCAAGTCGGTCCCTATTCTTTTTCTTGTATGGATGGCGATACTGGGAAATTACTGGATATTCTTCCTTCACGTAAGAAGAAAGACTTGGTTTCTTATTTTATGCAATTTGAACGACGTGCACGTTTAAACGTAAAAATACTCGTAACGGATATGAACGCTTCTTATGCTTCGTTGATAAAAGAGTGCTTTCCTCATGCCAAACTCGTTGTGGATCGCTTTCACATCGTCAAGCACCTCATTCGCAGTTTTGAGGATATTCGACTACGAGTCATGAAAAGCTTCGACCGAAACGATCCAATACAAGCTAAATACTATCGACAAGTGAAGGCTTTATCTCGACTTCTGATTAAACGACAGGACATGCTTGTTTATGACAAATGGACAAAATGGCGCAATTTTGGTTGGGCCTATCTAACCGAAAGTGAAGTCGTAGAACGTCTACTTTCTACTTCTGATGAACTACGAATAGCTTATGCTTACTATCAAGAAATTCTTCCAGCTTTTCATGACAAAGAAGCGGACACCTTCTTTCAGCTTGTAAAACCAATGCCCAATTCGGTTCCAAGAGAACTGCATCATATAAAAAAAGCGTTTATAAACTATGAATCCGGCATTCGTTTAGCCTTAGAGTTGCCTTACTCAAAAGCCAAAATAGAAAATTTGCATACTCACATCAAAGCATTGAAGCGAGTAGCTTACGGGTTTAGAAGCTTCCGTAGGATGAGAACCAGAATTTTCTTAATCAATCATCTGATCACTTACTAAGCATAAAAAAACATCTAAAGCAGAAAATCAATTCTAACTTAGATGTTCTTATATCACTCTATCAGTCCTATTTGACAAAGAGCCTGATTTCTAACTATTTCACTGTTACACGAACCTTAGCCAATGCCTGTTCCAAATCTGCTAGCAAGTCTTCTGTGTCTTCGATTCCTACTGACAAACGCAGCAAGCCATCTGTTATCCCTTGCTTTTCTCTTTCTTCTCTTGGAACACAAGCGTGGCTCATCGTTACTGGATAGGATAAGATCGATTCCACACCACCAAGGCTAACAGCCGCAATCGGTATCTGCAACGCCTCTGCGAAGGTGTAAACCGCTTCTTGGTTAACTAACTCAAAGGATAGAACCGCTCCTCCAGAGGTTGCCTGTCGTTTGTGAATGTCATATCCGGGATGATTAGATAAGCCTGGATAGTGAACCTTCTGTATAGCTGGATGATTCTCCAGCATTTGACTGATTTTTTCAGCGCTGCGAGCACTTTGCTCCATTCGCAAAGCCATCGTTTTTAATCCTCGCATTGTCAACCAGCAATCTTCAACTCCTAAAATCCCGCCAAGAACCTTTTGCTGCAGTTTGATTTGATTGTGCCATTTTTCATCATTCGTAATCACTAAACCGGCCACCACATCACTATGGCCATTGATAAACTTAGTTGCACTGTGGATCACAATATCGACTCCTAGAGCCAATGGTTTTTGAAATTGCGGTGTCATAAACGTATTATCGATCATTGTCACTAGATGATGCGCCTTGGCGATCGCTACAACGCCAGCAATATCTGTCACTGATAATAATGGATTAGATGGTGTTTCTAAGTAAAGTCCTCTTGTATTAGGACGGATCGCATGCTCCCATTCGTCTAGGTTGGTTTCATCGACAAAGGTCACCTCGATCCCAAAACGATTCATCACTTCATTCACTAATTGAAAGGTGCCGCCATAAATACTCTTGCACATGACTAAATGATCCCCTTGATTAAAGCTCAGCAAAACCGCCGATATCGCGCCCATTCCAGATGCGAACGCTGTCGCATATTTCCCGTTTTCCAATGCAGCGACTGCCGCTTCTAAAGATGTACGTGTAGGATTTCCGAACCGGGAATAAGTGTACGGCTGTCCTTCCTTAATAGAGTCTTGCTTAAAAGTCGAACATTGGTAAATTGGTATTGAAGAAGCGCCGGTTTCTCCATCAAATGCATGGTATCCATGAATCATTTTTGTCTTATCGTTCATCTCAAAATCCTCCCTACTCATTTCTCACAAGTTTAGCTTAACACTGTTCGAAGCGTTTTCATGTTTTTTGGAAGAATTCCCATAAGAAACTTAGCCGATTTTCAGGAATTCTTGGCGCTTTCTAATGGATAACGAAATAGAAGATTGTTCCCAACAGCAGGAGCAGACTAAAATTGACCATACAGAACAAACCAAGGAACCTCTTCGTCTTTCTAGGATAATAAACTCGGAATAAATTATAGCCGATTAAATTAGCCAATGAGGCAATCAATGTCCCTAGCCCGCCGATATTTACGCTTAAAATGACCGCCTGTTGATTGGATGTAAACGGCGCAATCAAGAAGGCAGCCGGTACATTAGAAATGACTTGGCTTAATCCTAATCCTGCCAAATAAATTTCTTTTCCGTTCAAAGTCTTCAAAAAAGTATTGATAAACTCAGCATCTCCAATATTACCAACGATGATAAAAAAACTGACAAAGGTTACTAATAATCCATAATCCACCTTTTTGTACAATTCATGCCGGTAAAGCAGAATGATTAGCGCTACTAAAGGAATCACCCACTGATATAGTAGAATATCCAGAACTACAAAAATCATTAGCAGCATCAATCCTGTCAGTAGCAGACTTTCTTTTCGATTAATCTGATTTTCTTTTAGCTGAATTTCGTCTAAGGAATCCTTCGCTATCAGCAGAGTCAAAAATCCCAGAGAGATCACACTAACCAAAAGGACTAGCGACATCCAAGACAAAAATTGAACGAGCGGTACATGATAATAATCATACAAAAATAAATTTTGCGGATTGCCAAACCGAAAAAAACTACTTCCTAGATTAGCCGCAACAATGATCAACACGCTGCCTAGAAAGCGACCTTTAAATTTCGGCAGTATAGACAACAGCTTTAAATAAATCGGCAGTAAAGTCAAAATCGCCACGTCATTTGTCAGAAACATCGATCCTATTAAAGATAGTACAATCATCAATTGGACTAATTGACGACTATTTTTGGAAAAATGCAGCAGCTTTTGGGCAATATAAGAGAGTGTAATATAAACCGTGTAAGTAACCATTAATCCTAGGCAGGTGGTTGCTTCGCGGTTTTTCTTTTTCTACAATAAGATCAAGAGGTGAGTACACGATGGCTAGAAAGAAAAGAAATCCTGATGCCGAAAAGTTAGCTGAATCCATTCTGAATGCCTATCAACCTGAATCTGTCGATGACATGCAAGATGCTTTGAAAGATGTGTTTGGTCCCCTTTTTGAAAAGATGCTTCAAGGAGAATTGAATAATCATTTAGGTTATGATGCCCATTCTAAAGAGCCTAAGGAACACGATAACCGTCGAAATGGCTATGGAAATAAAACACTTAAAACCAGTTTTGGTGAAGTAGCTATTGATGTTCCTAGAGACCGGGAGGCTTCCTTCGAACCAGAGTTAATTCCTAAGCGAAAACGAGATGTTTCCGACATCGAAGGGAAGGTTCTTTCCATGTATGCACGAGGAATGAGTCAACGAGATATCGCCGCAACCGTCGAAGACATTTATGGCTTTGATATTTCCCATGAAATGATTTCAGACATCACTGACGCTGTTCTTCCTGAATTGGAAGAATGGCAAGCCCGTCCATTGGCCAAGTGCTATGCTTTTCTATTCGTTGATTGTATGTATGTTACTTTAAGAGAAAATTATGAAGCCAAAGAATATGCTGTATACACCATTCTTGGCTATGATCTCAAAGGAAATAAGGAGATTTTAGGATTATGGTTAAATCAAACAGAATCTAAAAATCGCTGGATGCAAGTGTTCGATGAATTGAAAGCACGTGGTGTCGAAGATGTTTTTTTCATTTCTATGGATGGGGTTTCTGGTCTTGAAGAAGGCGCAAAAGCGATCTTTCCATCGGTAATTGTTCAGCGCTGTATTGTTCATCTTGTTCGAAATGCATTGCGCTATATTCCAAGTAAGGATTATAAGGAAGTCTGCCGAGATATGAAAAAATTCTACGGTGCTTCGTCTCTAAACGCTGCACATGCTGCTTTTGACAGTTTTCAAAATCGGTGGTCTCATTATTCTGGTGCTGTAGATGTCTGGAAACGGAACTTTGCACATGTTGAACAACTATTTGATTATGGTAGTGCCATTCGAAAAATTATGTACACTACCAATGCGGTTGAAAGTGTTCACTCCAGCTTCAGAAAAGTCACAAAAAAAGGAGCGTTCTCTAATGAGAATGCACTCCTAAAACTACTTTATTTACGCACGAAAGAATTACACGCGAAGTGGTCAGGTGGTCGAATTCAAAACTGGGCTATGGTGCTTAATCAGTTAATGATCAACGAGACCTTCTCCTCTAGAATTGAAAAGTATGCGATTTACCTTCCGTAACAACGGTAGGTTTATTCAACTACGTGTCCGATCAAAATTTATCTGATTTCAAAATAGCCAAGAGAATTATGGTTGTTAAAAACTCTTAACTATTTAACTTCCACAGTTTAGTTGACAAACCCCAATATAACGCAAAAGCCCCACTTCTTCAAAGCCTTGAATCAGCAGCATCAAACCAAATAAACTAAAAATTACTTTATAGTCAATAAATGTACTTGAAAAACGGCCGATCAAACAGCTGATAATAGCTAAGACTAATGAAATACTCATTAAGAGATTCGCTTTGAAATACCCTATTATTCGATTCATACTTGCTCATCTTCTCTCATTTTTAAAAGCTGCTGGCAGTTAAACACTCTAAAATTCAATCGTTGCACAGCAACTTTCTATTACATTCCATCGAACTAGATCTCAAACTATTTTGAACCTCTCATGACTAAAGTCACGAGATTCTTGGGAATAGAGCAGACTTGCGAACGGATTTCTTTGCCCGCAGCGGTGTCTCTTATTGACCAAGCTATCCCCGTAGTTCCTACGGTTAAGGTATCTAGACTATTACTTGTATTTGTAGACCCTCAGCCAAAATATTTTTACTCGCATTGATGTCGCGATCATGATGCGCATGACAAACAGGACAAGTCCATTCTCTAATTTCGAGTGACTTCTTGCCGTCCTTGTGTCCACATTTTGAACAAAGCTGACTAGACGGAAACCATTTATCTACTTTGATGATCTCACGACCGTACCATTCAGCTTTGTACTGTAATTTACTCACAAAACTAAACCAAGAGACATCCGAAATACTTTTGGCTAGCTTATGATTAAGCAACATACCTTTCGTATTTAAGTCTTCGATACAGATACTATCGTGATTTTTGACAATCTCTGTACTCAACTTATTCAGAAAGTCCGTGCGTTGATTGATTACTTTTTCGTGCAATCGGGCGACTTTTTTCTTTTGTTTTTGATAGTTTCTAGCCTCAAAAAGTTCTTTCCCCGCTTTTTTAGCGAGTAACGCACGGCGAGACAATTTACGTTGTTCCCGTTTGAGTGTTTTCTCCATTTTGGACGTGAATCGATTATTATCGATTTTTTGACCATTAGAAAGAATCGCAAAATCAGTGATGCCTAAATCAATTCCAATTTCTAAGCCCGTTTCAGGCAAGTCTGGGATTTCTTCTTCACAAAGGATTGAGACAAAAAATTTCCCACTTGGATTTTTCCGAATGATTGCGTTTAAAATCCGTCCATTGAGCTCTCGACTTTTCGCAAATTTCACTTGCCCTAATTTAGGTAATTTGATGATGTTTTCAATAATCGTAATGCTCTTATTGACGTTTTTCGTGGTATAGCTTTGGACGGGATTCTTTTTGCTTTTAAACTGTGGTCGCCTATTTTGTTTTTTAAAAAATCGAGAAAATGAATCGGAAAGATTTTTTACCGAGGATTGAAGCGCAATACTATCGACTTCCTTTAGCTAACTCGTTGCTTCATTCTTTTTCATCTGAGGCAACATGGCAGAACAAGAATTATAGGTCAAGCCTTTGCCATTTTTAGAATATGCTTCGTTCCAAAGAGTCAAAAAGTGGTTATAGACAAAACGAACACACCCAATCGTTTTAGCAATCAACACTGCTTGTTCGGCGTTTGGGTAGATTCTAAATTTGTAGGCTTTGTGTCGCAGCATGGCATTCACCTCAATCTGTTGAAATTTTTTCGCATCGAATCCGTTTCCATAACTTTAACATAGGTATACGCTAAATTTGAATATGTCTTTAATAAACGCCTCCGGCAAAATACGTTTCCCCTTGTATACTCCCTTATTTAGTAGAAGCTGGCCAAAATTCCCAACCTCATCCACACTTAACTGCAATGCATTGGCCGCGATTGTATGCCCCATCGGACAGCTGGTCCATTCGACATTGTGAATCTCTAAAGGTTCAAAAAGTCAATACCTCAAATACTGTCGCAAATTCTGACCCGATTTCTTTTCGATTAAACATCCTAAAATATAGGCATTGGCGTTGTTGTATAGAAAAGTCGTTCCCGTTTCGTTAAGAAATGGCGCATGCTTAAAAAAATAGCGTACCCAATCTCGTTCATGCTTTCGCTCATATCCAGCTCTGCGAAGCATTCGTTCACTCACACCCGAAGTCATCGTCAATAAATCTCTAACCGTTATTTTTAAAGCGTTTTCATTAATGATATCGTAGCTTTCTTCCGGAAAACTATCAACAATTCGATCGTCTAAAGTGATTAGCCCTTCCTTTATAGCGATCCCTACACCTGCCGCCGCAAATGTTTTCGAAATAGAATATGCTTCAAATCTTGGCTTTCCTGGAAATCTCGTCCATTCATCAATCACTTGACCCTCTTTTCGAATCTGAGCAGCTGAAACATACAGCTTCTTTTCCTCTGTCTTCTTTAAAAATTCCTCTATCAATCCTGTCATCGGAACAGCCTCCTAGTTGTTATTTATATTGACACCTGAATAAATTGAACATGGATAGAAAAGCATTGGATTATCTTAGCCGATAAGCTTCAAACAGTTTTTATATGATTTTCAATAAAGATAGCATGAAGAACGGCGATGTGTAAATATATATTAGATTTTGGATTTCTTAACTAATTTCACTTGTTTAAAATAAAATATGAGTTCCCCTTGTATATTAGAGTTAGGGTTTTAACCTTCCGGTTTTGATTGGATAACCCTATGAACCATCGTTATTTTAATTTGGTATTAACTCATTTCTTTTGAGA
>SKEH01000664.1_pt1 | contig 18683 bp, 12 predicted proteins | sample 4826571 | NCBI WGS metagenome assembly SKEH01 (sample SAMN11008814, study PRJNA524170) | human gut metagenome | biome: Human fecal sample; material: Feces; isolation source: fecal sample from pouch patient p29 | host: Homo sapiens | place: Israel: Tel-Aviv | collected 2016-09-14 | reverse complement strand
TTTTGTATTGACATTTAATCTCCTTTAATGTAATATAAAAATATGAACAGATATTCATATAAATAGAAATATCTGATGAATAATGTTTAGGAACATATATAACAAGATATGAAACAAGATATGTCTAATAAGTATTAGAAAAATATTACCTATTAACTTATAATACAGGATAGAAACTTTCACTATTATCAAAGGAGATATCATGGAAGAAACATTGTTATTGAAGGATTTGAACTGTCCGAACTGCGCAGCAAAAATTGAAGATCGTATCCGTAAAATGGATGTGGTAGAGACTGCCAATTTTACACTTGCTACACATCAATTAAAATTAACCGGCTCTTGGGAAGACCGTGAAGCTCTTAAACGTGACATTCAAGACATTTGTGATGCCATTGAAGAGGGTGTAACCGTAGCCGATTACGAGCGTAAATCTAAAGCGGCTATGGATGACCACGATCACGATCACGGCAGTGATGCAGTAACAATTGCAGTTATCGTAGCAGGCTTGTTATTCATGGCCTACGAAGGGTTGACTACAGTTGTGCCGTCCATCGGCTTGCCAGAGTCTATCGAAACTCCAATTTACTATATTGCCTATATTCTTCTTGCATTCCCAGTATTGCGTATCGCAGGTCGCAATATCTTAAAAGGCCAAGTGTTCGACGAGAACTTCTTGATGTCTATCGCTACATTGGGCGCTATTGCTATCGATGCATTACCTGAGGCCGTAGGCGTTATCTTGTTTTACCGTATTGGTGAGTTCTTCGAAGAAAAAGCAACTGATCGTAGTCGTACAGAAATCATGAACGCTGTTGATATGCGTCCTCAAGAGGTGCGTGTTGTTGATACATGCTGTGGCGGTGAAATCGTAGTTATGGCTCCTGAAAAGGTTGAGGTAGGCAGCACTATCGAAGTTCGCCCTGGCGATTTAATTCCTTTAGACGGTACAGTTCTTGAAGGTGAAACTCGCGTTAACACAGCGCCTGTAACAGGTGAACCTGTTCCTGTTCGTGCTGTACCTGGTACTCAACTCATGTCTGGTTGCATCAATGAATCTGGTCGCATTACGATGCGTGTAGATAAGGTTCTTGAAGAATCCATGGTTACTAAAATTCTTGATGCCGTGGAAAATGCAGCATCTTCTAAACCTAAAATCGACCGCTTCATTACGCGTTTTGCTCGCGTATACACTCCAATCGTTGTATTCCTTGCTCTTGCTGTTGCCATTATTCCATCCCTTATTACAGGTGAATGGCATAAATGGATTTACACAGCCTTAACATTCCTCGTTATTTCTTGCCCATGTGCATTGGTGCTTAGCGTGCCACTTGCATTCTTCTCCGGTATCGGCAATGCGTCTAAACACGGTATCTTATTAAAAGGTGGTCGTGTTATCGAGGCATTGGCTAATGTGAAAGCCGTAGCTCTTGATAAAACTGGTACCATCACATCTGGTGAGTTCAAAGTTCACAGCGTAGAAACTGTAGGCTCTCATGTAAGTTCCAGTCAATTGTTATCCATGGCGGCAGCTATTGAAGCCGTTTCTACACATCCAATCGCAACAAGCATCGTGTCTGAAGCAAAAGATCAAGGCCTTACAGTGGAACCTTCAGATTTCGTTCAAGAGTTAGCTGGTGAAGGTATGGTAGGTATGACTGATGGTCAACAAGTACTTATTGGTAACCGTCGTCTTATGGAACGCTATAATGTTCAAGGCTATCCAACAGAAGCTGCTGAATATGGCACAGAAGTTCTTGTTGCAGAAGGCAATACATACTTAGGTCGTATCATCATCGCCGATGAAGCTCGCCCAGACTCTGCTGAAGCGATTGCTAATCTTAATGGTCAAGATATTAAAACTGTTATGCTTACAGGTGATGCTGAAGCAAGTGCGAATTACATCGCTAAAGAAACTGGCGTAAGTGCTGTACGTGCTCAGTTGTTGCCTCAAGATAAATTGTCCGTTGTACAAGATATTCGCTCTGAATATGGTCCAACTATGTTCGTAGGGGATGGCATCAACGATGCTCCAGTACTTGCAGGTGCTGATGTAGGTGGCGCGATGGGTAGTGGTGCTGATGCGGCTATCGAGGCAGCAGATGTTGTGTTCATGCGTCCATCTTTGACTGCTATTGCACATATCCTTGACTTGTCCAAAGCGACATTGCGTGTAGCATGGCAAAACGTTGTATTCGCTATTGCTGTTAAAATCCTTATCATGGCGCTTGGCCTCATGGGCTATGCATCCATGTGGTGGGCAGTATTTGGTGATACTGGCGTATCCATCCTTTGTATCTTGAACTCTGTTCGTATCTTACGCCGCAATTAGGTGAAAGCAGAGTTTATAGCTCTGTAGAGGAACGAAATAAATTATATTATCCTGATCTGAATGATTAGGGCCGATATAAATAACCTCTAGGTTAGTAACTAACTAACTTAGAGGTTATTTTATTGTGTGGATTAAACATTTACGATACTTTTACTATATACAGTTGTACATCATAAATAGACATAAAACTGTATATGTATGTTCTAGATACACAAAACTTTCACAATTGAATTGAATAATAGCTATAAAATAGTATATAATTTATTAGATGATTACTATAAGTTCGTTGGAAGGAGGGATAGCATGATCACGGTGTACAAACACATAGAAGAAGAGTTAGTTTCAGACTGCACTGTATCAGATGCCACAAAAGGTTCTTGGGTAAATTTGGTGAACCCAGACCCCGATGAATTATCCCTTATCAATATTTTGACAGAAATTCCAACGGACGTTTTAAAGACCGCCCTCGATATGGAAGAACGTTCTCACGTGGAGTTAGAGGATAATTATATCTTCGTTGTTATCAACATTCCAGTTATCCGCGGTAACGATATGTATGATACAGTACCGCTTGGTATCTTCTTGACGCCAGACTTCTTCATTACCATCTGCTTAGAAGAGTCCGAAGTATTGTATCCATTTATTTCTAATCAGATTTCTACGTTCTATACATACAAAAAGACGCGTTTCTTGTTCCAAATCTTGTATCGTACAGCGACTATGTTCTTGCGTTACTTGCAACAAATCAACCGTCGTACTGACGATATTGAAGTCCAATTGCGTCATACTACAAAGAATAAAGACTTCTTCCAATTGTTGGAATTACAGAAATCCATGACATACTTTACATCTGCATTGCGCACGAATGGTACCGTTATGGAACGTCTATTGCGCTTGCGTGGTCATAGTTCCTATAAACATCTTCTCAAGATGTACGAAGAGGATGAGGACTTACTAGAGGACGTTATCATCGAGAATAAACAGGCCATCGAGATGGTTGAAATGTACTCCAATATCTTAATGAACATGATGAACGCCTTCACATCCATTATTTCTAACAACCTTAACTTGGTTATGAAAATGTTGGCGACCCTTACTATTGCTATGGCGGTGCCAACAATCGTATTTAGCTTGTGGGGGACAAACGTGCCATTGCCATTCCAAGATGATCCAGAGGGATTCTATGAGGTTATAGGTGTTGCATTAGTATTCTCTATTATTGCCATTATCGGTATGTGGAAAAAAGATTTATTCTAATTTATGATAATTAGTGAATACTTAATTCAATAGTAAGTAGTTGAAACATTACTTTAACAACAAATACACATGAAAAAGCTGGCTTTGAGCCAGCTTTTTTCTTGTACGATATTACGTTGTTGCTTATTATTGGGCCAATCTGATATAATAATACTGTTATGGAGAGGTGTCCGAGTGGTTTAAGGAGCTGGTCTTGAAAACCAGTGACTCCGCAAGGGGCCGTGGGTTCGAATCCCACCCTCTCCGCCACAATTTAGAAAGCCCTTTAGGTTATGCCTAGAGGGCTTTTTATTGTATTTTGTTAATCTTTGAAGTTTGTAAAATACCCTGTATTTATAGTATGATTACTTTATATGTTTTTATTCTGTAGAAAGGAGCTCGTATGAATCGACTTAGTTTCTCACGAACTCAGATTTTAATTCTTGTCAGCGTATGGCTAACATTTTTGATTAGTTTTGTTATGCGCCTATCTTGGGCATCCTTGATGCCTATTGTTAATGAAGCGTTGAGTTTCACTCCTCAAATGGGTACGGCTTATTTATCCGCCTTTTATATGGGTTATGCCATCATGGTTTTACCAGGTGGTATCTTAGCGGATCGCATTGGCTACCGTTATACTATTTTAGTGAGCTTGCTTTCTATGGCGCTCATTACGGCATTGATGAGTACCATCGATAATTACACCTATGGTTGGGTGTTGCGCTTCTTATTAGGTATCGTATCTGGTCCGGTACAAGCATCTTGCTTAAGTGCTATTGGGGATTATTTTGGTCCTAATCAACGTGGTGCTGCAGTGGGTATCTTTATGTCCTGTACATCTCTTGGTTTGACCACTGTAAATCTATACGCACCATATGTAGCCACTAATTATGGTTGGCAAAATGCATTCCTTTTAACAGCCGTATTGCCAATCCTTGTTTTCATTCTTAGCTATTTCACGGTTCGTAAACCAAGTGCTGAAATCTTGGCACAACGAGAAGCAGAGGCGAGTGCTGCATCTGCTCATATAGGCGAAAAGACTTCCTTAAAGGAAAATTTGCTACATGTTTTGAAAAATCGCAATATTTGTTGTCTTGCCTTCGCAGGCTTCTTTGCTACAGGTGCTACGTGGGCTGTGGCACAATGGTCAAATTTGTACATGGTTAAACAGCTCGGTGTTAATGCTATCTATGCAGGTCATGTAATGTCCGCCTTTGGTTTAGCAGCCCTTATTGCAAAGCCGACCATCGGTATTTTGTCCGATATCTTACCGATTAAGAAAAACCACTTAGTAGCGCTTGTTATGTTCTTATTCGCACCAGCATTGATCCTTTTTGCAAGCACTACAAATCCAGATATGCTCTTCATAACAGGTCCAATCCTTGGTATCGGTGCTTTCATGCATAGTGCATTGACAAATGCGCTCGTAATTCAATCCGCAGCACCTCATTTACGTGGTACCACAGCAGGATTTGTAAACTTATTTAACCAAATCGGTGTTATGTTGGCACCTATGATTTTAGGGAGCATGTTAACTGCTACAGGTAGCTATCAATCTGCATTGATGACTCTTGCCATCGCTCCTGTTATCGGTGCTATCGCATTGTTCTTTGTACGTCTTAAATAATGTGAAAGCATTAATATAATACGTTCATCTGATTGTATCGAAACAAATAAAATATGAAAAAAAGAGACTGAACTAGATCTCCTAAATAGGGGACAGTTCAGTCTCTTTTTGTAAGTTACGAGTAACTATATTTTATGACTATGGTTTTTGTGGTGCATGATAGTCTGGTTGTGGTCGCCATTCACTCATAGGTGTATTAGGATCTGGCATATCTTGATTTTGGATATCAAGAATCCAGTCACTCGGTCTTGGACCTTGTGGAGGAGGTGGTGGAACAGGGCCATATACACCTAGTTTAGATGGTGTTAACCGTGGTTGATTAGAAGTATAAGGTGATTCTAATTGGTTTAGCGGTTTGTATACCCCTGGTGGTGGTTGAACACCAAATAATGGCTTGCTTGCTGTAGGAGCCGGTGCACTGATTGGCTTATATGGACGAGGCGGTACATAGGGGTTCGTAGAAGTATATGTAATACGTTCCATTTCCAATGCATTATGTAAAATAAATTGACCTATTTCAGCCACCGCAGAGCCCTTTGTAGCGACATGAGCACCTGTAGATAGAACAGAACGCTGACTGTTAGCAGCCCCTATAGGAGCACCATTTACTTGGTAGAATTTCGCCGGTGCCACATGCCAATCCATAAGATAAATATCTTTAGATGTATTACCTCGATGATATGTATAATTAGTTGAATAATCGGCTATGATATTCTGATTTTTATACAGACTAATTGTACGAGCATGAAGCGTGCTATACGTAGGACCTGCCTGTGCTAGACTGATTGTACTTAAGTCGATATACACAGTCTCTGAAGGACTATTATAAGCTACTTGGTATTGAGTAGGCTTGTTCTCTAATTCATATTGTGAAATGGCACTAGCAGATTGCAATGTTGCCAATGCTAGTATTAAAAAGGGATAAAGTTTTCTCATGTTAGACCTCTCTTATGTGGAATTAGTATACCATAGTCATACATGTAATTCCATTAGAAATGCATATAAAACTCCATAATATGTATATTGTGTATAATCATCTTTTTGTTATATGATTATTGCATAGTACAGGAGGTCTTGATATGGAAATTATCTGTTTTGGCGATAGTATTACCCGTGGTTATGATGTGCCTTATGGCCAAGGGTGGGTTGAAATCTGTGATGCATCTATAGAGAATGTACATTTTACAAATTATGGTGAAGATGGATGCTCTGTGCAAGGCATGATTTATAATATTGAAGAATGGGGGGCTACAGCGGTAGCTGATCCAACACGTCACATCTTCTTAATGTGTGGTACCAACGATATTTTACAAGGTCGAGATAGTGCGTATGTGTTCAAGACCTTGGTGAAAGCTATTGAATTAGCGAGCACAAAGGGGAAGGTAATAATTGGTTTGGAAACACAAATCGATAGCGATATGGATGGGTTAGACCTTGTTGTGCGAGATGTAAACGACCGATTAAAAGCCTATGCAACAGAGCATGACTTAAAGGTTATAGACTTCTATACAACTTTATATGAAGCAGATCAAATAGGCCAAATTGTCTTTGCTGGTGAAGTACATCCCAATGCGCGTGGCTATCGTTTGATGGCCTATAAGGCATTAGAGATATTTACAAGACTATAATTAAAGAATCATAAATCTAATAATTCATAAATTTATTAAGTTAAGGACCTAGTTGGTAAGATACATCATCTTAATTTGCTTAGGTATGAAGGTTAGACCTTAGATCCTGAGCTTTATAACTAGCTAAAAAAAATCCCCGAATGAGATATCTCATTCGGGGATTTAGTGATTTATATAGTCTTTATGTGTGAAGGCTCGTAGCTTTCACTATTATATTTAATTCGTAACGAATTGTAGTTTAAATTAGCGAGTACGTGCGTTAGATACGCGAGCGGATTGAGCGATTGCGTATGCAGTACCTTTTACTAAATCGTAAGCATCAGCAGTGTTGCCAGATACTGTTACAGCAGCTACAGTGTCATCAGTTACTGCGAACAATGCAGTTGCGTAAGGGTGTTGTGCACCGTTTGGAACAGTTACAGCACCGGATTTAACAACGATGTAACGGCCACCGTTGTTGAATACATCGTAATGAGCAGCTTGTTTTACACCATCATAGCTTTCATTGTAAGCGAACAATGCCGCTACTTCGCCACCTGCTACTTGACCAGTTTGTTGCATGGAACGCAATTTAGCAGCTGCTACAGCTGTTGGTTGAGTCATGTTAACAGTGATACGCAAGGAGTTGTTGTTTACAACTGCTTCAGTGATTACGTTTGTAGAGAATACGTTTGCAACGCCGTCACCAGCACGGTTGTAGGAGCTAGCAGTTTTAACTTGGTAGCCGTTAGTGTATGCTGGCAAGTCATATGTATAGGATTTGCCGTTCAACAATAAGTCGAATGCGTTCAATTGGTTAGTTTTGTAACGGGAAACGTATGCACTGCCGTTGCCATTAGCTGTTACGGAAGTTACAGTTTCTTGGTATACAGGTTGGTTATTAGTAGCGATAGGATCCATGATTTGAAGACCTACAGCTGTAGTTTGAGGTGCTACAAAGATTGGGTCGCCCAATTCTTTGGATACAGGCATTTGTTGAGCCATGTCACCTGCTGTGTAAGGTACTGCTGGTAATGGTTTGTAACCAGGGCGTGGTGCGCTTGTTACATAACCAGATTGGTACGCTGGTGTAGCTGCTTGAGGTGCAGCGTAAGTATATTGCTCAGCGGCAGCACGTTCGTAAGCGCGTGCGTTAGCATCAACGGATGCTGCGAAAGCAGAGAAAGACATAGTTGTAGCTGCGAATACTGCGAAAGCAGCTGCTAAATGTTTTTTGTTCATAATAATTCACTCCTAAATACATGATTTTTTACAAATAACACAAATACTAATCTGTATTATATATGAAATTCTGTTAATTGTAAATAAAATATAAAATATTTTCTTAATTATAAACAAATTTAATCTAATGAGTCAAATATTGTACAATTTGCCTTTAATTACCCCATAATTAGGCACAGAATATCATATTACTATATAATAATACGTAGTATAGTAATATATTATATCGAATAATTTAGTTTAAATCCATACCTAAGGAAAAGAAATTTAAAAATAAGATGAAGTTTATGATTTCTATAAATTGAGATGGTGAAAGTTTCACTAGGGAGGTCTCATGAGTATTAGCGTCTATTATGGACGAGCAGGATCTGGTAAGACACGTGCCGTATATGAACGGATACGTCAAGTTATGACCGATTGTCCAGGGGAACCTATAATCTTACTCGTTCCTGAACCAGCTACGTATCGCGTAGAACGGGAGCTTGCTGAGTTTATGCCTGAAAAAGGCTTTACCACAGTTCGCATCGTAGGTTTTGGTCGTTTGGGTTACCAAGTATATCAATCCATAGGCTCTAAGGGGGCCGGTCAATCAAGCTTATCTAGCTTTGGCCGGTCTATGTTGTTGCGCCTTGTTATGAAACGAAAACAGAAGGAACTAGGCCTCTTAGAACAGGCTACCAAGCGTCCTGAGTTTTCTTCTGTATTGCAACAGCTCTTTTCTGAGTTTCGCGCATTCCGCGTAGGTCCTACTGACCTAGAACGTGGGGCGGAGTCTGTAAAAAATAAAGTATTACAAAAGAAATTGCGTGAACTTGCCATTTGTATGGCCGCTTATGAAGAGGAAATCAGCCGTCATGGGGAACGCGACATCGATCCTATTATGGAAATTGTTGAGGCCTTGCCACAGTCTCCTTTGATGGAAAACAGCCACGTCTTTATCGATGGCTTCCATTGGTTTACGCCTACACATTACGAGTTGATCTATACCTTATTTAATTTGGCTAAGGAAGCGGTTATAACCATCGACTTACCGATGGCTCCGAAGGCATTAAATATTGCTCGTCGAGGGGAACATCTCTTCAGTCGTCCTTTAGAGATATACGATACCTTAGTGGCTCGTTATGGTTCTAGTATTAATTGGGTTGGTTTTGATGGGAAACGGGGCCCTCAAATCGAACAAGAATTAGAATCTAATTACTTTACTAGTCCTAGTAAGCAAAATTCTACAGATACTACGATACCGCTTATTCGTGGCTATAACAGAGAACGGGAAGCTGACGCGGTGGCTCGCCGTATTTTAGCCTATGTGGAGTCCTCTCCAGAGGCTCGTTACCGCGATGTATGTATTATGCTTCGCGAGTCCGAAACATACGGAGATACCTTGGAAAAGGTCTTTACTCGCTACGGAATCCCGCACTTTATCGACCGCCAACGTCCTATGAAAAATCATCCCTTAGGCGAATTATTGACGGCTCTCTTTGATATTGTGCGCCATAGTTACAGCCGAGACAGCATGTTCCTTTTGCTGAAAACGGACTTGATGCCTCTTACTCGTGAGGCCGTAGATGAATTAGAGAACTATGTGCTCGAGTTTGGTATCGACCATTATAAATGGGAACGTGAAAGCTGGCCGTATCTACGAGGATTCCATGAGGGGCAAGATGAAGAAAGTCACTTAGATGCACCTCGTAGAGCCCGTATTAATCAAGCAAGACAGACCATTATGGATATATTATCTCCGTGGTTTGACTTTGCCGCTCATAGCGAAGGCCATACGGGGGCAGAATGGGGCGAACAACTCTATGGTCTCTTAGAAATCTTGCAAGTGCCACAGCGCCTCTATGAATGGGCGAAGGACGCAGAAACTGTAGGTGATCAAGAGTCTAAAGCCAGTCATGAACAGATGTACAATGCTGTTATTTCTTTCATCGACGAAATTTCTATGGTCATGAAGGACGAAGTGTTGACATTGGATGAGATGATGTTGCTCCTCGAAGAAGGCTTGAGCGATGTAAATTATTCCATGATTCCACCGTCCTTGGACCATGTAGTGATTACCACCATCGAACGTGGTTACAGCCAATGGTGGCCTAAGGTATTTGTCATGGGCCTCAACCAAGGCGTATTCCCACAAAGTATGGGCGACGAAGGTCTTATTAAGGATAAGGAACGTCAAGAATTGGCAGCGGCCGGCATTACCTTGGCTGAAGGGGCTTTGCCGAAGGCTTTCAACGAGAATTTCTTACTATACCTAGCTATGACGCGGGCATCTGATTCCTTGACCTTGTCCTATGCAAGCTCTGGCGAGGATGGAACCGGTCTTGAGCCATCCCTCGTGGTGAAACGACTAGAATCCCTCGGTTACGTCGGTAAGGCTGTAGATATTCCGTTATCCATTGAGCCTGATACTGAGGCTGATTATGTATGGCGGCCTCTCCAAAGTTTGTCCTTGTTATCTGAACGTTGGGGCGCTCTCTTTAGTGGACATGAAGTTAACCCACTGTGGTGGGGGCTTTATAACTGGGCTCGTGAAAGCGATACTTACCGTCCTCGTTTAGCAGAGGTTTCTCGTGGTATTCGAGATAATAACGATGTGCCGGTCATTACAAAGGATTTAGTGAATGGATTGTTCTTATCTAAAGGCTACATGTCTGGTTCTGTGACGCGTTTAGAGCGATACCAACAATGTCCGTTCAAGTTCTATGCTCAATATGGTTTGAAACTGGAGCCACGTCGTGTACGCTCCTTTGGAGCCCCTGAAATTGGTACATTTTTACATGCTAATTTAGAGCGTTTAGGCAATTATCTATTAGAAAATAATAAACAATGGCGTGATCTCAATGAAGAGGAGCAACAAAATTTATGTCGCTCTGTAGCCGATGAGATTTTACAAGAAAATCAGGCTGGTGAGGAAACGAGCGATGCCTACCAAAAGGCTATCGAGCAGCGTGTACAACGAACATTACATGTGACGGTAGACCGCCTTGTAGAGTGGTCCAAGCGCAGTGATTTTGATACAAAATACTTGGAGCAAGATTTTGGCCGTCAAGGCGGCTGGGATCCGATTCGGGTGCCTCTTGGGGAAGATCGTTATTTACGCCTCATTGGTCAAATTGACCGTATCGATGAATATACTCGAGATGGTCAAACCTACGGCATGGTTATTGACTACAAATCGGGTGGCGCTCATGTAACAGCCCAAGATGTGTACTATGGTCTTAAATTGCAGCTCATGACCTATCTGTTAGCCTTAGAATCCGCTTATGGTAATACGCATGGACAATCTATGACTCCTGCAGCTGTGGTGTATTCCTATGTGAAGAACCCTAAAATCCCTGCTGACGCGCCTATATCTTATGAAGATGCAGTAGCCTTGGCTAAAGAAAGCGATGCGTGGCAAAATAGCGGATACTTCTCTGATGATGTTGAGTTGTTAACGCATATAGACAATAAGTTCTTATCCTACGGTTCTAAACGAGGTCCATATGTACCGATTGCTACGAAAAAGGATCAAACGATTTCTAGCAGAGATTTACATAAGGTTAAGAACACCGGCGAGTTTGATGTAATGTGCCGTTATACCAACCACGTCATGGCTGACATCGGTCGCAACATCGGGGACGGTCAATTCCCAATTCAGCCGTACCAGTTAAATAAAAACAGACCTTGTACATATTGTGACTACAACACTGTATGCCGTTTTGACTCTAGCCGTAACCGATATAATTACTTATCTAGATTATCCGAAGATGATGCACTAGAACGGATGAAAGAGGTTCTTAACGAAGGAGGTGAAAACCATGGGTGTTAAATGGACGCCAGAGCAGGAGTCTGCCGTCATAGCGCCTAAGGATTCGTCCTTAGATAATCAAACCTTGCTCGTAGCGGCAGCGGCTGGCTCGGGTAAGACTGCTGTTCTCGTAGAGCGTATTATTACGCGTCTTAAAGATATGGATAATCCTTTATCTGTGCAAGAGCTCATGGTTGTAACCTTTACAAAGGCGGCGGCACAAGAGATGAGTGCTCGTATTGGGCTTGCCTTAGCAAAAGCCATGGAGTCTACTGATGATGAGGCTATGCAGCAGCGTCTTGAACGACAGCTTAATCTCTTACCATCTGCTCATATCTCTACGTTGCATTCTTTCTGCCAATGGGTAATTCGTTCTTATTTCTACAAGCTCGACATTAATCCAACGGCTCGCATCGGTAACGAAGCAGAAATGGCACTCTTGCAACAAGAGGTATTAGCCGATTTATTAACTAAATCCTATGAAGAAGGCCTTTATAATATCTATGAATTGGCAGATTTCTTCAGCGATGATAAATCTGATGCGGGCTTAACGGCGAAGATTATGTCCCTATATAACTACGCTATGTCCCTTGCTAATCCTGATGGTTGGTTACGCAAAGCCTTAGCGCCTTATAAAGAGGCTATGGAAATAAACCCAAGCGATACGTTATGGGGCCAATATATGTGGGATCAACATATAGCTGTTATAGACCGTATTCGTGAGCGCTTAGAGCGGATGGAACAAATCTTGCTAGATCCAGTGGGGCCTCATAAATGGCAAAACATATATGATAACCAATTGGCTGCACTAGGCATGCTTTCAAATGCTCAAACCTGGGATGATATGGGCGAAGCGTGTAAGCATATAGACACCTTTATTAAAGATCAGTTCCGCATGGGTTCAAAAGAGGCTCAATCCTATGACCCTATATTAGTAGCTGAGTTTAAATCCTTAGGTGCTCAAAATAAGGATGACCTAAAAGCCATGCAAGCTTCTGTATTCACAGTGCCAGAAGCTACCTTGCAAGAGCAGTTCAAAGCTCAATATCCTATCATTGAAGGTCTTGTGGAGCTCACCATTGCGTTCCACCAAGCCTATCGGGACATGAAGCAAGAGCAAGGCATTATGGACTTTAGTGACTTGGAGCATCTATGTTTAGCCCTTCTCGTTGAGCCTGGTACAGAGGATGATCCTCAGCCGTCTGACGTGGCGAAGGAGCTGCAAGATACTTTCAAAGAGATCATGGTCGACGAATACCAAGATACGAACGGTGTGCAAGAGACGATTATCAACTTGATTTCTCGCGTCGATAATCGGTTCTACGTGGGTGACGTGAAGCAGGCTATTTATAGCTTCCGTATGGCGGACAGTTCTCTATTTATGGAGAAATATAACACCTACGGTGGTAATGAGGCGGTAGAGCGCCGTATCGACCTAGCGAAGAACTTCCGATCTCACGAAAATATCTTGGCTGCCACGAATTTCTTGTTCTATCAAATTATGACAGAAGAGGCGGCGGAGCTCAATTATACTGAGGCTGAATCCCTCATTCCTGGCCGTATCGTAGAGAATGCGCCTGAGGACTGGGTTGGCGGCGATGTTGAATTGCAGCTTTTAGATGTGAGCAAGGATACCCTCGGTGCTAGTGAAAGCGATGAAGACGAAGGGGATGACCCTGAGAACAACGAACGCGAGCTAGATTTCATTATTCAAAAGATTAAGGAAATTCACGCTGCTAAGAAGCAGGTGCAAAATCCAGATGGTACATTCCGTCAAATCGAGTGGCGAGACTTTGCGATTTTGCGCAGATCCTTGGCGGGGTGGGGCACCCGTGCCGTAGAGGCTATGCGTCAAGCAGGCATCCCTGCGGTGGTAAACGAACGGGATGGGTATTTTGAAGCCCAAGAAATCCAGCTCTTGTTAGCGTTGTTATCCATCATAGATAATCCTGAACAAGACTTGCCGATGGCAGCGGTATTGCACTCTGGCCTCGTTGGGCTTGATGCAAACGAACTAGGTGCTTTGCGTCTATCTGGTGAAGGTTCCTTGTGGTCTCTCATGCCTGCTTATGCAGAAGCGGCTCAAGATGAGCGCTTATTATCCTTTATTGGACACATGGAGCGGTGGCGTACCTTGTCACGTCGTCACGGTGTGACTGATTTATTGTGGGATATTTACGAATCCCAAGATTATGTAAACTATGTGGGTGCCATGCCAAATGGTCTTGTACGCCGTGCGAATGTTCTCGCCTTATACGACCGCGCTAAGGGCTATGAGGCCTCTGGCTTCCGTGGACTCTTTAGATTCTTGCGCTTTGTTGAAAGCTTGCGCGACAGTAACCAAGACATGCCTCTTGCCAATGTGGTAAGCGAAGCGGATAATGTAGTGCGTCTCATGACTATCCACAAGAGTAAGGGGCTCGAGTTCCCTGTTGTATTCCTATCTGGGATGCAAAAGAAATTCAATATGATGGACCTTCGCTCTGAGCTTCTTATCGATAAGAACGCAGGCCTTGGCTTAAAGGGATACTTCCCAGATATTCGAGTATCCTTCCCGACCATGCCGTGGTTCTACGTGAAAGATGTCAAAGAGGCAGCCCTGAAAGCCGAGGAACAGCGTATTCTTTATGTAGCATTAACACGGGCGCGAGATAAGTTATTTATGACGGGCTTTGTGAAAGGCTTTAAAAATTCTAAGGGTGGGTTGAGCACATTAGGTGAACTCATTAAAAATGCTGCCTCTGTAGAAGGCCAACAATTGCCAACGGATATTATCACCCAAGCTAATACATACTTAGACTGGCTCATAATGGGCTTTGCTCGTCATTTAGACGGTGGAAATCCATTGCGCGTTGCCATTGAGTACGAAGGGCCTACCTATTTTGACTTACCAGACAAGAAATGTCGTATCAAGGTTGAAATTCACGATGGCTCTCTTTACGGTGATCTCGATTATAAAGCAGATATTGACGAAACCACTATCAACAAGGTACGTGAGTTAAAAGCTGTTAATGCTGTAGAATTACCACAGGAAATAGTAGACCGCTTTAACTATACCTATCCGTACAGTGATGCCACACGACGGACTGCTAAAATCTCTGTTAGTGAATTAAAACGACGATTCCAAGAACGAGAACTAGAAGCAGGGACAATTGATACTCTTAATACACCTACTGAAGCAGTAGATATGGTAGAGGCTGGCTCTCAACGAGCTGTTTCAGGTGCGATTTTAGGTCAATCCGATGATTTAGCGAATTCTGTATTCGGTCGCAAACCACAGGCGTTACAGTCCGAAGAGGATGTGTTAACAGGGGCTCAATGGGGTACCTTAATGCATGAGGCTATGCAGTGGTTACCTCTTGCTGAGTACACGCAGGATTCTTTAACAAAAGAACTTGATGCACTTGTAACGAAAGGGACTTTCACAGAGGAAGAACGAAATTTATTAAGCGATACAAGTTTATATAAATTCTTCAATTCTGATCTTGGGAAACGTCTTATCAACGCTAAGCGCATTGAACGAGAGCTGCCGTTCAGTATGCTCTTTGAAGGCAAACGGGTATACGATACGCTTGAAGATGGGGAAAATCTATTCCTTCAAGGTATTATCGATACTGCCTTTGAAGAGGACGGCGAATGGGTTCTCGTAGATTACAAGACGGACCGCGTTAAATCTGGGGAAGATCTCATCAAGCGCTATAAAATCCAAATGGACCTCTATAAAGAGGCGTTACAGCGATTGACGGGAATGCCGGTAAAAGCATGCTATATCTATAGCTTCCGCTTGCATGATGCCATTATTATAGATTAATTTGTACATCTACGATGATTGGTCGATTTCTCTATTCGTGTGTGATATGTTGTAACAATTAGATATGTAATACACATAAAAAAGCTCTCTATCCTTGGATAGAGAGCTTTTGTGTTATATATGTGGTAATTTAGGCAAATTCAAAGCCTTTTTCTTTTTGTGCTTTGCTGGTGCAAATACTTTTAGTACACGCGGCAATACTTCGATATCTACCGGCATGGATGGACCTTGATCGCCGTCCATATTAGTAGGTAAATCACCGATATTAGATAATAGTTCAATATGAGCTTTTTTAACGGTTAGCGTTGTTGTATAACGGGAGTTATAAATGGCGCCACTAATGATGAGTGGTAGTACGCTGAGAATATCGAGAATGAAATATTCCTTGAAAATGATGATACGCATATAGCCATCGTCTACAGAGGCTTCTGGCATAAAGCGTTCAAAGCTAGATACTACATTGGTAAGCAATGCTAACACGAGCGGGGATTTACAAATAAAATCATCGTTCTCTGTTTGGATGCGATAGGTATAGTCCTTCGTTGTGAACAATGCTTGCCCTGCGCGTAAGAAGTAGGCTAGAGGGCCTAAGATGCTCTTTTCCTTTGGGGTAACCTCTTCGATTACCTTTGGAATAACACCGGCTGCGATATTATTGCAGAAATATTTGTTGTTACAACGACCGATATCAATGGTACGTGTTTGATTGATATCAATACGTTTGATCGCCTGTGTTGGATTCTGATGAATACCAAGGGCACGAGACATATCGTTTACAGTACCAACAGGAATGAAACCAAAGGTAGATTTAAAGCCACCTTGGGCAATACCGTTAACGGTTTCATTTACGGTGCCGTCACCGCCCATGCAGAATACAGCATCGAATCCGCGTTCGCAAGCATCCTTTGCGAAACGTGTAGCATCGCCTTCACCAGTAGTGAATTTGACCTCAATCGTTTCAAACAAGGTACTCAATTTCCATTGTAAATCGAGGGCATAGCGACGTGCTGCACCGCCACCTGATACAGGATTTATGATAACTAAACAACGGCTCATGGTACAACTTCCTTACTTTCAAAAATGAGATATAGCTATTATCTATCGTTAAATTGACAGTCTTAGATGTGAGCTCTATAATTATATTATATGCATTAAACCACATATAACATATTTATTCAAAATACAAAATATATCGTACAATATATTATACTCATTTTAGCCGTTCTTTGAAAGTACGAATGATTTGAGGGGATATAAGATTAGGGGATATTAATGGGACGACAAGATTCTAAAGATAAATACAAATTGTCCGCTGTGGACTCTATTGAAAGATTACCGCTTAGTGAACAAGTTTATTTAACATTAAAAACAGCTATCTTAACAGGCGAATTGATGCCACAAGAAAAGCTTAACGAAGTAAAAATTGCAGAACAATTGCAAGTGAGTGCTACACCTGTTCGCGAAGCATTCCGTAAATTGGCTAAAGATAATCTCGTAGTTATTGTTCCTTGGAAGGGTGTTACTGTAAAGGCGGATACTCCTGAAGAGATTATTGCATTGTATCAAGTGCGTGAAGTAATGGAAGGCCTTGGTGCACGACTTTGTGCCCGTCATGCGACTGATGAACAAATTAAAGAGTTGCGTGAAATTTGTAAAGAAATGCATGAAATTGAAGAAGCTACAGAACGCGTTGAAGTAAACAGTCGTTTCCATACTATGATTGCTCATTATTCTGGTAATGAACGCGTTGTAGAATACTTAGCGAGCTTCCGTGAACGCGTTAATCGCGACATGTACATTAGCTCTTTTAATGCAGTGCGTACCCATGATTGCGACGATGAACATGATCATATCGTAGATGCTATTGAGCGTCATGATGAAGTGGCAGCAGAAACTGCTATGCGTCAGCATATTAATAATGCATTTATCTTCAAAAAAGCAAATGCTGAAGTGCAACACAAAAAACTTAATGAAGTATAATGCCTATTGTTGGCATGCTTAATGAAAGGCTCCGCCGTTGGCGGGGCTTTTTCTGTAGGATCGATTTTAGAGTATTTGATTAATTTAACTTAGTTTTGGCTCGGCTTTAGCTGGTGTACTGTTCCTCGTATGATTTAGAAACTCTAATCGTTTGTAGTGTGATGAAAGATGCGCATTACAGCTTTTATAATCTACGATGCGCAGCCTTACGAGTTGCGCTACGTCAATTTGGAATGCTTCAGCGATTTTAAATAGAATCTCTAAGGACATGCCAGATATGCCTGTACCACATTCTAGCTTGCTTAAATAACTGCGGCTAATGCCCACGTGGTGTGCTAGCTCATATTGAGACATGTTTAGAGATATGCGAATATGGGCAATTTTATGGCCTAAACAAACATACTGATGCTGTAAGACCGGATCTTCATAGGTGTTGATTCGTAGCTCAGTTAGAGGTGTCGATGCAGATTTCATAGGGATTCCTTCCTTTTCCCTGCTCTCTAAATATAGTATACTGAGACTGTTGGTAATTGACTAATATAGAAAACTAGATAATTATCGGTTATTTTAGATAATTACACGTATTGTGAAAGTCGTAGGATAGTACTGTAAATAGAGGAGGCAATATGGAAAAATACATTGCAGTTGCCCTCGGTGGAGCCGTTGGAGCGTTATGTCGCATGGCTCTTGGTGAATGGGTTATGACAAAGGTGAGCTCCTTTCCGTATGGAACGGTTGTAGTAAACCTCATCGGTTGTCTTATTATTGGCCTTGTACTAGGTCTATACATGCAAAAGCCAGATTTACCGCAGTGGGCGAGATTTTTCCTCGTTGTAGGTGGACTAGGTGCCTTTACAACCTTCTCTACCTTTGCTTTTGAAATGCTACAACTAATGATGTCTGAGTCCTATGTACAAGCTTTATTCTATGGCTTTGTACAAGTTGTAGGTGGCTTAATCCTTTGCTGGATTGGGATACTACTTGCGCGCATTCTCTGTGCAATTTAAGGTGATTTGCGTTACAGCATATATAAAGCCATTTTTATATGATTAATACATAAG
>SKEH01000660.1_pt1 | contig 18788 bp, 15 predicted proteins | sample 4826571 | NCBI WGS metagenome assembly SKEH01 (sample SAMN11008814, study PRJNA524170) | human gut metagenome | biome: Human fecal sample; material: Feces; isolation source: fecal sample from pouch patient p29 | host: Homo sapiens | place: Israel: Tel-Aviv | collected 2016-09-14 | reverse complement strand
CGCCTAGATAATCAGCAATCTGCGTATTGTTTTCAGTGTATTGATCATTTACCGCAACTTCCAACAATAATGAAGCTAGGCGATATTTCAGCTCAAAGGTTTGAGCATGAGAAAAATGTTCCATTCGCAGTAATAATTTCTTTCCTATGTATTGAGCGATAAATGTAGGGAATTCTACTCGCTTCATTAAAGTGGTCTCGACTACATTTAATGGAATAGCCAAACAGCGAACTGCTCCGATGGCGATTACATCCTTAGGTGCTTCTTCAGCTTTTACTAAGGTCAGCTCACCAATCAGATCCCCTACTTCCAGAAACTGCAAAATAATACTTTTCCCATTTGGTTCTTGCTGAATAATCCGTGCTTTCCCTTCCAAAATAATAAATAAATATCGCAGCTCCAGCATTTGATCAACAATTTTTTCATTTCGATCAAAGTCCATCAAAAAGCTTTGGCTTAAAATCGATGGCGATAAAAAGGGGAAAGCTAGCTGACAAGTTGCCTCAGTATATTTTTCTTTTTTTCTCATTAGGCTATATCTCCTAGTTACAACTTTTTATTTCCGTCATACTCATCCTATCAATTAGTTATTGGAGGAACAACTATCATGAATCAAAAAAAATTAACTCTCTCGTTTCTGTATTATCTGATCAGCGCTTTTGGCATCAGCTTGACCTTAAAAGCCAACATCGGAGTCAGCAGCTTCAACTCGCTAAATGCCACACTTGCCGAATTTAGCCAAATAAAGATCGGCACAATCACTGCTGGATTGAATTTTTTATTTTTGATTGCTTGTCTGCTGCTGGACCCACAGCTAAGAATAAAAAATTATCTGATAATGAGTATTGCCTTGCTGTTTTTCGGTTCAACCATCAATCTGTTTACTTATTTTCTTTTTCCGCTTTTTACGTTACATTCGTATCTATTAAAATGCCTGCTATTTATTCTAGGAACAATTATCGCGGGGATCGGGACAGGAAAGGTTTTGAAATACCAATTACTCAAATTTCCAATCGAGACGTTTTGTCTCTTTATTTCCGAACGAACTCAGCGCAGTTTTAAATCTTATCGGTATAGTATTGATCTATTTTGTATCCTGATTGCATTAGTTTTAACTTATTTTTTCCATCTGACTTTGATGGTACGAGAAGGAACACTTATTAGTTTTCTTTTATTGTCACCAGTGATCGCTTATGCAAAAAATTAATGAAGAAAAACATCCTATCGCTTTATAATTCGATAGGATGCCAATTTTCATGCATAGAGTTTTTTTGTAAAGTATTTTAGTAAAAAAGGCGAGGATAATGTCGTAAATAGGATGACTAGAATAATCGCTGAGTAATATTTTCCTACAACCAAATGGGCCTGAAACCCTAATTGAACAATAATTAAGGCCATCTCACCTCGAGAGACCATTCCCGAGCCCACCATCAAGCTGCTCTGATTATCAAACCCAGAAAATCTTCCCCCTAAATATCCGCCGAGCAGTTTTGAAAAAATAGCAATAGTAGTAAAAACAAGGACAAAAAGCAATTGCTTCGATAAATTTTCAAAGGTAACTTCTAAGCCGATACTGATGAAAAAGACTGGAATGAACACCGCATAGCCGATCGCTTCAATATTGTAGCGGACATCCTTCCAAACATTGGTCTGACCGATGGCAATTCCTGTTGAAAAAGCACCAATCACTGAACTTAATCCAATGAAATCAGCCAAGTAGGACATACTTAAACATAAGGTCAAAGACACGATGATTACTGAAGACTGGGCAAAGATTTTTTTACTCAAGTTCATTAAGTACGGAGCGCCCCAACGAATCAAGAAAAAGACCGCTATGAAAAACAAAACCTGTGCCAGCAGCATAAAACCAAGCGGCTTTTCATTGCCATTCTCCACGCCTAAAAGCGGCATGCACAAGCTGACGATCAATACTACCAAAATATCGTCAACCACAGCAGCACCGAGAATCGTTGAGCCTTCTTTTGTGTTGACTACCTTCAGCTCCTTCAAGACCTCCACCGAAATACTGACAGAAGTTGCGGCTAAAACCAGTCCGAAGAAAAAGGACTGATTCATTGGAACACCAAAAAGACTCCCACTCCCTGTCCCTAATAACAGCGGAAACAGAATTCCCAGTAAAGCCACAAAAACTCCAGGGCGGAAATATTTTCGCAGCAGAGGCAAATTACTTTCAATACCTGCTAGAAACATTAGTAAAATGACCCCGATCTCAGAAAAATCCGTCACCAGAATATCTGGATGAACGATTTTTAATCCCCCGTTTCCCAGTACAATCCCTACGAGTAATTGTCCAATCACCGCTGGTATACCTACTCTTCTTGAGAAGTGACTTGCTACGGTAACGCTCACTAAAATCAGACACAAAACCCCAATAAATTCCATCTCTTCGCCTCCACAATTGCCTACTGAAAAGCTAGTATTAATGCAATTGTATTCGTTTACAACTAGGAAGTCCATCGGAAAAATGAGAACTGCTGAGAAAGCAGACTGACTTTATGATTGCCGCATCAAGATTATTTTTTTGAAGCTCCGATTACGGTACTATCCAGTTACAAAAAAATTTTTCTCAAGTGCGCTTATGATTATCCTGAAACTTCTTTAAGAGTTTTCTTTTCTCTTTACTTGGTCTTTTTGTTTTTTTATTAACCACGGACTTTTCCGGTAAAATTTCTTCCACAATGGCGGTATCTGCTAAAGCCAAGGCTGAAATCTTCTCATCTGCTCCATCGGTTTCGCTGGATACGTTATCTGACTGATGTTGATTCGTTTCCTTGTCAAATGAACTGATCCTATCATCTAAATCTGATTCAGCGCCAAATGACTGATTAAATGTCGACAGTTTCCCATTTGAAAAGAATGATTCTTCCTCCAGCATTACTGCTTTTGCTTCTTTAAAGATCTGCTTTATTAATACAATCAGCGACTCTTTACTAAGAGTATTTAGATCATACCCCTCCAAAAAGTCCGCATCATCAGCAAGTGAATCGTCATGTTGGAATGAGATCGCCGCTTGTGTCTGTTCTTTTGTCCCCCGTGAACTGGAAACAATAGTGGTACCTGCACAATCATAATCAATATATTCGGCAAAGCGACGCACGTCATCCTTTTGAAAGATTGTTAGATTAGTCAAAATTTCAAGTATCCGTTCCGTTTCTTCAACAGTATTCCTCGGGTCAGCATCTCTTAATCTCCAAGTATGCTTCTTCCCGCTGGCATCCTTATAAATCGTCACAAGAGTATAACTACCAAATTCTTTCGTAATGACCGCACTCCCCGTATTCTTCAAATAACTAGCTTGAATCCGTGTATTTTTTGTCGCCTTTTTGTATTTTTTCTCACTGATAAATAACCGCTTTATGATCTGATGCCACTCTGAATCGTTGAAATAAGATTGGAAGTAGGGCAAAAATTTTTTCAGTGTATTGCTGGGTCTAGCATGGCTATAAATCTCACGAATCACATTCTGAAACAACAATGAAAAATCTCCCAGAACAAGTGCGTGACGCACCATGAGGGCAATCGCGTATTCAACGACAGAATCTGCATCCTGTGTCTTTTCGAAATATTGAACCACTTTTTTCTCAACAGTTTCACGTTTAGTACAAAACAATTGCCTTTGCTGAAGCTTCTTTATTTCCATGCTAGACCTCTCCTTTTTACCATTGTTGTTTTCTCGTATGCGTTAATGATACCGCATTAAATAACTCACTACCAATTTTAAAATCTTCACAAAATTTAAAATTTTGAATTCGCAAAATAGGATTTTTCGCGTAATAAATAGAACGTAACCCAAGCAAAATTGCTTCACCGAGATTTTTTTAAATAAATCACTCCTGAAAAAATATTTGAGAACTTAGGTTAGTCCTTGCAAATGTGACAAGCTCAGCGAAAAAAAGAATATATATGGCCGTTAAAGCCAAAATCTGGAAGCATTCTTAATCAATATTAAGCTAAAAAAGCACATAAACAGGCAACGCATGAGTTATCCGTTGCCTGCTTTCATCTTATTTGGCTTTTAAAAACCGTTACTCCTTATTTACCGATGCGCTTTTCTCATGATGCTTTTTCTGTTTATGATACTCAGCCAAAGCCCGACTGAAATTCGCAATCACGCCCGTGATGATTCCCACACCAATCAGCACATAAATAATCGTAAACAGTTTTCCTAAAGCTGTCTGGGGCGCTAAATCCCCATACCCGACTGTCGCTAAAGTCATGACGGAAAAATACAATGCGTCGAGATAGGTCATCCCCTCGACATTATGATAAAAAACCGTCCCGATCAGCAAAATAAATAAAAGCGCCAACATGATCGCCTTTTGTTCTTCCTGTCGAAACAAAATTTTTAAGATGTGCCACAAGCTTCTAAATAATAATAAAAATGCAACCATGAGAACCGCCTTTCAGATCTGTTATATATTCAGCTACCCTATTTTATCAGATATTCGCGGCAGCATAAAATCTCTCTTCCACAAAAGATACTTTACTCACTCTTTATCACTGTCTTTGTTAAAATAAAAGAGCAAAGGAAGTGTTCAACATGTTAAAACTGAAAAGAGCTTATCTACCAGCAGAAGATACTGATGGCTACCGCGTGTTAGTAGATCGCCTATGGCCGCGAGGAAAATCCAAAGAAACGGAAAAAATTGATTTGTGGCTGAAGGAAATCGCGCCAAGTCCTGAGTTACGTAAATGGTTCAATCACGATTCCGAAAAATATCCGGAGTTCCGTGAGAAGTATCACCAAGAATTACAAAGCGGTCCACAAAAAGAAGCTCTGAAGCAATTACAGGAAATTATCAAGCAACATAAAACAATCACCCTAGTCTACGGCGCAAAAAATGAAACGGAAAACAACGCTCAAGTCCTGTACGACCTTCTTCAATAAAAGACAGTGAGCCTGATGAGCATCCTTCTGTCTTATTGACTTGTAATATTGGAAAATATAGCGATAGGTATGTCTAACTGAATCCTATGCGCGGCGAGAATAAAACTTGTTTGGGTTAGAAGAAATCGAGATCGTGGCCCTAACTGTTACCTAAATCTTGAGGCATAAGATTCAAAAGGACAATCTTTCTATTCTCATAAGCATAATCTGCTTCGCCTGTCAGTAAAAATTACTGGCAGTTTTTTATTGCTAATAACCACAAAACTACCTAACCAGCATACGCCAATTAGGTAGTCGTTTTTAATCAATAAATTTTACGTGTAAAGCTTTTTAATAAGAAAGGTGAAGCCAAAGTCGTAAACAGAATAATCAAAATAAACGCTGAATAATAATGATCTGTGACCAATCCGCTTTGATAGCCTAGCTGTACAATGATCAAGGCCATCTCTCCTCGCGAGACCATTCCTGAACCTACCATCAAGCTGCTGTTATTGCCAAATCCAGCCAATTTTCCGCCAATGAAGCCGCCAGCAAGCTTTGAAGCAATCGCGATTATCGTCAGAAGTAATATGAACAACAATTGTCTGCTGATTCCCGCAAAGGAAACCTCTAATCCGATACTTACAAAGAAAACTGGGATAAATACCGCATAACCGATTGCCTCCACGTTAACTTGGACATCCTTCCAATCCTTTGTCTGACCAATTGCAACGCCAGTAAAAAATGCGCCGATCACCGAGCTTAAACCGATAAAATCGGCTAAATAGGACATACTCAAACACAGAATCAGTGAAACAATGATCACTGAAGATTCCGCTAAAAGCTTTTTACTCAGCCGCATCAGATACGGCGCGCCCCAGCGAATCAAAAAGAATACACCGGCAAAAAATAGCACCTGTTCTACCAGCATGACTCCCAATGACCGATCATTTCCACCCTGTGCCCCTAAAAAGGACATACTCAAGCTGACAATCAAGACGACTAAAATATCATCCACCACAGAAGCGCCAAGAATCGTCGACCCTTCTTTAGTATTGATCACATTTAGTTCCTTCAAAACCTCAACCGAAATACTGACAGACGTTGCCGCTAAGATCAGCCCTAAGAAAAAGGACTCATTTAGTTGAATCTGAAAAACAATCCCGCCAAGCGTTCCTAACAAAACCGGAAAAAGAATCCCCAAAACGGCCACATACATCCCCGGACGAAAATATTTCTTAAGCAAGGACAAATCACTTTCGATCCCAGCCAAAAACATCAATAGAATTACGCCTATCTCAGAAAAATCCTCTACTAAAATATCCGGATGAACCAAATTGAAGCCAGCCGTTCCTAACAAAATCCCCACCAACAGCTGGCCGATCACCGCAGGTATGCCGAACCTTCTAAAAAAGTGACTCGCAACTGTTGTACTGATTAAAATCAAACATAAAACACCGATAAATGCCATTTTTATCATCTCCACTTAAACTAACTACAGTGACTATCCGTAAAAAGAATACTCATTGTAATTAAGAATAGCGAAAAAGCCGAAGAAAGAAAAATAATCGAACTTCTGATTTCTTCGATAGCATTACCACTATAGTTCGACAAAATCAGGTAGCTCTACTATCATACTTATTTAATTATGAAGTAATTGACCGAATAGTTCAGCTATCTTTGAACATCTGGTGTTTATCAACTCCATTAGCTAATCTTTTATTATTAATTCTATTCTGCCCGTTCTATATAACGAGAATCAATTTTTTTCATTAACTTACTAGAGACGCTATAGGTTGGGAGACTATTCAAATTCTCAATATTCTCCTAGCTTCGTCTATATTTCAAAAATCTTTCACCTATTTTAAAACAAAATCGTCTTCTTTGATTTCTACTGAACGCAGCCTGCCATTCGTTTTGACATTGATTTCTTCTATGAATGTTACTATTTTACCCAGAGTTGGACAAATAGTCACTCCTGCTTCTTGTAACGCTTCGACTTTAGATTTTACTGTTCCCATATTTCCACTAACGATGGCTCCTGCATGACCCATCTTCTTATTTTCAGGTGCAGACATTCCGGCTATATAAGCACAAATCGGTTTTTTTATGTCTAATTCCTTGATCTTAGCAGCCGCCATTTCTTCACTGGTTCCGCCGATTTCTCCAATAAGAACAATAACATCTGTTTCATTGTCTTTTGCCAAAAGCTCCAATACATCTGCATGACTCATTCCAATAATGGCATCACCGCCTATCCCTACACAAGTAGACAAACCATAGCCCTTGAAGGTTAAATTAGAAGCCGTCTCATGAGTGAGAGTTCCGCTTCTGGAGATAATTCCTATATGGCCTTTTCCATAAATATCTGAAGGCATAATTCCTAATTTTGATTTTCCTGGTGCAATAATCCCAATCGTATTTGGACCTACAACTTTAGCATTGTTTTTTCGTGCTACATGAACAATTTCAAGCGTATCCATTACGGGAACAAATTCAGTAATGATCACCAATAGCTTAATCCCCGATTGTAGTGCCTGGATGGCAGAATTTTTTACAAATCTAGGAGGAACTAAAAGCATCGCTGCACGAATCTGTGGAAATTTTGCTCGTGCTTCTGCTACCGTTTCAAACACGGGAATGTCTTCAACAGTTTCCCCACCCTTACCTGGAGCAACACCTGCACGAAGTTTTGCATTACTTTCCAAGCTTCGTCTTGCATGGATACGACCTTGTTTTCCAGTAATCCCTATGATTAAGAACTCCGTTTCTTGATCAATCAAAATACTCATTCTTCTCTGCCTCCTTTAGCCAGCAACATTTGTACTGCTTCATCAGTCGTTCCGTATCGGGTCTGAAGAAAGCCCAGCTCCTCATAAATTCGCCAACCCTGCTCTTGGTTATATCCACGGCTTTTGATTACAACTTTTTTAGTTGTCCCTGATTCTCTGTAAGCTCGGCTGATGCCTTCCGCCATATCTGCACAATTATTGATACCGCCAAATATATTCACTAAAATCTGATCAGTCTTTTGGTTTAACAATAAAATCCGCATCGCCTGATAGGTTTTTTCAGCAGTCACCCCTCCACCAAGATCAAGAAAATTATTGACTCGTCCACCATAGTAATTAATCGTATCAATTGTCGCCATACCAATGCCGGCACCGCCAGCCATCGTTCCGATCGTACCCTCTGGATCAACCTCCACGTAAGTCAAATCATATTTTTCTGCTTCCATTTCTTGAATTGATTTTTTTTGAGCTGTACGAGGCAGAATCGTATAATCCCCTTGGCGATAAAGTGCGTGGTCATCAATTACAAGCTTCGCATCAATCGCTAATAGTGTCCCATCTTGCAATAGTGCTAATGGATTGATTTCAATCGTCGTCGCGTCAAGTTCAAAGCAAGCTTTGGACAGTTTTTTGGCAATCGCTATTATTTGAAGTATTCTTTTTTCAGAGAGTTCAAATACAGTTAACGCGGTTCTAAATTGAGCTTCATTAAACCCATTTGTACAATCGTAGCGTAATAATTTCTTGGGTGAGGTCTCTGCTAATTCTTCAATATCCATTCCGCCAAAAGGAGTAAAAAGCATGATCATCGCCTGATTTTGAACATCCAGTGTCATTCCAAGATAGTATTCTTCCTCTATTGGTAAAAATTCACAGGCAATGACTCCTTCCATTACCTGATTATTGATCGTGATTTCTTCTATACGCTTCTTGGCTTCTAGCAATTCTTCTTTGCTTTTAACAACCCTTACAGCTCCAGCTTTTCCTCGCTTACCTGACAAAATCTGCCCTTTTAAAACACAAGGATAAGAAATATCTACTGGAACTTTCTCATCCTGTAGTAGAATACTGTTATTAATTGGAATCCCAAACCGTCCTAATTGGGCTTTTCCTTCAATTTCTAAATAATCCATCAAATTTTCCTTTCCGTAGTATTGGCTAATTGTCCTTATTCCCAGGCCATTTCTGGATCTGGAAGATACGATTCCGCAAATGGATACCCTACATGGGTAATGTTCATAAAATGTTTGTGGCTCAAATTTCCGCTAAAGCTGTTATTTCCCCATGAACCACAGCCAAGAGTTGTTGTCGCGATAAATCCATTGGTCGGTGAACCTCCTCCAGTTGTGCCGGCGGACTGATTAACGATCACACGTGACACAGAACACTGAATGGCCGCATATTCTATGTGCTCCGAGGTATTTGAATGAACAGCTATACTGTGCTCTTTCCCCTCATACTCCAAGTTTTCCACCATCATCGCAACACCGTCCTCAAAATCCTTATACGGATATAGCGACAAAACCGGACATAATTTCTCACGACAAAGAACTTCCTTGTGTCCAATTGATTGCGCTTTGACGATGATTGCTTTCGTTTGCAGCGGTATATTGATACCGATCTTGTCTCCGACTTGTGCTGCCTCTAAGCCGACAACTGCTCGATTCAATGGACCAGACTCAGGAAATAAACCCTCTCTTACCTTTTCTACCTGTTCTGGGTCAGCGATATAATACCCTCCATGCTTTTCAAGTTCTTCAACAAAGGTCGTAAATTTTTCCTCTGGGATAAAAGCCGTCTGTTCTCCAAGACAAATCAAGCCGTTGTCAAAGCTGCGTCCAATCAATATTTTTTCCGCCACTTCAGACAGGTCAACATCTCGATCAACGATACACTGAACGTTTCCTTGGCCGACTCCTAACGACGGTCTTCCACTAGAATAGGCCGCCTTGACCATTCCGGGCCCACCAGTAGCCACTACCACGTCTGCTAGGCTCATCAATTCGTTGCTATCCTCAATTGAAACTTTTTCCAGCCCTAAAACAAGATCCTTTGGAAAGCCGAATTTCGCCAACTCTGTACGAAAAAGCGTCACCAAGCGTTTTGTACACTCTATCGCACGTGGATGCGGAGCAAAAACAACTGAATTGCGGGTTTTTAACGCAAAAGCCGCGTTACACATCGGCGTAACAATTGGATTGGTTGAAGGAATGATACAAGCTATCGCCCCTAGAGGCTTTGCAACTTCAAGCATTTTTCGCTCTTCAATTCGTTCAATTACTCCAACAGTTTTTTCATTTTTGATACTTTCCCAAATCAAAGAGGACTTCATTCGACATTTGGTAATTTTGTCCTGCATACTGCCCATATGTGTCTCTTCTGCTGCCATTATTCCTAATTCTTCGGCATTGTCATAAACAATTTTACAAACAGCTCGTGCCGCCGCATCTGCTTGCTCCTGAGTGACAAAAGAAAATTGCGCCTGTGCAGCCTTTGATCGTTTTACCAATTCTTTTACTGTCGTTGCTTCACTCATTTCTAGCACTCCTTTTTTATTTATTCATTAAATAAGGTAACTCTCCAAAACCTGGCCAAATTTGCATCACGATATAGCCGAAGATAATGACCAAAATGGTACTGGCAATTGTCATTGGCATACCGCCTTTCAACATCTTATTGGCATCCAAGCCATAGGCAACAGGGATCGCCCGCACACTAATCGGCAGCAAATATTCAGAATTATAAGCCATCACCGTGATAAACCAATAAGGAATCGGATTTAGTCCCATTTTCACAGCAAAGCCAATCATAATCGGGATACTCACAGCTGAAGCAACTGTTGAATTCGTCAACTCCGAGATGACACGTGCAAAAACTGTAAAAACAACAATGGTCATAAGTCCCCCGTCTAAGGACATATCTGCGACAATATCGGCAATTGCTGCACCTGCGCCTGAATCGTTTACTAACCGACCAAGCGCCAAGCCGCCACCAAACAGCAGCATCATGCCCCACATTACCCCCTGCTGAGCCGTCTCCCAAACCAGCATGGGCTTTTTATTGGCAGCATTGATCACAAAGGACAAACTTCCAAATAGCAAAAAGATATACGCTGGTGCTAACCCTGGTAATAAATCCGCATACAACGGGCGCGTAAAAGCGCCTGTCAGAGCAATCAAAAATAATCCGGCACAAATTTTTTCATCCCGTTTCATAGGTCCAAGTTTACTGTAACTGCTTACGAAATATTCCTTGGTTCCCTTTAACGGACTCGATTTCCCATAGAGCAATAGCATCCCAATCAAACTCAAAATTGCCAATAAAACAAAATATGGAGCGATTCGAACAATCCAATCCACATACATAAATTCATGTCCTGTATACTCCTCTAAGAATGAAATTGCCGCAATATTCATTGCTCCGCCTAATGGAGTACCGACACCTCCTAGACCCACACCCCAACCTATGGCAAGTAGGATAGGAACTGCATGTTCACTTTTCTCGATGTCCTCGATCCCGGCAGCTGCTAACATTGACACTGCAATAGGTGTGTAAAGCGCGCACACTGCGACATTTGGTAAAATACTGGAAACCAGCATACTAGCAAATAACCAGACCGTAATTTGAGAACGCATCGAGGGCCCAATAATCGACAATATTTTTAATGCTACTCGTCGATCCAGACCTGTCGCGGCCCACGGCAATGTTAGTAGACTCGATCCAAGAATCAAAATAATACTGTCTGAAGCATATTGAGCAGTCAGCGAGGCCATTGGCACAGTATTTAAAAGCGCATTCACGAGTACCGGGACAAAAGCTGTCACTGTCATATGCACCGGCCTTGTCACCCACCAAAAAACCATCCAGAGTAAGACTCCCACCGCCTCTGCGCCGGGTCGGGTCAAGAAATCTGACAGAGTAAAAATACTCACCATTAAAATTGTAGGTCCTAACAAAATACAAATTAACCGTCGTGTCGTGTTCATAATAACTCCTTCCTGTGATCTAATCGTTTGAAGCAAATGAAAATATCCTAGCTGTTTCCTTTATAGTAATCAAGAGAAAATGAAGCACAATCCCTTTTGAAAAGTCTTTCCGTTAGTAAAATAGGTTTGCAAATAGAGAATGATTCCTTGCATAAATTGAAACTCAGTTGCATCCTATGCAACTGAAAAACGAGTGTGATAAAAATGATCGGCTTTAAGAAATAAGCCGAATATTCGAAAAAAAGGGTGTAACAAAAGTTATTGTCACACCCTCGCAAATATTTTCTATTTTGGATAATAGCCTAACTTGTTGGAAATCCTTCCTGCAGTTGTTATCACTGCTTTCGCCAACGTCTCCTCCCGCACCTTTTGGCTAAGGCTACGCGCGCTGGTCGAAACACTCACGGAAGCTACCGGCTCACGATTCCGGTTAAATATCGGCGCGGCAATAGACCCTGTCCCTTCAGCGAGCTCATTAATCAGTTTGCAATAGCCTCTTTTTCTGGTAAGGATTAATTCCTGATTAATCTCACTAATATCATTCTTTGTCCCAAACGTATATTTTTTTTAATCACTATTCTTCAAAATCACCTGTGCTTGAACCGGCGGTAAGTAAGCCAGAAAAACTCTTCCCATAGCTGAGCAATGCATCGGATGACGATGCCCCATGGGAATCAATAAATCAGTTGAACTTTGTGAACAGCTGCTAATTAGATGAATTACCTCCTGACCTTGAGGAATCGCCATGTGTCCACAGACATGAAGTTGGTAGGACAATCGATGAACTTCTGGAAATGCATGCCGATAGACATCATTTGCTTGTAAGGATCTTCCTGCCAGCGCGACGATCTCTGGTCCGGGAAAATAATCGCCCGTATACTCATCTCGTTCTAAAAAGCCCCAGTCCAACATCGTATTCAAATGCCGCGAGACGGTACTAATATTCATTTTTAATCTTTCAGCAATGTCAGAGGTTCGCTGCCTAGGATTTTGCTCGTCAAATGATGAAAGAATCGCCAATGTTTTAATTAAACTTTTCGTATTTGAGGTTCGCTGACCTTCTTTAAAAGTCTTTGTCATAGGAAAGCATTCCTTTCAACATTAAATCCAGCCAAACAAGTTCCATAGCGGATACATGATCAAAATAAAGCCAGCAAACATGATTACCGCCTTCAGGGTCATTTGCTTAATAAACTCTTTCATCGGCATCATCCCATAACCGTACATAATAAGATTCCCAGCGGATTCATACGGCATAAACAGCAGCTCGCAGGAATAAAGCAAGCACATACAAGCAGCCACCGGATTAATCCCAAGTGTTTCAGCAATTTGCACAAAAGGAAGCGCCAACCCGCCAAGCATGGCATACGGGGTCATAAAGAAATTAGCGATCATTCCAATCAATAGAAACGCCACACAGACAACTAGGGTGCCTTTTCCTGAGAGCAATGGTACTGCGACTCCTGTTAAATAATCCCCAAATCCGACATTTGCTCCTACAATACCGATACCTAAACAGGTCGAAACAAAGAAAACCATCGAAAAATTGAGCTTTTCCAGTGTTTTTTCTTTACCGATTCCGATGATTGGCAGGTACATCAAAAACGGAATCGCCATAAATCCATAAGCTGCAGGCAAGTCAAGAAACATTGAGACAAATAGATAGATCAATAAAAGAATGACCATCACAACAGCCTTTCTTTCTCTAATGCTCATTTTTCCAAGCTGTGCGTATTTTTCATCAAAAAGCTGTTTACTCACATTGATCGGCAATTTTTTTGTATTATACACTTTCATTAAAATCAAAATACAAAGCACACACCAAATGATAAAAAAGCCGTTGTATTTAAAAGAGGTAAACATCGTCATACGGTAATTTGGAATCACCTCTTGAATCGCAGTTTCCAGCATGGCAAAATAGCCTGGATAATATAAGCATACGGTACAGCCTGTCGCGCCGATCGTTCCAGCAAAACATAGCAACGAAGCTTCTTTTGACGGCTTCATATCCATTGCTTTACATATTCCGTATACAAGAGCACTAGCGACTAACCAGCCATTACAGAAAGTAATCAGGTTCAAAATAATCCCAATAAAGAAACATCCAAATACTGCTCCGGCATAAGTTCCGCCGCATTTTCTTATGACAAAGTACGCGATGCGCTTCAAAAGCCCCGTCTCATCCAACACATTACTGAAAATTAGGCCTCCCAGTACCATCCACACAGTTGTACTCGTCCATGAAGCAAACGCGGTTTCAGCCGGGACTAATCCAGTGATCATGTACAGCGAAGGCAATAAAATCGCTGAGACTAATCTCGGCAATAATTCTAAAGCAATGATCAAAATAACAAAGATAGTCAAAACTAAAAACAGCTTTAAGCTTCCTGTGAAATCCGCTGAAGTTGGTAGAAATGCGATAAGCGCTGGAAATAGCAAACAAATAGCCCAACAGAACAAACTTTTTTTATCTACACTAATCTCCATATTTTTTCCTTCTATAAGTTGATAGTTACTTGATTATTTAAAGTGCTTGATGGTACAGTGCGATAATATCCTTAATCGTCGTCGTTCTTGGATTGACCGCTACATTCGGACTTTTCATTGCATCTTCTGCCATCTCAGGAATCTTGTCTCCTGTTACACCCATTTCAGCAAGATGGCTTGGAATTCCTAAGTCAGCATTTAGCTTTTTAATCTCATCAATCAACATCTGAGGAGTAAAATCATTCGCCGGCTCCTTCTTTTCGCGAATAAAATTATAAATCGTTTCGTAGCGTCCCCGATCAGTTAATGCATTGAATTCGATAATTGTCGGCAGAAGGATTGCATTTGCTACGCCATGAGCAATGTGGAAATAGGCACTTAGTGGATGGCTCATCGCGTGAACGTTTCCTAACTTCGCCCAAGCAAACGCCATACCTGCAAATGTAGAGCCAGCCATCATTGCACAGGCAGCTTCCTCGTCCTGTCTATTTGCCACAAATTGTCGCAGATTTCCGCCTATTAATTTCATCGCCTTTTCCGCCATTGCATCCGTAAATGGTGACGCATTGGTCGATACGTAGGCTTCCATCGCATGAATCAACGCATCAATTCCACAAGGTGCCGCAACCGAGGCAGGGGCAGTCATAATTAGCTCCGGATCTAATAGCGCATATTTTGGCAACATCTCGTAACTAATGACCGACATTTTATAATTTCTTGCTTCATCTGTAATTACCGCAGAAGCAGTCACTTCGCTGCCAGACCCAGCAGTTGTTGGAATCGCAATAATAGGTACAACAGGTCCAGGAACTTTATGAAGGCCTTCGTAATCTGTGATTTTTCCGCCGTATTTGGCTAAAACACCTGTAGTTTTAGCCACATCCATCGAGCTTCCACCCCCAAGTGCAACAATACTAGTGGCACCGCACTCTTGATAGAGAGTCGCAGACTCATGGACTACATCTACCGTTGGGTTGGGAATCGTACCAAGATACGTCGTACATTTGATTCCACCAGCTTCAATAATCTCTTGAATTTTTTTGACTACTCCGAGCCCTTCCAATCCTCGATCTGAAATCAAAAAGACATGATCGGATTGATTCTCCTTCAATATAGCTGGGAGCTTTTTCAAGCTACCTAGGCCAAACTCAATACTTTGGGGTACTTTAAACGTAAAATCTTTCATCAACTATTTCCTCCATTTTAAATGACTGATAACACACTGGTAACAAGCATATTGCCGCCTACAAAAAGCAGTACAATGTATACGATTCGCAAAAATTGTTCGCGATTGATTTTTTTCAAGAAGCCCATTCCTAAGAAGAAGCCGATCGCCGCCATTGGGAGCCCTACGAGTAATGCGCTCAACATATATGGCGTGAATGCACCGCTTCTATACTGGGAAAAGGCATTCCAGGTATTTAGAATTACCCAGACCATATTCATCGTATTTCTGAATTTTTCCTTTTCCTGAACTGCTTCAATGGTATAAACGGTGATTAATGGGCCACCAATATTAAACGCACCGTGAACAATGCCTCCTAAAATCAGACAGCCATAGCGAAAAATTTTCTTTCCGGTTGTATCAATCTCTTCTTGCGCCTCTTGCTTTCCTGAAAGCTTGGGCTTGATAATATTTTTATAGATGTTCATTAAGGCGATTAAGGTGACCATCGCACCAATACAAATTTTAGCAACATTCGGGCTGATGGCATAAAACAAGTAGTTTCCTACCAAAATACCTGGTATACATAGCCCGATAATTTTAGCTAAGTCTTTCCATGAAACTTCTTTAAACGCCTTAATACCTAAGTAGTATAAAAATGGAAGAGTGATGAGAGTACCATATGGGACCCCCGCTTCCGTTCCCAACAAACCATTGGTTACTGCTGCCGCAATAACTGTACAACCAAATCCGGTACAGCCTTGGACAAAAAAACCGATTATCTGCATCAAAGCCACAAGGACAAAGGTAAATTCAAATGTCATTTTTTCCACCCATTCTCTTTTTTTAGAAACTCAATTCAGTACGTTGGATCAAATCCTTTTGCAATGGTTTTCCAAGTTCTACAAAATAGGCGCTGTACCCAGCCACCCGTACAAGCATATCCTTATATTTCTCTGGATGCTTTTGCGCAGCGCGCATAGTTGCCGAACTCATGATATTAAATTGAACGTGCATAGGATTTTTCGCCATATATGCATCAATAAAGCTGATTAAATTATCGCGACCTTCAATTCCAGCCACTGCTTCTTGAGGAAAGCGCAGATTCATTAAAGTTCCATTCGTTGCCAAACTATGATCGACCTTGGCTAATGAATTGACTAAAGCAGTCGGGCCGCTAACATCGTGTGATCCAGCATCTGTATGCACGGGCCCCATATTATCTGAGATGGCCTCACCCTTCTTGCGTCCATCAACAGAAGCATTGGTGTTCATTCCCATTGCGACATTGGCATTTACTGAGTATACGCCGGGGCTAAATTCACCGCCACGAACATTTTTTCTTCCAGCTACATGCTTGCAATAGCACTCGAACATGAATTTAAACAGCTCATCTGCATAGTCATCATCGTTTCCATAATGATGGACCTTGGAGCTATTTACCCTTGCATAAAGAACCTCATGCCCTTTCCAATTATCCTTTACTGCTTGCAATAATTCCGCACCAGTACAATGTTTTTCTTCAAACACTAATTGTTTAATAGATGACAATGAATCCGCGCAGGTAGCCATACCACTGGCTTGAGGTCCTGTACCATTGTACTTAGCTCCGCCTTCAGTCAGGTCTTTGCCTGATTCTAAGCAGTCTTCGAAGAACGCCGAGACATAAGGTAAAGGCTTCAGTTCCCGATGAATCGTATCAATTACATTCAAGCTGCTACACATTTGATCGGTCCAGTATTCAAATTGCTGATCAACACTAGCCAACACTTCATCAAAGCTTTGATAAGTATCTAAGCTGCCAGTATCTGGCCCAAGCTGATTTCCAGTATTTAAACTACGACCACCATTAACCACCATTTCCATCATTTTAGGCGTATTGACATAAGCAGCATCATGCCAACCATATTCTTTTCCTGGTAGGCTGATTTCAACACAACCGACAACACAGTAATCTCTTGCTTCTTCAAGTATCATTCCTTTTCGCATCATCCCTTTTATTGTTGGGGCGTCATTAAAAAGCTTCGGATGCCCATATCCTGCACGGATACATTCCGTTGTTTTTACCTTCAGCTCATAAGGTGTTTTCTCATGCATACGGACACATATCCATGGATTCATCATTCGAGTATGCGCAGAGCCCTCCAGTATCAACATCGTCAAATCATTCGTCGCATCGTTTCCATCACGATCAACTCCGCCAATCGTTAAACTTTCTCCGCCGAATCCTCGCCCATTACGTAGCGCCATACTGCCTTTATCCTTTAATTTTGTTGGATTATTCATCTTCACATACTCAACTTCAAGAAGCTCCAATGCAAACTCTTTTGTGATTTTTCCAGCTTTTATATCTGCTTCATAGTATGGATAGAGCCATTGATCCATTCGACCATAAGAAATTGAATGACCATTACTTTCTATTTGAATCAACGTTGTAGCAATATTGAATAATTGCAGCGCTTGCCAAAATGTCTTTGGAGCTCCCAAGGCAATTTGATAGCAATTTGTTGCTATTTCTTCCAATTCCTCTTTGCGTTTTTCATCCTGCTCATCCTTTGCCTTCGCTTCAGCTAATTCCGCATACCGCTTCGTATAGGATCTAGCTGCCTCATGCATAATGATCATCGCTTCATAAAAGTCACGTTTTTCCGCATATTCAGGGTCGCGTTTACTCAGTCTTTCCAAGCGTTCCTTCGCTTCGGTGATCAACCCGATATAACCAACACGCATCAATTTTTCATAATCAATAGCTAAATGACCTGCCCCAGCATAATGATAAAGATTGGTTTGGAAAATTTTCTCGCCAACTTCTGAGCCTTTTATTTGATCTTCGTCAAGTCTGGCATTGACCATATCGTCAATCGTCTGACCCTTCCACCAAGCGCAAAGCTCTAAAATTTCTTGCCTTTCTTCTTCATTTCTGATATAAAATTGATCATTTGGTCGTTCTTCAAAGGGAGAATGTAAAATTTCGTCAATGATCCAGTTGACAGAAAACTCAGGATAAATAGGTGACGCCTTAGCAGGAGCTGCGATTTCTCCTACAATCAAGTCTTCATCATAAATATATAAGCTAGTATTCAATAAGATATTTTCAAAAGCATAGGCACATTTTAATTTACGTGAACACGTTTCATGTGTTTGATACGCTTCTGTTACCAAGCGCAGTCTTTCCACATCCACATCATAAGGGCGATCCAAAAAAGTTTGTCTAAGGTGATTCACTCTCGGAAACGGCGACCAATCTTCGTGATTCACCTGATAACCCAGACTGTACATTTTGTCAAAAGGTTCTGTTCCTTTTGCTATTGTGTGTGTATTACTCATTTAAAATCCTCCTATATAAAAAGCCTTCATCATTTAAAATGAAGACTTTTTTAATTATAATTAACTTAAGCAACGGAATCTCCGATTCGTTGGCGCTATGAGCGAAGCGAATTTTTGTTTATTTTATTTCGCCTTTTTCAAGC
>SKEH01000653.1_pt1 | contig 18949 bp, 14 predicted proteins | sample 4826571 | NCBI WGS metagenome assembly SKEH01 (sample SAMN11008814, study PRJNA524170) | human gut metagenome | biome: Human fecal sample; material: Feces; isolation source: fecal sample from pouch patient p29 | host: Homo sapiens | place: Israel: Tel-Aviv | collected 2016-09-14 | reverse complement strand
ATAGTGATATAAGAAGGAGTAACCAATTAATAAAAAGGCAATTCCTTCTAAGAAACCACCAACTACATCTGATGGATAATGAACATGATTGAAAATTCTAGTATAACCAATTAGAAGTGGGAAGCACAGCCAAACGATGCATAGGACAGTTTTAGCGGCTTTATTTTTAATTAGTAAGATAGTTAAGACAATTAGAATGCCAAATAATGTTGCACTACCAACGGAGTGACCTGATGGAAAACTATATCCATGTGCATCAACAAGATGATGCACTGAAGGACGCTGTCTAGCAATTGCATGCTTAATGATCCAATTATATCCGTTGGCCGCAATCATAGTTCCAGCAGTAAAAAATGCGTAAGCATATTTTTTGAAAATTCCGAGAATCACTACCAAAATGATTGTTTCAATCATGATAACACTCGTATTACCGAGATTAGTAAAAGTAGTGGCAAATTTGATAATTGCAGGATTGTTATTACAAATTATCCCAATTAAAGCAGTATCAAACTGATGGATGAATTGACTGTCAGCTGAAACTAATATTGCCCATATCGCGTACAACATTAAAAAAATCGTCGCGGGTATGATGGTATCTCTTTTTGAATGAATTGTCGTATCCAAATGACTTTCTCCCCTTGTTTTTTTTAGCATTTGTGGTAAATTATAATCATTATTGAACAAAAAATAAAGGTTAGGAAATAGTAGCGATTTTATTTTTCTATAGAGAAAAGTCGGTTGGTGCAAGACTCGAAAAATATATTGTGAACTGAGCCTAGATGAAATCTTTCGTTGGCTAGCCGCGTTAAGGAGCGTTTGAGTGTCATGCAAAAATGTATGAAACTTAGGTGGTACCGCGATTATTCGTCCTATGAAATTAATTTCATAGGACTTTTTTTATGAGGTAAAATTTATGTACAATCACAAAGTTGTAGAGAAAAAATGGCAAGAATATTGGGCAAAAAACCACACATTTAAAACGGGTAATGATCCTAAAAAGAAAAATTACTACGTTTTAGATATGTTTCCTTTCCCATCTGGTAAGGGACTCCATGTAGGTCACCCAGAAGGCTATACTGCTACTGATATTGTGGCGCGGATGAAGCGTAGTGAGGGCTATAATGTTCTTCACCCAATGGGCTGGGATGCATTTGGACTGCCAACTGAGCAATATGCACTTCAAACGGGTCAAGACCCTGCAGTAGTAACCAAAGAAAATATTGCTAATTTTAAGCGGCAACTTAACACATTGGGCTTTTCTTATGATTGGGATCGTGAAGTTTCTACCAGTGATCCTAAGTACTACAAGTGGACTCAATGGACTTTTGAGCAAATGTATAAAAATGGTCTTGCTTATGAAGCCGAAGTTCCAGTCAATTGGTCACCAGATTTAGGTACAGTTGTAGCCAATGAGGACATTGTTGATGGTAAAACAGAACGTGGTGGTTACCCAATTTACCGTCGCAATATGAAGCAATGGATGCTTAGAATTACCAAATACGCAGATCGTCTGCTTGCTGGACTTGATAATCTTGACTGGCCAGAAAATGTTAAAGAAATGCAACGCAACTGGATTGGCCGTTCAGTGGGTGCTCAGATTACCTTTAAGATAAAGGGCTCGGATGAAACCTTTGATGTCTTTAGTACGCGCCCTGATACTTTATTTGGTGCTACCTATGCCGTATTGGCTCCTGAAAACAAGTTAGTTCAAAAGATTACGACTGACGGGCATAAAGAAGAAGTTGACGCATACATTAAGCAAATTGAATCCAAGTCAGACTTAGAAAGAACAGATTTAAATAAAACTAAATCAGGTGTCTTCACTGGAGCTTATGCAATTAACCCAGTTAATAATCAAGAAATTCCAATTTGGATTGCTGATTATGTTCTTGGTAGTTATGGAACTGGTGCTGTTATGGCTGTGCCAGCTCACGACACGCGTGATTACGAATTTGCGCAAAAATTTGATTTGCCAATCAAGGCTGTTATCAAGGGTGGCGACATCAGTAAAGAAGCCTTTACAGAAGATGGTCCACATATTGATTCTGACTTTTTGAACGGCTTGAATGTTGAAGAAGCCAAGAAGAAAATTGTTGATTGGCTTGAAGAACATAACGCTGGTAAGAAGAAGGTTAATTACAAACTTCGTGATTGGGAATTTAGTCGTCAACGCTACTGGGGTGAACCAATTCCAGTTATTCATTGGGAAGATGGCGAAACTACTTTAGTTCCTGAAGATGAGTTGCCACTAGTTTTACCTCACGCTACTGACATTAAGCCATCAGGCACCCCAGAAAGTCCACTGGTTAACCTTAAAGATTGGGTTAATGTGGTAGACAAAAATGGTCGTAAAGGAAAACGTGAGACCAACACAATGCCTAACTGGGCAGGTTCATCGTGGTATTTCTTACGCTACATTGATCCACATAATGACAATAAGCTTGCAGACTACGAATTGCTTAAGCAATGGATGCCAGTAGACTTGTACATCGGTGGTGCTGAACATGCAGTTCGTCACTTATTATATGCAAGATTTTGGAATATGGTTCTATACGACCTAGGCGTTGTACCGAATGAGGAACCATTCCAAAGACTATATAATCAAGGCTTAATTCTTAAAGACCATGACAAGATGTCAAAATCCAAGGGCAATGTTGTTAACCCTGACGATGTTATTGAGGAATATGGTGCCGATAGTCTGAGAATGTATGAAATGTTCATGGGTCCTCTAGATGCTTCAATTGATTGGGATGACAACGGTCCTGCATCTACTAAGAAGTTCTTAGATAGAATTTGGCGTCTTTTTGTAAATGACTTAGACCTGAAGGCAATTCCTCAAGAAAACATTGTTGAAGAAAATGACGGTACATTGGACAAGGTTTATAACGAAACTGTTAAGAAGGTAACTGAGGACTTTGATGCCTTACACTTTAACACTGCAATTTCTCAATTAATGGTCTTCATTAATGCAGCACAAAAGGCAAAAACAATTCCAAGAGAATATGCAGAAGGCTTTATGACCTTAATCGCACCAATTGCACCACACATGATGGAGGAGATTTGGCAAATTTACGGTCATGATGAGTCAATCACTTTTGCTAAATGGCCAACTTATGATCCAAGCAAACTAGTTGAATCAACAGTTGAAATTATGGTTCAAGTCAACGGTAAATTACGCGGTAACTTTGATGCACCAAAGGATGCTGACAAGGACGACTTAGAGAAACAAGCCCTAGCTTTACCACATGTACAGAAATTTTTAGACGGTAAGGAAGTCAAAAAAGTTATTATTGTTCCGAATAAAATTGTCAATATTGTTGCTAAATAAACTTAATTTTTCCTAAAGTGCAAAGTAGATTTGTTGTTAATTGCCTTTTTTCAGTCAAAATAGGATAGTTAGTAAAATAAATTTAGGGAAAATTAATGAGAGAAAATAATTTGAAAGAACAAAATACGCAAGATACCTTTGTTAAAGGCAGTGCGTGGATGACTTTTGGTTCGATTACCTCACGTTTATTGGGCGCCCTCTACATTATTCCATGGTTTATTTGGATGTCACCGTATGGCAACATTGCCAACGCTTTAACAGCTCGAAGTTACAATATTTACAGTATCTTTATTTTGATTTCGACTGCTGGCATTCCAGGTGCAGTGGCCAAACAAGTGGCAAAATATAATGCATTGAATGAGTATGGGGTAGGACGAAAATTATTCCGTAGAGGATTAATTTTGATGGTTGTTTTGGGCGTAATCTCAGCTGCAATCATGTACTTTGCCTCCCCACTACTTGCCTCAAATGGATCTCGTAGTGATCCACGGCAGGTTGCTGTAATGCGTAGCTTATCGTATGCCATTTTGATTATTCCTGTACTAAGTATTATGCGAGGGTATTTTCAAGGCTATTCTGATATGATGCCTTCAGCCATGTCACAGTTTGTTGAGCAATTGGCACGAGTAATCTGGATGTTACTCACCGCATACATCATCATGCAAGTACAACATGGTAATTTTGTTGATGCGGTTGTTCAGTCAAACTTGGCTGCTGCAATTGGAGCAGCTTTTGGGATTTTAGTACTAGCTTGGTTCTTGTTTTCTAGACGTAAGGAATTGAATTATTTAGTTGATAATTCAAATAATGAAATTCAGGTTTCTACTGCTTCACTTTTTCGTGAGATAATTGAACAAGCAATACCATTTATCATTATCGATGCTGGGATTCAGTTGTTCTACTTAGTCGATCAATACACTTTCCATCCAATGATAGCAAGTGTAGTTAATGCAAGCTATAACACAATTGAAACTTGGTATGCACTTTTTGCTCTTAATGCCAATAAGTTGATTATGATTATTGTGTCATTGGCAAGTGCGATGGCTGTAACGGCGATTCCATTATTGTCTGCGGCACATGCAAAACGTGACTTTAAAGGGATTTCTGACCAAATCAGTAATACATTAGACTTATTTTTGTTTGTGATGATTCCTGCCGCTTTTGGAATGGCAGCTATTGCAACACCAATTTATACAGTTTTTTATGGTTTTGATCAATTAGGATCGAATATCTTATATTTGTCGGCCTTTACTTCGATTACATTGGGACTTTTTACGGTATTAATGGCCATTTTACAAGGACTGTCTGAAAATGGACTAGCAATTAAATATTTAGTTTTAGGCCTAGTCATTAAGATGATAGTTCAGTATCCGATGGTTTACTTGTTTAAAGTATATGGGCCATTAATCGCTACTAATTTAGGGATGCTAGTAATTATCTTTATGTCATTTAAGCATCTCGAGGTGGAGTTTGGCTTCAATAAGAGTAGGACAAGTCGCCGCTTTATTGGAATTACATTTTTCTCGATAATCATGTTCTTATTGGTATTAGCAGTTGAACATGGCTTAGAAATCTTCCTAAGTCCGGCTAAACGTGCTTCAGCATTAATAATTGTTTTTGTTGCTGTAATTGTTGGTGGTATCTTCTATGCATTGGTTGCGATCAAATCGCATTTAGCGCAGAAAATACTTGGAGATAAAATTGTTCCAATTTTAGAAAAATTACACGTTAAGATATAAAAAACGATATTGCTATATTAGCAATATCGTTTTTTTGACTTATTCAAGCTAAAAATAATATATTAGCTTGCTGCCCCTGCCAAGGAACTTTATTTTAGCAATTGCTTGTTAAAGTTGCAATGCTGTCTCATCTAATTAGTAGTAAGTAGGTTAATTGTAAAACTTAGCAAGATTTTATTGCTTAAAGTTTAAAGTATAATCAACACAATCAATAATTTTCTGGACACCTTTATGCAAGTCATCGTTAGTTGCAGACAAAGAAATTCTAAAGTATCTATTTGAGTAATCAAATTCATCTCCAGGTGCTACTAAAACGTGGAAGTGCTCTTCCAAGAGTGTATAAAATAAAGCTGGATTCTTGATTTCATCTGTAACTTTGACGAATAGATATAGACCGCCATTATAAGTGCAAGAGCCAAAGTAGTTACTTGAGCGGAATAATTGAGCAGCAGATTTACCTTTTTGTTCAATATCCTTTAAATGTTGTTGATACTGGGAAGTATTATCTAATACGATTTCACCAATATATTGACTAATGGTTGGCGGACTGAAGGTAATTCCTTCATTATAAAAGGCATTTTGATCAATGATTTTCTTAGGCGCGATTACGTAACCCAATCTGATTCCAGGCATCGCAAAATTTTTCGAAAAACTGCTTACTAGAACCTGATGTGAAATATCTGTAGATGTTGGTTTGTAGGGTTGTGTGCTTGGATAATCACTGTAGACATGATCATCGATGATAAAAATATTCTTTTCTAGAGCAAGTTCATTTAAAAAATCCCGTTCCTGATCTGACAGACCGACTCCAGTTGGATTATTTGGGTAATTAATGATAATTGCTTTAGTTTTTTCACTTACACGGTCCTGAATTTGCTCAATTGGTAATGCAAAATCTGGAGCAACTGACTTGACTACAACTGGTGTTCCGTTGGCTCCCTTAATTAAGTTTATATAGGATGGAAAATACGGTGCAATAATAATTACTTCATCGTCTTTCGATGTGATAATTGACTTTAAGGCTAAAAATGCGCCGTGCAAACAAGATACAGTAATTTGAATATTTTCCATACTAATATTTTTAATACCGTAAGTATTTTGATAGTGAGAAATAATTTTTTCTCTAAGAAGGGGTAGACCAAGACCGGGTGTATAACCGTTACCGTCTATTTGAACTTTTTTCGTAAGTTCTTCGATAACTGTCGGTTCTACACCAGAGCGAAAATCACCTATGGTGAAATCAATGTAGTCTGGAGGCAAAATGTTAACGTCTAAACTCATGTTTTTAACCTTTCATTGCATTAAGAATTTATTAAATAATATTCCATAATTGCAAAAGCGTCAAACTGGTTAAGTAATTAGACTCGTATAGTGCGTTTGGTAAACAATAAAAAAGCTTCAAGTAAGAGATAAGTTCAGTCTACTTGAAGCACTTTTAAATTGAATTGTAATTGAAATATTATAGTTTATGGAAATCTCCTTCTGGAGCTTCAGAATGCTTTGGTTTGTCAGGCATCACGATTGCAGCAGCAATATATGCAATCAAACCAAAGCCAGTGCAACAAATTAGAATTGTCCCACCGATTCTAGTCCAAGCTTTGTCCCAACCAAAATATTCAGCAATTCCACCAAAAACTCCTGCTAAAATTTTATCTCTTGATTTAGTTAAATGTTTCTGCATGACAAACTCACCTCACTTAACTAAATTTTAATACAAAAAAAGCTAATCAACAATGATTAGCTTCTCAAATTAGTGCCCCGAAAAAGATTCGAACTTTCACTTAGTTACCTAAACAGCGACCTGAACGCTGCGCGTCTGCCAATTCCGCCATCGGGGCCTTATTCAATCCAGTAATAATGATACCAAAAATTTGATAGAATGTAATCATAAAACTAAAAATATCCAAAAAAGATATTGGAAGGTGATCTCCATTTTGAAACGAAAAATTTCCCAGCTTTTAGTGGTACTTGTTACCGTAGTCACATTATTATTACCGACACAGACCATATCGGCTCAGGCAATACCGGACAATTACAGACAAGAACAATTGGATTTAGATGTAAGATCTGCTCTTGCTATTGATAGTAGTACCGGTCAGCTTTTATACGGTAAAAATATTAACGAGCCACTTCCGATTGCTTCAATGACGAAGCTTATAACAGCCTATCTGACATTGAAGTCAATTGATGATAAAAAAATCACTTGGAATACTGAAGTTCAACCAACTGAACAAATTGTCAAGGTGGCGAATAATAAACTTTTTTCTAATGTGCCATTAAAAATGAATCATTCTTATACAATTAAGCAGTTGTATCAAGCCACTTTAATTGAGTCGGCAAATGGTGCAGCGATGTTATTAGCTCAAGCTATTAGTGGTTCACAAAAAGCTTTTGTAAAGCAAATGCGTTTGCAAGTAGAGCAATGGGGCATAAAAGATGCCAAGCTATATACTGCTTGTGGCTTACCCAACAAAAGTGTAGGGAGCGACGCTTATCCTGGAGCTGAAAAAAATGCAGAAAATCTAATGTCGGCTAAAGATATGGCCCTAGTTGGTCAGCATTTACTAAATGAGTATCCAGAAATAATTAAGACGACTAGAATTGCTCATTTGGATTTCGTAGATCAAGCCACCAAAACACCAATGACAAATTTTAATTGGATGCTTAAGGGATTATCGCAACATAGTTCCAACTTCAACATTGATGGTCTGAAGACGGGTACAACTGATGCAGCGGGTGCTTGTTTTATCGGCACTGCGAAGCATCAGGGAGCAAGGGTTATCACTGTTGTTATGGGGGCTAAACACCTAAATAGTGCTGATCCAGCTCGATTTGAAGAAACCAAGAAATTATTATCTTTTGTTTATCAAAAGTATCAACCAATTAAATTGAATAAGGACCAAGCAATTATTGGTTCAACTAATGTTAATGTGCATAATGGAAAAAGTAAGCAAATTAATATTAGTTTAAAGAAGCAAGCAATTATTTGGCGACCTGTTGATGAAACATTTTCGGTTGGTCTAATTAAAAAAACAGTAGAAGCTCCAATCACTAGGGGTCAAACAGTCAGTTCATATTATTTCAAGTCAGGTAATTCAAAACTGTTTTCGCTAAAGCAGCCAAACGGCATCATGCTTCCAGCTCAAGCGCAAACGTCAACTGATAGAGTAAATATCTTTATTCGCTTCTGGCACTGGCTATTTGGAGGATAAAATGACAAAAGTAACAGAAAAGATTTTAACAAAAGTAATTTCAAAGAGAAAAAGTGCTAGTCATAAAGGCGATTATGGCAGGGTTTTGCTAATTGGTGGTAGCGAAAACTATGGTGGAGCGATTATCATGGCTACTGAAGGAGCACTAAAAAGTGGTGCAGGCCTGGTAGCTGTGGCTTGTCACTCGATTAATTTAAATGCACTTCATGCTCGTGATCCAGAAGCAATGTACATCGATTGGCGTAGCAGCGACTTGGCAGAACTAGTTCCAAAAGTAGATGTTATTATTTGTGGACCAGGGATGGGCACTAATGAGTTTGGTAAAAAAATACTGATGATGTTATGCCAAAAAATTACAAGTAAGCAAACATTGATTTTAGATGCCAGTGCGCTTGATTTAATTGCAACTAATCATGAATTAATTCCGCAAGCTGCTGGCTTAGTGATCCTCACCCCACATCAAATGGAGTGGCAACGCGTCAGCCAGCTCAGAATACCTTATCAAACTGATAGTGCCAATCTTTCTACTCTTGTTAATCTTTTTCCTAATAAAAATGGCATTTTGGTTTTGAAATCAAATCACACTCACATTTATGATTCAAACGGAAATATTTATGAAAATACTACTGGTAATCCGGGAATGGCAGTAGGAGGCATGGGAGATACCTTAGCTGGAATAATAGGTGGATTTGTAGCTCAGTTTGGTAGCAACATTGATTCAGTTTTAGCAGCAGTTTACTTGCATTCACTGGCTGGAGATATCATTGCAAAAAGAGATTATGTTGTTCAACCAACTAAAATCAGTGCGCTTTTGCCAAAATTAATGAAAGAATTTGAAGATCAATAAGTTTATTTTGTAAAAGATTGTAAAATAGACCTGAGAGCTTCTTAAGGAGGTCGGTTAACATGAAAGACAACTTATTAAAACCGCTCGCTACTTTTTTTATACTTTTAATTTGTGCGATTAGTTTGGCGCGCGTTTCAATGCCTCCAACACAAGAAAAGGCAAATTTGCCTCAAAAACAAAGTACGGCAAATAAGACCGCAGCTTCTTATCGTCCTTATAAAGACCCTAAAACTTTAAATGTGCCGATCAATTGGCGTAAACCAAGTCAAAGCATACCGTATCCCAAAGTTAAACGTCTTGAAAATGATTTAACGATTCGTGTCTCCTTAAAAGGGAATCGCGTTTATATTTTACGTGACAATCATGTTGTATACACAATGGTTTCAAGTGCAGGAAAGTATCACAATGGTAAGTCATATACGCCGACTGGTACTTTTAAGATTCAGAATAATCGTGGGTCATCTTTTTACAATCCTAAATTAAATGAAGGCGCGAATTATTGGACAAGCTTTGACACTGACAATGTCTATTTATTTCATTCTGTTCCCATCAAAACCAATGGCAAGTACAATAAAAAAGAAGCCAAAAAGTTGGGTGTTACGCCCTCATCACACGGTTGTATTAGATTAAGTGTGCCTGATGCATATTGGATAATGAAGCATGTACCGGCAAACACTGAAGTTATAATCAAAAACAATTAAAACGGTTGGCTTTAACAGTTTTTCCTGTTATAATCTGTTTTTGTAAGGTGTTAGGAGTAGTAAGTATCTTTTCCATTTTTAGCGAGTTCACGTTGGTGTAAGGTGAACTGGAGAAATAGCTGAAGGCGTGCCTAATAATATAAAAAGATAACAAATTAAATAAGCGGATACTTAGTGTCAATTAGAGTGGTACCGCGGGCAAAAACTCGTCTCTTCCTTTTAAGTAAGGAGGAGACTTTTTGTTTGATTTTGGAGGTAACGATGGACTTTAAAAATAAAGTAGTTGATTTGGTTTCAAGCCAAGTTGATCTACCAAAAGATAAGATTAGTCAGTTAATCGAACGGCCTAAAAATGAAAAGATGGGTGATTATGCTTTTCCGGCTTTCGTCTTAGCAAAAACAATGCATAAAAATCCAGCAGAAATTGCAAAAGAAATCGCAGCTAATTTGACTAGTGCTGACTTTGCAAATATTCAGGCAGTTGGCCCTTATGTCAATTTTGCAATTGACCATGAAAAGCTAATCAGTCAAACTCTTGACGAGGTACTAAGTGAAAAAGAACACTATGGTGACCAGAAGTTAGGTGAAGGTAATGTTCCTATCGACATGTCGAGTCCAAATATTGCAAAACCAATGTCAATGGGCCATCTGCGTTCAACTGTGATTGGTAATTCAATTGCAGAAACAATGAAAAAGGTTGGTTACACACCAATCAAAATCAATTATCTTGGTGATTATGGTACCCAATTTGGTAAATTGATTTATGCATACAAGCGCTGGGGCAATGAAGAAGACGTCAAAAAAGACCCTATCATGAACTTGTTTAAGTACTATGTTAAATTCCATGAAGAAGCGGAAAAAGATCCTAAATTGGATGATGAAGGACGTGCTTGGTTTAAGAAGCTGGAAGACGGTGATCCTGAAGCAGTCGAATTATGGCAATGGTTCCGTGAAGTTTCTTTAGCTGACTTTAAGCGGATCTATAAAGAATTAGGCGTAGACTTTGATTCTTATAAAGGTGAAGCATTTTTCAATGACAAAATGCAGCCTGTTATTGATGAATTGAAGGAAAAGGGCTTGTTGCACGAATCTCGCGGAGCCCAAGTTGTTGATATGGGTGAAGATGAAAACCCAGCTTTAATTGTTAAATCTGATGGTAGTAGTATTTACTTGACAAGAGATTTGGCAGCTGCAATTTATCGGATGAACACTTACCATTTTGTAAAAATGCTATATGTTGTTGGAAATGAGCAAGCACAACATTTCGTAGAATTAAAAACTGTTCTTAAGAAAATGGGTTATGACTGGGCAGATAGAATTCATCATGTTCCATTTGGCTTAATCACCCAAAACGGCAAAAAGCTTTCTACTAGAAAGGGTAATGTTGTTTTCCTTGATCAAGTTTTAGGGGATGCAGTTGACCTTGCGCGGAAGCAAATTGATCAAAAGAATCCCAACTTGGCTAATAAGGAACAAGTTGCGCATGATGTAGGTGTTGGTGCAGTTATTTTCCACGATTTAAAAAATGATCGAATTGAAAACTTTGATTTTGACTTGGATGAAGTTGTTCGTTTTGAAGGTGACACTGGTCCATACGTTCAATACACCAATGCGCGTGCTCAAAGTGTTTTACGCAAAGCTGCGAAGATGGGCCAAGAACCTAGCCTTTCAAATAATAGTCTCAATGATGATTGGTCATTTAGCGTTGCTAAGGCTCTAGCCGATTTTCCTAGAATCATTGCACGTAGTAGTGACAAGTTTGAACCTTCTGTAATTGCTAAGTATGCTTTAGATGTTGCGAAAAAGTTTAATAAATACTACGCTAATGTTAAAATTTTGACTGAAGATGAGCAGATTAATAGTCGCTTGGCCTTAGTTGAAGCCACTTCAATTGTTTTAACTGAAGCATTAAGATTATTAGGTGTAAATGCACCAAAAGAAATGTAAATTTTTTTGCAAAAATAGCGTTTACATTGATTAAAAGATTGCTCATCACTTCATTATTACGGTACAATGTGACTGTAAGATTAATAGGAGGTAATTATTAATGGCATATTTAGATAATGGTAACCAAATCTTTAAAGATGCGCGTGAAAACCATTATGCAGTAGGTGCTTATAACACTAACAATTTGGAATGGACTCGTGCAATTTTGCAAGCTGCTGAGGAAACTAGAACTCCAGTTTTAATCCAAGTTTCAATGGGTGCTGCTAAGTACATGGGTGGTTACAAGGTTGCTAAGGATATTGTTGAAGACTCAATGGATTCAATGAATATCTCAGTTCCAGTTGTTTTGAACTTGGACCACGGTGATTTTGAAGCTGCTAAGGAATGTATTGCACTTGGCTACTCATCAGTTATGTTTGATGGTCATGCTTTGTCAACTGAAGAAAACTTAGCTAAGACTAAGGAAATCGTTAAGTTGGCTCACGAACGTGGCATTTCAGTTGAAGCTGAAATCGGTAAGATTGGTGAAAACCAAGGTTCCGAAGGTGGAGAACTTGCTTCTGTTGAAGATGCAAAGGCATTTGCTGCTGCCGGTGTTGACAAGCTTGCTTGTGGTATTGGTAACATTCACGGTGTTTACCCAGCTGACTGGAAGGGTCTTAACTTTGACCGTCTAAAGGAAATTGCTGATGCTGTTTCAGTTCCACTTGTATTACACGGTGGTTCAGGAATTCCTGAAGAACAAGTTAAGAAGGCTATTTCACTTGGTATTTCAAAGGTTAACATTAACACTGAATTCCAATTAGCATTCCAAGAAGCTACTCGTAAGTACTTCGAAGCTCACAAGGATGAAGACAAGGACAATAAGGGTTACGATCCTCGTAAGCTTCTTCTTCCTGGTACTGAAGCAATCACTGACTCAATGAAGGAAATGATTACTTGGTTAGGTACTCCATCAATCGACGACAAGATTAAGTCAGTTGCATTTGATAAGAGCTCATTAAACTTAGAATAATTAAGTTAGCTTAATATCTAAAAAAAGTCAGTTTAAAACTGGCTTTTTTTGTACTTTAAAAAGCTAGTTCTCCAATTTTTAAATGAGTGGAAAAATTCTTGACTTAAAGTGGGCTTTAAGAACTATACTCAAGAAAAACATATGGGAGGACAATTATGATTTTTGATGAAACATTTACACTTACTAATGGGGTAAAAATCCCTAAATTAGCTTTGGGAACTTGGGAAATTCCAGACGATGAAGTAGCTTCACCTGTAGCAGCCGCTTTAAAGATGGGATACCGTCATATCGATACCGCACAGGCTTATCATAATGAAAAAGGGGTTGGTCAAGGAATAAGAGAATCTGGCATTCAACGTGACCAAATTTTTGTTAATTCAAAAGTTGAGGCTGAAATCAAAAACTATCAAGAGGCGAAAAAGTCAATTGATGAAACTCTCACACGGATGGAACTTGATTACTTAGATATGATGATCATTCATAATCCGCAACCTTGGCGAGAAGTAAATCAATCTTCTGATCGTCATTTTGAAGGCAACTTAGAAACCTGGCGTGCTTTAGAGGATGCAATGAAAGAGGGTAAATTAAGAGCTATTGGTGTTTCAAGCTTTGAACCAGAGGATTTGCAAAATTTGATTGATAACAGTGATACTAAACCAATGGTAAATCAAATTTTGTGTCATATTGGAGCAACTCCTAAGAAGCTAATCGATTTTTGTCAAAAAAATGATATTGTAGTTGAATCATTTTCTCCAGTTGCACATGGAGAAGCTCTGAATAACTCAACAATTAAAGAAATTGCAGATAAATATGATGTTTCTGTTGCTCAGTTGTGTATTCGTTATGATTGGCAGTTAAACACTGTAGTTCTGCCTAAAGCAAAAAATCCAGATCATATGAAGCAGGATGCAGAGCTGAATTTTGAAATAAGTGCTAAAGATATGTCCACTTTAGAGAATATCACTAGCTTTGATTACGGTTCTGCTGGGCATTTTCCAGTATTTGGTGGAAAAATGTAAAGCAAGAACGTAAATTTGCTAAGAAGTAAAAAACTTCCTACATTTAATCATCTTAGATGTAGGAAGTTTTTTGTGTTAGGTTATAAAAGGTGCATGTAATTAGCAGCTTGGGTTAAAAAGCTCTTGTAAATAAAAAATATCGTTTTCAAATGTATATTTCAGCACTGAACAGTTTTTGATTCGATCTTTACGCGTAAAGGTATTGTACTTTTCCCATTGTCGATAGAAGTTTGCAATAGCAGCTCCATGCGAAACGATTAAGATTTGTTCATTGCTAGACTCTGCAGCTATTTTAGTAATAGCTTCATTGATTCTTCTAGTCAGCTGGACTTGGGATTCACCACCAAATTGAACAAAGAAGTCATTATAAGGAAGAGGAGGATTTAAATGTTCACCCTCGCCCTCGTAAGTACCAAAGTTCCATTCACGTAAATCTTTATGAGTTGAAAAAGGCAATTCAGTGATTAACTTTAGAGTATCAACTGCTCGTTCTGAAGTAGAACAATGCGCTTCCTCTAAAGTAATCTGGTTGTGCTCAAAATATTCTTTTTTGGTAGTCAAAGCTTGCTTAATACCTAATTCGGTCAATGGTGAATCACAAAAGCCCTGAATTTTATGTTGAACATTAAACAAAGTTTGTCCATGACGTACCAAGTAAATTGTTTTCATAAATAAGTTACCTTTCTATTTTTCATTAATACGTAACACTCAGAGTTTATTATAATACTTTTGTTTTTAAAGATTATCGTAGCTTTTATACTGTACTCTAAATTAGTATAAAAACTAGTAAGTTAAGATTTTACTCGTAAAAGTCCTTTTCAGTATTTTGCTAACTTCGTTAATTTCTTCTGCCAGCTGAATATTTGATGTATCAGTAGAAACCGCAAAATTGACATTAATCTCATTAACCGGCAACACAATATAATTGATATTGCTAAATCTATCATTTTTAACCATTTCAATACTAGTTGTCATGTTTCCCAATCCCTTGCTCGCTAGCTTAAGGGCAGTGAGCGAATCTCGAACGTGAATTTGTGGGTAAAAATGAAGTCCAATTTTATTAAAATAGTTATTAATAATTTCTTGATAATGGCGTTCACCATCAACAATAATAAAGTTTTCCTGGATGAGCTCATGAAGTTTGTTAAGAGAAAAAGGGATTTCTTTTTGGCAAGGCTGGTATAACTTTGAATTTCTACCTAAAACTAAAACTTGAGCATCTTTGTGCAGGCTTTGGCTCTTAATACCGGGAAGTTGAATAACGTTACCAACAAACAAGTCTAGTTGTTCATCTTTAAACGCTTTTTCTGCATCAGCTGTACTAAGTTCTAGCGTAGAAGTTCTTAAGTTAGGAAACTTCTCTAATAAAATAGGTAATATGGTTAGGTTAAAATTCTCTCCTAGTGGGGGAGTAATTCCCATTCGTAATGTGGGAAAAGAACTTTGCTCATATTTTCTCATTTTATTAGTTAATTCGTTTTGTAATTGTAAATCTTTGCGCAAATAAGTGATTAAAAGATGCCCTGCAGGGGTTAATTGTACCGGGTGAGAATTACGATTAATTAGAGTAACATTGTATTGTTTTTCATATTTTTTGATTACGCGACTGACGTAAGGCTGTGATAAATAAAGCTTTTGTGCTGCTTCGGAAAAAGACGTGCTGCTTTCAAGTGCTTCCAAAAAAGTTAATAGCCGACTATCCATTTTATTCACCTATTCCTATTTTGTAATAGTAATTTCAATAATTAAGTATTTCACATACTTTAGATTATAGTGTTAAATAAAAGAGTAAACAACAGTTTATCTAGGAGAATAAAAATGGTTAATAACGAAAAATTTCAATGGGATGCAGTATATGATGTAGCCGTTTTGGGCTTTGGTGGGGCAGGTGCAACTGCTGCCAGATTTGCCGCTGATAACGGTGCAAAAGTTCTTTTAGTAGATAGTGCCCCTGAAGGCCATGAAGGTGGTAATACAAGATATTCAGGTCAAATGGTTGGTGCTGGTACTGACTATGAAGCATTAAAGAACTACCATGAACATATGGCGGCACCGCTTAAGCCAGACAATGAAGCTTTTGAAAACTTGATTGAAGGTATGGCTAACATGGGAAGCTATTTTAGAAAGTACTTAGATGTTGAGCCAGTAAGTATGAAAAAAATGCTCGCAGGAACGCCTTCAACAGCATATGTAACTGAATACCCTGAATTACCTGATGCAGATTCATATGACGATTATTTAGTTCACGAAGGCGTTGATGACGCAGCTTTGTGGAAGATTTTGAGACAAAAGGTCATTGATCGCTCAGATAAAATTGATATTTGGTATTCTTCTCCAGCTAAACATTTAATTCAAGACGGTGTCTCAAAAACAGTTATTGGTGTTCAAATTGAACGTGATCATGTTTTAAGAAATATCAAAGTCAAGAATGGTGTGATTTTGGCTGTAGGTGGTTTCGAAAATAATAAAGAAATGATTCAAACGTTTTTGCAATCGCCTTATTTGTCACCAATTGGTTCCCTATATAATAAAGGTGACGGCATTAAAATGCTGCAAGAAGTAAATGCTCAATTGTGGAATATGCGATCATTTGAATCATTGGGACAATTCCACGGTTTATCATTGCGTCAAAAAGAGGGTGTTCGCTCGACTTACGCTTTGAATGTCTTTTGGCAAGAGAGTTCAACTGGTAGTGTCGTTGTAGTTGGTGATGATGGTACACGTTACTTTAACGAAGCCGAAATGAACCGTCATGGTCATATTTATAACCACGGCGACTGGGTTGTTCCACTAAATCAAGAGCGCCCATACATGATCTTTGATCAACAAAAATATGATGAACTAAAGAATGAACCTGATGATGGTCTAAAAGTTCCTGGTTACCTTGAAAAAGCTATTAAAGCAGAAACAATCGAAGAATTAGCAGAGAAAATTAATAAGAGTGCTACTAATTTGACTGAAACAATTGAAGAATTTAACTTTATGGTTGAACAAGGCAAGGATTATGCCTTTCATCGAGATCCAAAAACTTTGCGTAAATTTAGCAAAAATGGACCTTATTATGCAATTGCTTTAAGACAAAATATGCTTAATACGCAAGGTGGAGGAAGAAGAGACGGGCACTGCCAAGTTCTTGATCCAAATAACCAACCAATTCCACACCTGTATGAAGCTGGAGAATTAGGTTCACCATTTGTTAACAAATATACTACTGGTGGTAATGTAGCGGATTGCTTGATTTCTGGTAAAATTGCTGGAGAAAACGCAGCAATGATTAAGCAGGATTTACCAATTTTTGGTGGTATTGACCTTAACGAAGCAGTTGTAAATAGTAATTTTGATGCAACCAGTGATGAGGACAAAGGACAATATTCTGTTGGTAAGAACCAATATTTAGGTTATAGTAACCAGGGAATGGGTGACGGTGTCGTTGTCCGGACTACAGTTGGTGATAATGGCCAGATTAAAAATGTTGAGATATTGAAACAAACTGAGAGTGACGACTATGGTCTAAAGGCAGTGAAAGAATTGCCACAAAAAATGGTCGAAGAAAACACGTATGATGTTGATACAGTTTCTGGTGCTTCACAAACTAGCCGCGCAATTAAGGAAGCAGTTAAGGACTCATTAGATAAAGTCAAATAAACTAGATGATTTTCTACATATAAAAAGGCACTGCAATTTGCAGTGCCTTTTTAGTTTTTTATTTTACTTTTGTAAATTCAGTTGGTTCTTTAAGTGCTGGATCAGATTGAAGTGCAATTTTTTCTTTACCTAATGTAATTGGAATTAGGCCATGTTGATATAATCTTTCTTCAATGAACATTTTACCGTCTGCACTTTCAATTACTGGATAATTCCATTTGCCAATAGTAGCTTTTAGTTCACCATTTTCATCGCAGAGGGTAACCAAACCGTAACCTGGATTTTGATAATCACCAAGTAATTCAGCTGTTGCTTTTACCGCTTTTGGAGATGGTCCTTTAAGCTTAGCAATGTTATCTTCACGAGCACGATTTTTATCTGCCATGATTTTACTTACTTTGTCTGCCCAATCTGTATCATGAATTCCTAAAGTTTCGTCAATTGTTTGATAGCCAAGAGCAAAAATTGAATCTGTTGAATCCATATTGGTAGTAAAGACAAAGGCAAGGTCAAGGTCAGGAACAAAACCAAGGAATGAGCAATAACCAATGTATGAGCCACTGTGATAGAAGTATTTGTGACCGCGATAGTCTTCCATCATCATACCCAAACCATAAGCACCAAAGTTTGCCCCACCGTAAGGACGATTAGGTAACATAATTGATTGTGGCAAATAACGTTGTGCTGTCACTTCATCTTTGGTTGATTTTTGGGTTTTCAGTTGAAATTCTGCCCAAGTTAGCAAGTCAGAAATTGTAGCTAGCATACTGCTGGCACCACCAACTTTACCAGGTGCAATAAATGGTACTTCTTCTGTTACATCATTGTCTCTAATATATGGCTTAGGGATGCGGTCACGAGGAGCCTCATTATGGTTGATGTATGTGTCATTCATGTGTAGTGGCTTTAAGAGGTGTTCACGCTCATATGAACCGTAATCTTGACCGATTGCTTGTTCCATTACGTAGGTAGCCAAAGCATAAATCAAGTTGCTGTATTGCATTTTTACACGCAATTCGTGATTGGGCTGTAAATAACCGACATGCTCTGCTTTTTCTTTTAATGAAAGATCATGTTTATTCATATTAGTAAAACGCATTAAATCATGTGCTGGTAAGCCACTTTGATGACTTAATGCATCCCTGAATGTTAAGTGATCCTCAACATATTTATCGACCATTTTAAAGTCAGGCCAATATTTCTTTAATGGATCATCTAAGCTAATTTTGCCTTCATCAGCCAGTTGACAAATTGCTGTAGCTAAGAATGACTTAGAAATAGAAGCCAATGGATACAGACTATCTTCGTTTGCATCACCGTAGACGTGGCTGTAGCTTTCATTTTTGTGATATACACCAAAGCCTAGACTAGGTAAATTAAATTTATCCATTACTTTTTCAGCGAAATCAGTTATTTTTTGCTTTTCCATTACTACTCCTTTAAAAATTACCGGTACATTGATATAAAAGTATCGGTAAAAAACAGACTTTTATCAC
>SKEH01000646.1_pt1 | contig 19059 bp, 19 predicted proteins | sample 4826571 | NCBI WGS metagenome assembly SKEH01 (sample SAMN11008814, study PRJNA524170) | human gut metagenome | biome: Human fecal sample; material: Feces; isolation source: fecal sample from pouch patient p29 | host: Homo sapiens | place: Israel: Tel-Aviv | collected 2016-09-14 | reverse complement strand
TGCCAAGTCATACCTTGTACATCGGTCCATGTCTTAGGCTGTGTGGAAGTCTTAATAGGCTCTATTGTTGCTTTAGGTTCTTCCGCATTGAAAGTTAATTTCTTAACAGCAATATTACCATCAACGCCTAGTCCTTTCCAATTGTCTGTAAATTGCCAGATGGCTACGTGATCCATTGTAGGAAACCAGTTAAAGTCTGCGATGTCTTGTCTACCTTCAACCTTGTAGTAGGCTACCCATAAACAATCTCCATACTTATCAGTAATTCGCTTTGTATCAATATTGTTTTCAAGTAGCTCTTTACCAGAATACAAGAAAGGCTTGTATCCAGCTTTGGCTACTACGTCCATAAAGGCTAAAATGGCGTTCGTGTTATCTTCCTTATTGCCACTAGTAACATTACCACTTCCTGTTTCCCAATCGGCTGCATAAAGTGAACCTAATGGAATACCAACATTCTTAGCAACTTGAACTGCGAAATTACCTTCTTGAATAGCTTGATTTACGTTGCCACTAAAGTGTGCATAGTGGTATCCACCTACTACAATACCTGCTTGCTTAGCAGTAATTACTTGATTTCTAGCTTTAGGGTTTTGATAACTTAATCCTTCTGTAGTTTTGCTAATAGCAAACTTAGAGCCTGGATAACTAGCAATCTTTTCGCTTTGATAACTGGCTTCATCAATACCATATGAACGGTTTACGATTACTTGTGCCATAATTAAGCTTCTTTCTTTGAATCAGTTGATAACTTTTCATACTCATGTTGAACAATGTTTCGTACTGTTGCTCTATCAATAGGGAAATTTGGATATAGTTTTTGTAATTGGTAAAAAACCTCGTCTGTTGCATCATAGAGTTTCTTTGACCCCTCTTTATCATCAAGGGATGCTTGGTAAAGAGTAGCCTTTTCAGATAATTCCCCAGCCATCTCTAAAGCTATTGCAAGTTTAGGATGCGTAAGCTTTAATTTTTCTAACTTTTGTTTATTTAAGCTATACGCAGTTGCCATTCCTGCAACTAGCAAAACTACAATTGCCCAAATCAAATTAATATCTAATTTCATTTTCTATTTCTCTCTTTCAATAAATTATTTATTTCTTTATCCTTTTCAGCATTCAACTTAGTAAGACGCTTATTTTCTTTCACTATCCTGTCATTATCATCTGCTAAGCTATCATGCTTAGTCTTCTTAGAGTTCAAATTCCAAGTTAGTACTCCAAGAATTATAGGTGTCAACACTTGTGCTAGATTAATTAGATCTTGAATTAAGTCATGCAAGTGTCTTCACCTCTTATCGCGTATCTCTAGTTCTTGCCGTGTATAAAATTTCTGCCAACAAAAAACAGGACAAGATAAAACCTAAAAACATAGGTGCTTGTCCTGCAAAAATAGCATGAATTAATTGAATGCACGCAACCAGCCCTGTAAAACCTGCTGAGATGCTTAACAAAACTCCTGCTACGGCATTGCTCTTTTCATTTGTAACTGCGTAGTATAGTAATCCAAATCCAGTAACCACAGCTATAGCGTCCAAACCATCATCATTCATAAGCCCAGCAAACTGAGGTGGCCAAAAGAAGTATGTATGATCGGTCCAAAGTAGTATTCCCATGGCTGATAGGACTAGTCCAATTAAAAATAATTGGAAATTATCACTTATATTACTTCCTACTTTATGAGTGCGTTTCATTATCCCTCACTCGCCTTTTCATCAGCGCTTGCCATTACTTCATCTTGAGCGGACCAGACCTTATTTTGAAAGTCTTGCAAATCTTTTCTAACTGTGGCTTTATTTGCATCATATAAATCACGGTCAGTAATAATCATATTGATGTTATCACTACCACCAGACGCATTAGCTTCATAAATATTGGCATTAAAAGTAGCTACTTGCTTATCTTCTACCATTGATCTTCCTGAAATTGCAATTGATTTACTTGTTCTTAACATCATTGTTCTCCTTTTCTGACTTTAATTGATTTACTTCTTGAGTTAATTCGTCAACTTTTGCCTCTAAAACTGCATTGTTATACTCACTAACTGCTAGTTTATTAATTAATTTTTGTGATACTGCATTATTGTTATTCATTTACTTTTTCTCCAATCTATTTACCTTATCTTTTAATTCTTTAATTACAGGCAACAATGCCGGTGCTATTCTTTCATATTGAATACCCTCAATTTCATGTGTTTCTGGATTTCGACTAACTAAGAGATCTAATCCTGCATCAGCTAAGTCTTCTGCAATCATGCCGAAGTATTTTTCAGGTTTGATATGACGTTTACCAGCCTCATATCTTTCCTTTTGGCCTTTATCGGTCCAAATTGCAGTTGGCAATTTTAAAAGCTTATCACCATATTCAGTGGAATAACTGCGCTTGATGTCAGTTTTGTATTTGGATGCAGATGTTGAGCGAACAAGAGCACCGTCAGAAGCAATACAAAGATTTGGTGCTGACCCCGTAGTTCGATAATAAGTTGTTGGAAGATGAATATAATTTGCATCTATTTCAATACGATCTCCTAGCCTAGCATTAAAAGTCCCAATCCAAATATGTGGTCGCGTACCAATAGAATATTTAGACTGAGAAAATTTGGGACCACCTGTTAAAAAAGTGGTACCTGCACCATTAACCACTGCTGATCCATCTTTATCTACACTTATTACTGCACCATTTTTAGTTCCATCTAATCCTGATCCTGTATTTATCACACCATCGTAATTTGAAGTCCTTAAGCTTACTCCATTTGGAGAATTGAGTTCCATTCCAAATGCATTATTATTAAACATTTGATTAGAACGTTGAATTACACCATATTTTGGATTATCCGCAATCAAACCTCCAAATCCTCTATCATCTAGAATTAATTTTCCATCTTTAAAATAAACTCCCTCATTCATCCAATTTGTAACACTCATCGTACCTGAATCAATATCAATATTCAGATTTCCATTAGTAGAAGCAATACGACCTTTTTGGAACAAAATTTCACCACTATTTAGATTAATTTTCAAATTGGCACCATTTATTGTTCCAGTAGTGATGTTGTTTGCATTCAAGTTAATTACATTAATCCTACCGGCATCTAAAGTACCAGTGTTAATCTTATCAGCTGAAATATTAGTTATGGCTGCGTTAGGGATGAAGGCTTTGCCAGAAAATACAGTTGAGCTAGCATCCATGTAGACTTTGTCATTCTGGATTAATGTGGTGCCGGCTGCTACATTGATTTGCGCTAAAACTTGGTCATTAATAGCTGGTTTCCACGGAGTAGCTACGGAGCCTTCTTCCATTTGAATATCAGTAATCCCTAGCAAGTTGCCATTACCGTCAGTTGAGCCGTTATTATCAAAACGAAGATATCCTTCTTCAGATTCGCCGGTATTAATAGTAACTGTAATGTATTCAGCTTTAGAGGGTGAATAACGACGCATGGCTATAGGCTGAATAACATATTCAAAATCTTTATTGCTATTCTTCTTTCGCCCTAAGAAATAAAGATCACTATCTATAACATTAGTGGAAGCAAAGGCGTAAAAAGAAATTGTATATGTGGTGTGTGGTTGGACGTAGAATCTTGCACTACTTACAGTCATCTCGTTAGTTTTCGATGGATTATTTATCCATAGAACATTTTCCGTACCATTTTTCCAAAAGTCGTGTTTTCCTAAAGTTAAACTACCATTTGAATTCGTATACCATCCATTTAAATTTTGAAAATTACCAGAATTTAATACTAAGTTACGTGAAGTATTGTTAATTCGAAGATTTAGGTTGTTAACATTCTGCGTGATCTGGCTTTGAACACCACTTACTTTGTTAGTAATTTCATTCCGGATAGTTCCAGCTGTTTGACTGATCTGTGATTGTAAGTTCCCATAGTTGCTTGAAACTGTAGATTGTAAACCCTTCACAGTTTGGTTTAAAACAGAATAATCTGACTGATTAGCTTTATCCTCTGGCGCTGGACTCCAATCAGTGGCTTGATTTCCCTCCTCAAGCTTAGGTTTAGCGATATGAAAAGGGTTATTTTTACTACTATCTTGTCGAATATACATTCGTAGCCCATAACAATCACTTTGTGTTGTAAAAGTTAATTTTTTATCTTTTCGACCTGCTGTATTTGGAAAATTATTCCCACTAAATCGATGATCTTCATAAATATTGGTTGTCTTAGTACAGTTTGAATCTTTATATTCAACAAAGAAGAATTGATTATTACCTTTATCTGTTACATCCTGATATATCAAATCAAAGCTAAAAGTATATGTGGTATTTGGTTTTGCTGGAATATTTTGAATTAAATCACCTTTAGGTATTTCTACTCCAGGTGATTTCCAATGAACTACATAATTACCATTTGTCTGCCAGAATCCATGTAAATTCGTATCAAAATTAGAATTACGAATGAGATTTGTTCCACCAATTCTAATGTTATCGACCTTAGCAACCACAGTCTGCAATCCTGTTGCGTTCTGAGTAATCTGGCTCTGCACGCCACTTACTTTATGGTCAACGTCAGTCTTAGAATAATAAGAGCTAAATTGTTGGCTATTAGCTGTAATTCGAGCAGATAACTGTGAAGTTATACCATTCACTCGTTCCTGTTCATCTTCTGGAGCTGGCGTCCAAGCTGTCGACTTGTTTCCTTGCTCAACTTTCACTTCTCCAAAATACAGACCACTTTGCTTACTATCTGATGATCCGTTATTGTCAAATCTGATATATGCCTCATCGTTTTCTCCAGAATTAAAAATTAAATCTTTAATGTAATCTACTTTACTTGGAGATAATCTTTTAGCATCTACTACGTGCTTGACAGTTGTATATTTAGTATTTTCACCGTATTTTCTAGCGAGAATAAAAACATCATAACTTGATACATTCGTTGAAGCAAAGCCTTTAAAACTGACCACATAGTCGGTATTTCTCTCTAATGGAAAATAAGCAGATTCAGCAAAATTTTCACTAGAATTAGAATTATTAAGAACAAATAAGGTTTGTTTACTAGAATAATAGAAATCATGCTTTGTTGTAGCTGGTCCACTCCAATAATCAATATTTTTTGGAAAACCAGAATTACGTACTAAATTCCTATTACCTATAACTAAATTATCTAGCTTACCACTTAAGCTATTGATATTTACTTGCAATCCATTAGCTGTGGCTTGAACATCAGTAGTTTTAGCATATCCATTTAAATCACTAGCCACTAACCTAGCATTTAATGCACTATTAGTTGCATTAACAAAATTAGCATATGTGGAATTATCAACCTTTCCAGATAAACTGGTAGAAAGTTTTTTAGCATCTACTTTAATCTGTGCGATATCTCCCTGAGCATTGCCTAGTGTGGCCTGCAAACCTTGTACAGTAGCTTTAGTTTGATTTACATCCCCATTAAGGTTAGCTAAATTAACCGTAACACCGTGAACATCAGTAGTGATCTTAGATATATCCTTACCTTGTTGAGTTGCTTGATTTTGCAAGCCAGTAACAATATTTTTCTGTTCGCTTACTTTAGTGACTACATCAGATACCTGATTAGTAATATCCGTAACTTTAGGAATAACAACAGTATTAACGCTAGTATTCAATCCCTCAATCTTTGAGTTCTGATTGCCAATACTTGCGTTAAGTTCAGCAATATCTTTATCAGCCTTAGCAAGATTATCTGCTATTTCTTTCTTAGCATCTTTCAAGCCGTCTTGAGCTTCTTGGACTTGTTTCTTAATCTCGTCAGGAGTTAAATCTCTTCTAATCCATTTTCCAGTTCCATCTTCTTGCTCAGTGAACACCCACAACTCTGTTGAATTACCATTTTGTTTAAACCAAACATCATTAGGCTTAGCATTCGTAGGTGGCTCAGTTACACTGGGTGGAAAAATTACTGTTCCATCTGGTGCTTTTCGACCTTGGAGTTCTCTAATGGTTTGAGAGAATGTTCCCTCCCAAGCTATCCCAGAGTCTGTAGAAGAAGTTTGATCTGCCTTAGAGGTTGCTGACAAACCTCCATTAAAATCAAGAGTGTAGCTATTGTTAGGAACAATAAACTTATTACCTTGCTTGTCTTGTAGTTTTAGCCAATCTCCCGCTTCAATTGCAGGATTTCCAAACCAGTTCAAACTAAATGGATAAAAAGTAACATCTTTAAGTTGTTCCCAAATATTAGTCAGCCTATCAGGCGTCATAATATTGTTTTCAAGCTTTATTTGAGAGCCATTCGTATCTCCAACTTGATAAGTCTTAGTTTCATCAGTATCTTCGCCATCTCTAGTTTTAGTAGTAATTGTAGTTTGGCACTGAATACCGCTAATTTTATATGGAGCTTCATTTTTAGTTAAACCAGCTTGTTCATACTGACTGGGATCCAGCTCATAGTTAGGTTCTGCAATAGTTCTAATTGTAAATAAGCCATGACGATCAAAGGTAGCATACCCAGCATACAATTGTGCAATCCAACCTAAAGCTTTTCTATACGTTTGACCAGTGATCGGATGAGGCAAATCTGCTTGATGTGGAAGTCTAGCTAAATCATCCACATTAGCCTTGACTCCTGATTGTGCACAGATTTCAGCAATTATATCTAAAACTCTTGCTGGATAAGCCAGTTTAGATTTATAGGTTCCCTCTAAACCGCAAAATCTATCGCTTGCACTAATAGAAGTAAGATTATTATTACGGTCCATTTTTATTTCACTAGAGATAATAAAAACGCCTAATGGTTCATAAATATAACCTTTAGACGTCTTAATTCCAATACTTGGCAAAACTTCCATGCCAAGTTTCAAATTCTCTATTAAATGTGAAAATTCAAGTTGAACACTGTTTGAGTATGTTGATCCAATAGCGAACGTGTCACCAGTATAAGCTCCTGAATCATATTTCAAACTATTGATATCAGTGGCATTATAAGTTTTCCCATTAACGGCCACTTTAATATCTAGCGTTCGTTGTGATGCTCGCCAAGCATCCCTAACTTCTTTTGTTTGTGTTAGCAATATTTCTCACCTCCTACTGTTCTATCAAATCAAAGGATAAGCCTTTCCAAACAGGGACCGAATCTATAAATGAATAAACAGGTGTTGTTCGATCTCCTACATAGAATGTTCCTGACCGCATATTTCCATCTTGTGGATCTAAGTAATCTACTCTAAAAAACTCACTTTTAACTGCTCCTAAAATCTTTGCACATTCCGGAACCGTTAGTGCACCAAATGCCAACGTAATTTTTCTTTTAGTAGCTACTCGATCTCGATGTAGTAACCCTTGTGCATCACGCGTTGCCTTTGCGTCAATATCTTGAATTGTTACTTGCATAGTTTGCGGGGCAGGATTAACCACTGTCCCAGAAATTTTTAAAGAATACAATCACTCATTTCCTCCTTCTAAAGATTTAACATATTTCTACCATTCTTTTGATTGATAGTATTAATGCCCTTAATAGCATGCTCTCCAAAAGATTCATCGCCAATTTTGACAGATAAGTGTAAATCAATAGGTTTTCCTTTATTACTATTAAAGTTTTGCATTTGAATTGCTTGAACTATAGCATTTACTAATTCTGCACTCATCTCCTTGAGTCCTCCACGCTGAACTGACGTAGAGTCATTAGATTGAGTATCAGAATAAATTGAATTATCAATAGCAGTTCGTCTGCTTAAGGAAGATGGTATTTGCAAACCACCGCCAAAATTCTGATTCATAAATGCAATAGCTTCATTAATTCTTCGCATACCTAACTCACGATTAGTTAAAGGAACAACCATTTCTGGCTTGTCATTTTCGCCAATCTCATAGAAACCGTGTTTAGCAATTAAGCCACCGTCTTCATAGCCATGACCATGACCAATAACAGCCAGCATGTCTGAGCCATAGCGATGTTTAGCATAGTTAATTGCTGCAAGCATGTTGTCGTAGCCATTAAAGATATTACCGTGACCAGGAAACTTATAAGCATTGAAAGTTGCTGAAATAGTTTGGAGCAACCCTTTAGCTAAGTCACCTGTAAGAGTATTGATATCAGTATATCCGCCTTGAACGGCATGTTCATTACCACCAGATTCGGTCTGAATTTGACGAACCCAAGCATTAACATATGCTGAAGTTGCTGGTAACCCATTTTTACGTAAAGCTTTCTTAACAGCACTACGCCAACCTTCTGCTCCAGGTCCAGTTTGATGAGTTGACCCACCAAATTGATTGATAACTTTCTTAGCCCAATTCATCATACCTTTCTTTTCTTGGTTAACAGCACTTTTAGCAAATTTAAGTGAGGCATCCCCTAAGCTCCAATCATAGGTGACGAATTTATCCACAATATAGTTAACTAGTCTTTCTGGATGAGCGATATCATCAGTAACTTTTTCAAGTTCTTCCATCACACCATCTACAAAACTACCAACTCCATCAAAAATATTGCCAAAATTCAAATTACCTAAGGCTGAACTAATTCCACTAAAAATACCACTAAAATCGAAATTAAAGTTACCAATACCGCCGGCATATTTAGGAACTATACCGGCTAATTCATTAGCTGTACTTGTAGCAGTCTTAACTTTGGTACCGGCTGGCAAGTACGTTAAGAAGTTACGCTTAGCAGGGAATAATCCTTGTTCACCATTTGGCAATTCATAACTTTCTCTGTAGATGTCACCTTCTTGGTCATTAACCAGTGCTAAACCACCTGGGTGATTATCTGTACCTGTTGCATAGGAATTCCAATTGAAGAAACCCCAACCAATGGAACCACCACCAAGCTTACCGAGTACCCAGTTGATACCATCTCTAATTTTATTAGTGGCATTTTGAACTGGCTTAACAATCGCATTTACAACTTTTCGAACAGCACTACTGATATTGTATATGCCGTCCCTAATACCATTTCCAATTGTGCTACCAAGAGTACCAGCCCAGGATCCCAAGGTTCTTGAAGTGTTGTGTCTGAAACTAGATACCCAACTTCCTAATCGTTCACCGGCATTCCTAGCTGAGTTGTAAGCATTGCCAATTCCATTATCGACATGACCACCTAAGCCACCAGCCCAACTAGAAATACTGCTATTCGCATTTCCAAAGAAGCTGCGCGTCCAACTAGACAGTTTACTACCCGCATTAATAGCTCCTGAGCGTGATGATTCAGAACCATTATTAATGTGATCGCCTAGTCTTTCAGCCCAAGATCTTACTAGTCCACTTGCTGACTCTCTAAAGCCTGTAGTCCAGTTCTTAATTTTAGTTCCAGCATTCTTAGCCATGGCTTGGCCATTTTCAACACTGTTATTTACGTCAGAGCCAATTTTTGAAGACCAATCATGAACTTTCTTTTTAGCATCACTAATAAAATCAGTTGACCATTCTTTGACCTTAGTACCAGCTTTTTTAGCTGATTTCTTACCTTTTTCTATATCTTTGTTGATGTTAGAACCAACATTTTGCGCCCAACTCTTAATATCTTTCTTAGCATTAGAAATAAAATTAGTTGACCACTTATGAATATTAGAGCTAGCAGTTTGAACTTCCTTCTTGCCCTTAGTGATGTTAGTATTGATATCTTTACCAACAGACTTAGCCCAAGAAGTAAAGTTGTCTAAAATCTCGTGTGATTTAAAGCCAATTGCTTCAACCCAATCTTTAGGCTTTTTACCTTTACCATATTTAGCCCAGCCATCGCCAAACTTAGAAGCACCAACACCGCCCCATTTACCGATAAATGAGCCGACTTGTTGACCAATTGCTGCACCTAATGGTCCACCAAAGAATAAGCCAATACCACCACCGATAGCTCCACCAATTCCAGAACCAAAATCAGCAAATTTTTCTTCTTTGTTCTTAGCCTTGATCCCTTTGTAGATGTCAATTCCAGAAGTCACGGCAATCATTGCGCCTGATAAGCCAGTCCCAAGTTTTTGACCTAGTTTCATTGGCTCACCAGACTGAATAGATGAACGAGCTGATTTAAGGAAGTCAGTCTTAGCTAAGTTACTATCTTGCCACCCTTGGTTTACTTCACTCCAAAGATCTTTTATGTTAGCATAGCCATCTTTAATGTTGCCAAAGGTTAATTTTGTTAGCTCTTTGATATTAGTAATTGGATGTTTTGCAAATTCAATTGCTACGCCAAGCATATCATCAGCGTACTTAACACCAGCTTTTAGCTTATCGAACTTAAGCATTGCTAGAATCTTAAGAGTATCAGTAAAGCTTTGAATACCTGCAATAGTAGCTCTAGCAACTTTAATGCCCAATAACGTAAGCAGAGTTGCAGTCATAATTTTAACTGCTGTTTGATGATGGTCTATCCAGTCAGATAGTCCTTCAAGTGCTTTAGTTAAAAGTTTTAAAGCTTCCACAATTGCAAATCCAGCTATTTTAGCTAATGGTTTGATAAAACTATCATAGAACCATTCAAAAACTGGTTTAGCTGCTTTGACTACACTATGAACAACCTTAAGCGCAGCAGCTAATGCATTAAAAAATTCAGGAATTACTTGAGTAATTGTAAATCCTGCAAGTGGAAGTAAGACATTTTTATAAGCCCAAGATAAGCCATCCCAAACATCTTTTGTTACAGGTCGAATAGCTTTTAACAAGTTGTCAATTGATTTCAATAATGGAGTGAAATCAAGCTTTTTAGCCCAATTTGAAGTATATGTCGCCATATCTCCAAGAGCACCAAGCATATCATCAACCATACCTAGAAGAGTCTTAAAAATTGATGTACCAACATTTCCATGTTGCCATGCTTTATCGAATTGACCAGCTAAGTTACCAATCGTATTACCTACACCAGTTACAATTTGAATTAAATGGCTCCAGATTGAGACCCCTAAGTTTGAATGTTTCCACGCTTCATCAATTGAAGTAACAATATTCTTATAAATATCTAAAATATTATTTAGAGCGTTTAGCCATGCCTGCCACAGCTTTGTACCAGCATTACCGTGTTGCCAAGCCTCATCGAATGATTTTGCAACGTCTCCGATAAATTCAACTAGCTTAGTAGCTAAATCTAAAAGATTAGCAAAAATTCTCTTACCAAGACTGCCTGTATTCCATGCGTCCCGGAATGATTCAGCTATGTGATGGATTGCAACTAAAACATTATTAAGCGAGTCAAAAATAGCTTGAATGAATTTAGTCCCTCGACCACTTTCTTCCCATGCCTCGGCAAACGCTCTTGAAATATCACCAATGATATTTAGCATATCTGCTAACAGTTGAAGCAGATTTTCCATCACTTTTTGTCCGGTACCATTATCCCAGACATGTAAGAATGAATTACCTACATCACCTAACAAGCGTTTAATTTCTTGCCACGAGTATTTAGCAGCGTCCACAACCGCTTGACCTTTTTCATCCCAAGCTTTCTTCATTGGATCAAAGAGTTCACCCAGAACTTTTTTGACCTTGTTAGCTGCATCAATAGCATTCTGTGAGGCTTCTAATGGAACATTCCAGTCAAGACCTTGGTTACCATCTCCAGCACCATTATCATCTAATCCAGCATCATCAAAAATAGGACTATCTTGTTTTTGTTGCGGAGTAAACTTCTCTAATGGTTGTGCCTCAAATGAACCATTATTTTGATTATTTTTATTGTTATCAAGAACATTAAGCTCATCGAAACCCATCAAGGAAGCTTGTAAGTCTTCATTAGCTTTCTTAGTATCTTCGAACGCTTTTTTAGCTTGTTCATTCGATGCCTTTATTCGCTCATTTTCGGCAGCAACTGCCGCCGCACCTTGACGATTAGCTTGGGCAATTTGTTGGTTAGCACGTTGTACGGCTTTAGCTTGTTCTTGCTGTTGTTTTTTAACAGCTTCATTAGCTTTACTTGCCGCCTTAGAAGTATCATTCATCGCTTGCACTTGATCGTACAAACCATGTGCGCCACTTCTGGCACTAGATAAACTCATCCCTGTTAAAGCAGAGCTAAATTGCGCAATCCATGCTGTTGCTTTCCTTAGTGAGTTCATCAAAGCATTCACAGCTGGCAAAACATAGCTGTAAATAGGATAAAAAGCAGTTAGCAGATTTACCTTAATTGCATTAAAACTACTTGCAAATTGCTTATTAGTCATTAGTGCTGCACCCATGCCTTGGGCTAGCATCATAATTGCTTGATAGAGCAACGTAAAGACAATTAATTGACTAGCTAGCATACGCATCGCCATCCGAACACCCTTAAGACGTTCGCTTAACATTGACGTACTACCACCAGCTCGACGCATAGAAGAACTTCCACTATTACCAAAACGTTTTAAAGACAAATTAACATTAGAGATAGTATTTTTTAGTCTATTAAATTTCGAACTAAGCCCCGAAACATTTTTGCTTTCTTCAGATAACTCAGTGTTAATTCTAGAAGAACTAGCCTTTAGCTCATCTCCACGAGAACTTACATAACTATACGCTTTAGCCAGTTCATCACTTCTAGCTACCAAGCGCCTATATTCAGCTTCTGCTTGTTTAAGTTCTTTATCGTTACCAGCGGATCTTCCAAGAGTGGCATCATTATCTCGCATTTCAGCAATTGAACGTCTAATTCGTTCAATTTTGCCTTCTGTTTGATCCATCTCGGCTTCAATCCGTTTAAGAGATGATGGAATCGAATTAAGCTCCTTCGACATTTCTTGTGCAAGAGCTTTGGCTTGGTTCTGATATCTTTCCATCTTAATTTGAGCATCAGCAATCTGATCGTCTAGTCTCATTGACTTAACTTTACTTCCTTGCTTACTCATATCAAGATTATCTCGATTAGCGGTTAAAGTAGCTATTCTCCGTTGCATAGACCGAGCTTGTTCCATCTTTTCATTGATGTGAGTGACTAGTCCATCGACTTCTTTTTTAGCACGTGAGGCTTCAGCTTGGATTTCATCATCAATGCCTAAATCAACGGGGCGTTTAGGCATATAACTTTGAATTCGTTTTTCTTGGTAATCATCAAAACTTGAATTCTGAACTTGTGGACGTGTTGTAGCTCTTTCTTTTCTCTGTGGTTGTTCTTTAGGCTTAACAATATCAGATACGGCCTCACGTGCTGCACTAGTTTGTTGTGCAATTCGTTGTTGCATATTAGAAGCCTCTTGCAGACGAGCTGTTAAACTATCCAAACTCTTCTCCGATTGATTAACAGCTTCTTTGGAACTTTCAGCCTGTTCCTTATTACCTTGAACGATTTTATCTGTAACATCATTTTGGGTATTAAGAGTTTGTTCCAGTAATTTTTGCTTGGCTTGTTCTGCCTCAGTACGTTGACGAACTTCTTCCTTAGCAGATTCGTTAGCTTTTGAAACATTGTCATTCATTGACTGATTAATTTTGCCTAAGCCATCTTGAATCTTATATTGCATATCATTAGTTTTTTGGCTAATGATATTAGTAAATTCATCAAGCTTTCGCATAACGTCTCCATAATTAGCTGTAAACCTTAATTCAAGTTCTTCTAAATCCATTAACTTCCACCTCCTTTATCTTTATTAAATTGCTTAATCCGTTGAGCTTGTTGCATTAATAGAGCCTGATCTTGTTTCCAATCAGGTTCATTCGGTTTAGAATTCTCTTCCACATTGTCTTTGACAAATGGATAAGCTTCTTCAACTTTTGGCATTTTAGCAGGATCATTAAAGGCAAATGCCATCATTTCACTTAAACGATGGTCCATGTATGCCTTAGCACGCAGATCTTCTAATCTTCGCTTTTCATTAGCATTTATTTGCGTCATGATCTCGCCAAAATCCATATCCCAAAAGTGGTCTGCATCTATTCCTGCTTCAACCGCAATTGGATATAGATGTTTGAATAGATCTGATACTGTATCAAAATGATCTTCGTTTACATCAATTCGTCTTCGGTGGTTTCCACTGAATCGAGAGTTACTTCTTCCGATTCCGTATTGGTCTTGGTAGCCTTCTTCTTTTTCTTGCCGAAAAAACCAGATTCATCAAATAGTTCCATCAACTCATTAAATAAATCCATGGTAGTGTGACCATCATCTAAGTATTGTTCAAACGCTTCAATAACGCGTTTATCTGTAACACCGTGGTTTTGATTTGCACCTTGTAGAACAATCAGAATTTCGTTAACTGGCGGCAATTTATTGCCACCTTGCGAATCCATGAAGAGGGAGAGCATTGATTTACCTAAGCGTCGTTCAATCTTAAAAATCTCACGTCCACCAAGCTTTAAATCAAGTTCAAGATCACCCAATTGTACTGTCTTAGTTGCTTTCTTAATTGTTGTTGCCATAAAAAGTCTCCTTAAATTATTGTTTGTTAAAGATAGGTATGGGGATCGAACCCATACCTACCAATATTATTCACGTGATGCTGGTGTTTCTGTATTAGATGGTGCAGCAGTAAAGTGAGGACCATCAGATACAGTAATAGTAATTGTGTAGCCTAATGCTCCGTTAACGGCTACGGCACCAAACTTAATATTGTAGGATCCACGCATTGTTGCAGTCATGCCATCTGGATAAGTAACTTTCCAGTTGTATTGCTTACGGTTACCAGCTTCTTTTAGTGCTTTAGCAAAGCTAGCACCCTTATATACAGCTTGGAATTGTACGTTAGACGCATTTTGGATACCTTCCACTTGCTTACGTCTATCGTCTGCTAAGGTAGTAACATCAATCTTTTCAGTATCTCCACCTAATTCAGGAATAGTTTTAATATCTGCAATTTCTTCCCAGGTAGACCCATCTTCTGATCTTTCTAACTTAGTTCCTGTTCCTACAAGTCCTTCGGAACTATCAACTGCAAATCGTTGAATATCTAATTTCAATAAGTTGCTATATAATTTTACGTTTTTCATTTTTTATCCTTTCTGATATACACGTTTACTTGTGTTATCTACAATTCCTGTAAATACAAGTACTACTCGTGCTACTCCATTCAAATCTTGATCGCCAATACTATTAGAAAAGCCCATTGCTGAAAACTTAGCAATGAGCTTATTTTTTATTTGTGTTAGTGATCCTTTGTCATTATATAAATCAATTGTTATCTTCCATTCTGTATCAGTTTCTTCCTGATAGGCATTGCGTATATAAGAAGACTGACTAGTTGAATAAATCGCAGTCGGGAATGCTGTGAATTTACCAGGATAAGAAGGTGAAACCATTTTTAATTCTGGAATAGATTTAAGCGTTTTAAAGACAAGTGCTTTAACATTGTAAATTTCCATTTAATCACCTAACTTATCACGCAATTCTTGATCTACAGAGTTTTTTATGATTTCTGGTGCTTCCTTTTCAATTCGATTAGCAGCAGGCGTCATAAACTGTCTAGCTGGTTGCCCAGCAGTTCTATAGAAATATTTATCGTTGATTTTAATCTTAGGTATGCCATAAATTTTAGTTAAATCTAAATCAACCGAATCAACTGGAAAGAACCACGGTGTTTGTCGATAAGTAATTGCAACACCTTGTGGAAGTTGTTTATCGGACATTTCCCCAACCAAACCAGTACCAAATTCACGAAACACTGCAACCATAGACGAGTTCCACCAGCGACCAATAACTTCATCATTATCAATTTTAACTTCATGCTTAAAGCTCCGTGCAAGTTCGCCAGTAGAATACTTTATGCTGGATTGCAATTCGTCCACTGCATAGGCTTCTGCTTGTTCAATGGCAGTTTCTTGTCCGTTAGCTGTAGCACTAGCAACTACGCTAGGGAGCTTTTTAAGTTTTGTCTTTAGCTCATCAAGCCCTTTTAGTTCCACATTAATCATTTTGCTCATCCCTTTTTATTCGCTCTAAGGTGACGTTTTTATGAGTAGAGAACTCCTGAATAGCTGTAATCTTATAATCTGGATTACTAGTGCCGGGGACATTTAAACAAATTCCATACCCTTCTCCATGTCCTTCTGAAAGCTCTTTTCCTTGATATTTGCACGTTTTAATGTACTTAATATCTTTCCCGTAAAGTTGAGCATTAACAGAACCGCCAGCAGATTGAACATTCATTTTAATTGATTGGGGATCACTCCAACCTTTGGTTGTATAACCTTCATCATCTTGAATATCCGCAGGTTTTCTAATATAAACGGTTGTTAAATCACTTTCTTTTAATCTCATAATCTAGTCACCTTTGCTATTCGATAATGGTTTAGTCCCAATCGAATATCTTTAGGAATACCAGTTTCAATATAATTAGTAACTCCACCCTCTGTTCGTTGAGTTTCGCCCTCTATACCTAGTCGGTTGTAATTAATAACTGCTAGCTTTTTAACATAGATATCCATGTTGCCAACCAACTTCTTTTGACTAGTGTAATCTAACACTTGAGCTATAGCCTCTTTAATTAAGTCTGTTACTAAGTCATTATCAGAAACCTGTAATCTTGTGCTTAGGGATGAAACCATTTCTGCCATTTGATCCACATTAAGCACCTCCACAATTAGAGCACTTTAGCTTGGAAAACATCTTCTGCGCTGGCAAAGCTTGGGAGCATAGTTGCAGCAGCAAGAATCCACGTACCAATTGGATCTTCACTTGTTTCATATACTTTAGCCATCACATTGCCTACATTAGAAACTTGTGCATTGCTTGAAACCAAACGATTTTCTTCTGGAGTTGGGCCATAAATCTTTTGACCTGGTACTTCATCGTTAAACAAAACAATTCTATCTTCCGGGAAATAAGACTGAGTTGTAAGATTGCCCTTAGCATCTTCTGTACGATATTTTCCATCATAAGCACGAATAACTGGCAAACCTTGTGCAGTCATCCATTGGTCTAAGTCTGATTGACCAACTACACGACCTGTATCTTTGCCAAAAATAGCTTCCTTAATTTCGGTGCTACGCATTAATGTCCGTAATACTTTCTTAGAAGTTAAGGCTCTTGTAGGAGTGATATCTAATTTATCAGACCAATCTTGCAAGTTTTCAATAATAGATGCACCGTCCTTGTCCCAAGCGCTAGTTCCTGTTAGTGATGTTTGATGGTCCTTAGGAACACCATAATCAATCGAGATACCATTTGACTTATCTGTAATCTTACCAGTAGCAAACATTTCCATAGTCATCTTTTCGCCACGGGCTTTTACGGCTTGAACCATTGCATCGATGTCATCAAAAACATATTGCTTTAAGTAGTTTTCTTCAGCAGTATTACGTGGTGCTTGAAGCTTAATTAACATTTCTTCAGTAAGTTGCATTTTACGCTTTACATATGCTAATTCAGCAGTCATCTTGCTTGCATCACGACTACCAATTTCAGCTTCACTATCAAATGCTGAAATATTAGCAATAGTTGGTACTCGACTACCTGCCTTTAAAATGTCCACTTCAAGAGTTGGTACTTTAACAGCTGGAAACAAAGTATCGCCTAACATATCTGGATATTGACGATTGCGAGTATAGTCAAGAACAGTGCTTTGACTAAACATATCAAGAATTGGTGTAGCAAATCGTTGTAAATTTAGTTTTAACTTTTGATCTTTCATTTACTATTTTCTCCTTTATTGAACCTTATGTGTATCATCAGTTGATGGGGTTGTTTCTGTTTCTAGGTCCTTAAAATGAATTGCTGTCATTGCTTTAATTGCGTCAGCTGTTGGCACTGGGTCAAGGCGTTGACTTAAGACCCAGCCTTCACGCATTACTGCAACCATTTGATTAGTATCACCATCTGTTACATAAACGTCATTAACAGTAATGCCAATTGCTTTAGCATCATTAGTTGGATACACAGTACCAGCTGGAATATACTTTCGACCTAGATCGTCAGTTTTTACATTGTAATTATCTTTGTTAATTGTTTCTGGAAAAGCAGTAAATTTTTCAGAAGCAAGAAAATTTAATTGCTTACCATTTTGAAATTGTGTGTACATATTTATTCCTTTCTAATTCCAAAAATCATTTTTTACTTTTTGAGATTCATTAGCTCTTTCAGCAAAGATTTCTCCAGTAGTTTTGTTAGTTTGAGTATTGCCTGAGATCTTTGGTGGTTTTGCACCTTGAGCTAATCGAGTTTCAACAGCATCATGAACAGCACTTCTAAAAACGTCACTAACTTTTTGATAAGTATCTGTCATTTTATCCTCATCCGTTAGAACATCGTCAAAAACATCTACTAGCTCTGCTGGCAAGCCATCGGTAATTAGCTGAGTTGCCAATTTACTCTTGTTTTCACGCTTAGTTACATCAGCTTCTCTATCAAGCAGTGCTTGCTCCCGTTGCTTAAATTCATACTCTTGTCGTTCCTCTGGAGACATCTTCTTAAGATCTTTAGCTTTTTGAGCTTTATCGTTTTGCTCTTTTTCCCACTTAGAGCGAGCTGTATCTAAAGCCTTAGCCAATTTCTTATCTACGAAAGAATCCAATTCTGATTGAGTACTAAATGTTTTAAAAGGTTGTTCATCAGTTGAACTATCATCTTTTACATTGTCTTGTGTATTGTTGTCATCACCTCCCTCGCCTTGTCCTTCATCAGCAAATCGTTGCAAATCAAGTTTTAATAAACCTTCATAAAATTTATTTTCCATAATTAGTCCTTTCTACCCATGCACACTTGCAAAAAACTGCATGAAAAAAGCCACCCCATATTTCTACACGGTGGCTCTTAGATATGCAGTAACAAATCCACATACGTATATTTAGTTTTCAAGGCAGTTTTATGACTTACCTAGGTCTGGCAAAATAAAAAGCACTCAGTTAGTGAGTGCCCTTAGGTCTATAAACAACTTTTTCTATGTCATCAATTGAAATTGGCTTCATAGCCATTGTTTTCTTTTCTTGTTCAGGAGTTTCTACACCATAATCTGGTAGAAAATGAGTTTCATCTAATTGGTCCATTAGGCCAACTAATTCGCCTGTTTTCAAAATAACGTTATCGTATTCTTTTGGAATAAGCTTACTCATTTTTCTTTACCTCCTTAATGTAACTACTTGTGTATCTTATTTGTTTAGGATTATCTTTTGGCACTATCCAACCCACAACAACATTTACTGGAATACTGTCTTTATTGTACAACATTACTTTCTGTTCATACATATTTCCAAAGCCATTATTTCCTTTTAGTTTAGCCGGATAAATATTAGC
>SKEH01000644.1_pt1 | contig 19090 bp, 17 predicted proteins | sample 4826571 | NCBI WGS metagenome assembly SKEH01 (sample SAMN11008814, study PRJNA524170) | human gut metagenome | biome: Human fecal sample; material: Feces; isolation source: fecal sample from pouch patient p29 | host: Homo sapiens | place: Israel: Tel-Aviv | collected 2016-09-14 | reverse complement strand
CTTATCATTAGGTCACCTTAGATAGATTCCATGCAGTTTTTTTGTATACCAGAATATTTCCTAGGGAATATTTTTTTAAAGTGAACACAACGTGTATTTTGCTCTAGTCAATTACTATGACTTTTAACCTAGCTAATCTATAATAAGGTTAGAATATCTCTTGTAGGAGGAAAATATGTCTAACTTTGTTCAATTTTTTACTCAAAACAAGCCATTTATTTATTTGTCGCTAATTGTTTTGGCTTCTTTAGCCCTTTTTTTACTTTCATGGCTTAAAGAACCACGCCGTTTACTTAATGGCATATTATTCACAATTTTTCTTCTCTTGCTTGGTGTCTGGTTAACTGTTGCCGTTCTTTCAACCAGTTTGCGGCCGTTGATTCTAACCTACGAAGTCATTATCGTGTTGATAATTGCCATAATTACGTTAGTAACCACCTTTTCCTGGCTTTTCTTTTTGTGGAATGCTTACTTTGTCTGGAAAAGAGAAGCACATACGCTATCAAATTTATTGACGCTCTTCATTGGTATTGCACTACTTGTTTCTTGGTTAATTATTTTTATTGCACCATTTAGCAAACTGCCTTCCTGGCAAAAGACTTTAATATATATACCTTCTGCAGTAGTAAACTACCTATTATTAGTCGCTTATAACTTTCTTATTAACCTAGCACTTTACCAATTTGTACCACGTCAATATAATCAAGACTACCTCATTGTTTTAGGGGCTGGCTTAGCAAAAGGTGAGACTGTTACCCCGCTTCTTGCTAGTCGCATTAATCGAGCAATTCAATATGCGCAAAAACAGGTCGACAAAGGAAGAAAAATGCCAAAATTAATTATGTCTGGTGGTCAAGGCGGAGATGAAAAGATTCCGGAAGCCAAAGCAATGGCCGAATACGCAATCGGTCGTGGTATTAGTCCTGAATCTATCTTATTAGAAGACAAATCAAAAAATACTTACCAAAATATGCAATTTTCAGCCAAAGTAGCAGCAAAAGACTTTGGCGGCGAAAAATATCGTGCCAAATTTTTCAGTAATAACTACCATATTTTTCGTGCCGCTTTATTTGCTAAAGCGGCTGGGCTGAATGCAAACGGAGTTGGTTCATACACAAGATTTTATTTCTTGCCCAATGCAATCGTTCGCGAATTTGCAGCTATTTTGGTTACCAACAAAAAGCGTCATATCATAGTGATTAGCTTAATAATTCTTTTCTTCCTAGTATATGCACTATTGCAATATACTAAAATCGCACAATAACTCAGATAAAAAGTCTCTAATTTGTTTAAGAGACTTTTTTAATTACTAAATTAAAAATTTTCAAAATGAGGATGGCTTTTTTTAACTAATTGGCTTAATATAATAAGAATTTTAGTGTTACTTATTTATAAGTGCCAAATTATTTTTATGAATTAATAAAAAGGAAAAGAGAAATAACTCATGCTTCAATTAAAAAACTTGCGTAAGTCTTACCACGTTGGTGATACTACGACTAAGGCGTTGGACGATGTCTCAATTTCGTTTCGCAATCAAGAATTTGTCGCAATTCTAGGCCCCAGTGGTTCTGGTAAAACGACAATGTTAAACGTTATTGGTGGACTCGATCGTTACGATAGCGGTGATCTAATCATTAATGGTAAATCCACTAAGAACTTCAAAGAAACTGATTGGGACGCATATCGTAATAACTCGGTTGGCTTCGTTTTTCAAAATTACAATCTAATCTCACACCTATCAATCATTGCTAACGTTGAATTAGGAATGAACTTATCTGGTGTTCCTGCTTCAGAAAGACACCAACGTGCAGTTGATGCTTTAACACAAGTCGGCTTAAAAGATCACATTTCGAAGAATCCTAACCAACTATCTGGTGGGCAAATGCAGCGTGTAGCAATTGCTCGTGCCTTAGCAAATGATCCTGATATTTTACTTTGTGACGAGCCAACTGGTGCTCTCGATACAGAGACTTCTGAACAAATCATGAAGCTAATTCAGAACTTGTCAAAAGATCGGTTAGTAGTCATGGTTACACACAACCCAGAGCTAGCAAAGGAGTACGCAACTAGGATTGTTAACTTCCAAGACGGTAAGATTTTAGACGATTCAAATCCATTCACACCAAAAGATGAAAAAGACACATTCAACTTGAAGCGTACTAAAATGTCTTATTGGAATGCTATCAAGTTAAGTTTTACCAATATTATGACCAAAAAAGGTCGTACAACTTTAACAGCTTTTGCTTCAAGTATCGGTATCATTTCCATTGCTATCGTTTTATCGCTATCCAATGGTTTTCAGAAGCAAATTGATACTACAATGAGTAAGGCACTTGCCAAATATCCTGTTACAATCTCGCAAACGGCCACGGACGTTAATAGTATCAGTGACCGTGATGATTCAGAAAAGAACGTTAAAAATCGTGGCTATTTAACTGCTAAAAAGGACAAGTTACAGCAATCGGCACATAAAAATAAAATTACGCAAAAATACGTCGATTACGTAAAGAAGATTAATCCTGAATATGCTAACAATATTTCTTATCAAGTTGGTGTTAACCTCAATTTAATTGGTAAGGAAAATGGTAAGGTTAAGCCCGTTCAATTTTCACCGCTACCTGCTGGCACGGCTGCTTCTCAAGCATACGAGCAAATGCAGTCTCAAGCAGCAAGCATGTCCTTTATGGGTTCAACTGTCTTTCCAACCTCATTAGATAAGAAAAAAGGTAACTTCTTAAAGGATAACTACCAATTACTATCTGGTGCTTGGCCATCCAAGCCAACTGATTTAGTTATGGTCGTTGATAACAAGAACTCCCTTAACATTAACATTCTGAAAAACCTGGGCATTAAAGTTAAGGCAGATGAGAAACTTAATTTTAATAAGTTAATTGGTAAAGAATTCAAAGTAGTCGACAATAATGACTATTATCAAGAACTACCTACTGGTATGTTTGTCCCACAAAAACCTGACCAGGCAATGTACAAGAACAGTAAAATCAAGTTACGCATTGTTAGTGTAATAAGACCAAAGAATAAGGATTCAATGGCTCTATTATCAAGCGGAATTGCATATAGTGATCGTTTGGCTGTTAAGGTTATCAAGCAGAATCAAAATTCAGCTATTGTAAAGGCACAAAAGAAATCTGACCGTAATGTAATGACTGGGCAAAACATGAATGCCAGTGCTAAAAAGCTGATGATGCAATCGATTGGCGGTTCTTCTCTTCCTGCTGGTATCATGATTTATCCAAATGATTTTGATTCGAAAGACAAAGTCTTAGATTACCTTGATCAATGGAATAAGGGTAAAAAGAAACAAGATAAAATCATCTATACTGACATGTCGAGTGCCGTTACCTCTATGACAGGTGGTTTGTTAAGTGGTATCACGGCTGTGTTAATTGCCTTTGCAGCAATCTCACTTGTCACTTCAATGATTATGATTGGTATCTTGACTTACACTTCAGTTTTGGAGCGAACAAAAGAAATCGGTATTTTAAAGGCCTTAGGTGCTCGTAAGAAAGACATCACACGCGTCTTTGATGCAGAAACATTTATCCTTGGCATATTCTCGGGTGTCTTAGGTGTAGTAATTGCTCAACTACTCATCTTCCCTATCAACAGCATTTTATATTCAATGACTGACTTAGCAAATGTTGCTCAATTAAATCCTGTGCACGCCTTGATTTTAATTGTTATTTCTACTATCTTAACGATGGTAGGTGGACATCTTCCTGCAAGAATGGCAGCTAAAAAAGATGCCGCAATTGCACTAAGAAGTGAATAGTCGCTAATTTCATTTAATTAGTCTCAAATAATGTTACATGTGAAACAAACATTATTTGAGACTTTTTTGTTATCAAAATTGGCCTTAGTTAAAAACGCGTCAGCAGTAAAAAATTTTAACAAAGCTAATTGACAAATTGGCATATACCAATTTATAATGAATTTAACTTAATTGGAGGCTCAACTATGAAAATTATCATTACAAACAACAAAGAAAACGGTAGTACTGAAGGCTTTAAGCTATTTAAAAAGAGCATTGACAATGGTGCTAATGTAATCGGCTTAGCAACCGGCTCTACCCCTGTAGCTCTATACAACGAATGGACTCAAAGTGATCTTGATAATAGCAATCTTATTAGTATCAACCTTGATGAATATACTGGTTTAACTCCTGATAATGATCAAAGTTACCACTACTTTATGCAAAAAAATCTTTTTGACAAGAAGCCATTCAAGAAATCATATATTCCAGACGGTATTAAAGCCATTAACGACCCTCAAGGTGCTTCTGATGACTACAACAAGATTATCGAAGAAAACCCAATTGATATTCAATTATTAGGTCTTGGTCAAAATGGTCATATTGCTTTTAATGAACCAGGCACTTCTTTTGATTCTGTCACTCACGAAGTCAAGTTAACTGAGAGCACTATTCAAGCTAATTCACGCTTTTTCAGCAATATTGATGATGTGCCAAAATCAGCAATTTGTATGGGAATTGCTAACATCATGAGTGCAAAGGAAATCGTTATTATGGCTTTTGGTGAAAATAAAGCTGATGCCGTTAAGAAAATGGTCGAAGGTCCTGTAACTGAAGACGTTCCTGCTTCCGTTTTACAAAATCACTCTAATGTCACATTAATTATTGACGATGCTGCTGCAAGCAAGCTCAGTGAAGAATCAAAGAACTAATTAGACAACTTAACTAACAGATTAAAAACGATGCAAACTTGCGTCGTTTTTTTGTGCCACTAATATTTCGTGTTAGCGCTGTATATAAACAGGTGCATATCACTAACGCTAACAAAATAATCCGTATTATGATTAGGTTAGAGCATGAGAGGATGTGATAAATTGAAACGAAGTAAAAAATGGTTACTGGTAGTTTTTCTGCTTTTACTACTGCCTCTGCCAATTTATCTCTTATGGGAAACTAGCGGTTTTTGGCAAAAGTATTTAAGGCTTAGCATCCCCAAATTGGGTACATTAAATCCTATTTTCGAATGGTATCTAATCGGTGCTAGTGCCATTGTTCTTTTGGCTTTAATCATTAGTTTATTAATCATTCTATTCTGGCCAGTTCAGCGCTACTTCACCTTAATTCATAAGCGCGATGGACAAGTCAGAGTTAATAGTAAGGCGATTAACGGTTACGTCATGAATTCTTTATCTGAATTACCTTTTATCAATAAGGCAAAAGTTGATTCTAAGCTTACTAATCATAAGATCAAAATTAGGATTAGTGGCAATTTAGGACATGGCGACAACGTTAACGCTGTTCTTGAGCAATACCTTGAAGAGCTTAAAGGTAATCTTAGTCAACTTTTGGGAATCGAGCAGAAACCAAAAATCAAAATTAAATTTGTTAACTATCAAAACTCTGATAAGCCCGAGACACGCGTTCAATAAAGGAGGCAAAAATGAATAAAATTTTGCAGGAACACCTCCCAGAAATATGCGGTGCAGTAATCGGCTTGTTACTAGCATTTTGTTTTTTGGGATTAGGCTTTTTTAAAACTATTTTTATCATTGTGCTACTAGTATTAGGCTTTCTAGCTGGGCATTATTGGCCCCTGCTAAAAAGCTTGGTAAGTAAACAACAACATTAAATGAAAGGAATTTAATCATTATGGTACAAAATAACAACAACTCAAAACAAGAAGTTAAAGGCGACTTAACATATGACTCTAAAGTAATCCAAAAGATTGTCGGCATTGCTTTGGCAGACGTTAAAGGACTATTAACTGTTAATGGCGGCTTCTTCTCTAACTTAGCTGATAAGATTGTTAACAGTGATGACGTAACTAATGGTGTTAACGTCGAAGTCGGTAAAAAGCAAGTTGCTGTCGACATTGAAATCGTTGCAGAATATGGCACTAACATTCCTAAACTTTATGACGAAATTAGACAAAAGATTTATGACAAGGTTAAAGAAATGACAGGCTTAGATACTGTTGAAGTTAACGTCACAGTAGTTGATATCAAGACCAAGGAAGAGCATGAAAAGGACTCTGTCAGCTTGCAAGATCGTCTAACCGGTGCCACTCAAGACGCCAAAGAAAAGATTGACGAACAAAAAGATAAGGCTGAAGATAAAAAAGAAGAAAAGAAAGAAGAAAAGAAAGAAGATCGTGTTAAGTAGCGCATCTTAACCAATCTATTCAAAAAGTGAAGTGCTTCAAACAGTGCACTTCACTTTTTGTTTTACTTTAGTTTCACGTGTAACACTCCTTAAATCTTTTTATCTTGAAAATATATATTTACATATCTTTATCAAACTATAAGCAAATTTTTTTAGTCTGCACTATGCAAAATCACTTGACATTTTTGCCCCAATGCAAATTAAATTTCTTCTTGTTTACCACTATATCTCGTATTAAACTAGATATTAATCTATATATTGTATTTAAGAAAGAGCGTGATTCAAGTTATTGTTTTAAGCGGGCCTATTGGAGCCGGTAAATCCAGTTTAACCAGTATTTTAGCTGAACATTTAGGAACTCAAGCCTTTTATGAAGGCGTTGATAGTAATCCGGTTCTTCCTTTATATTACCAGGACATGAAACGGTACACTTTTTTACTTAACATCTATCTACTTAACCACCGGTTAGCGCAAATCAATCAAGCAGTTAAAGAGAAAAACAGTGTTTCTGACCGTTCTATTTACGAAGATGCCCTCTTTTTCCAAATGAATGCGGAAAGCAACGTCGCTGATCCTACCGAATTTAAGATTTACGACAGTTTACTTGAAAACATGATGGAAGATACCCCAGGAAATCCTAGTAAAAAACCTGATCTCTTGATTTATATCCGTGTGTCACTAGATACCATGCTAAAACGAATCGAGAAGCGTGGTCGGTCTTATGAGCAAATCTCGACTGATCCCAGTTTAAAAGATTACTATGCGCGCTTAATTCGCTATTATGAGCCTTGGTACGAAAAGTATGATGCTTCACCTAAGATTGTAATCGACGGTGACAAGTATGACTTTATCGGTGATGAAGACGCTAAAAAGGAAGTTTTAAGCCAGATAGATAGCAAGCTGCGTGAAATTGGCAGTCTAGAATAAGAAGGAACGTGATGACAGTTATTGTTTTAAGTGGCCCTATTGGAGCCGGTAAATCCAGTTTAACCAGTATTTTAGCCAAATATTTAGGAACTAAGCCATTTTACGAAAGTGTTGACGATAATCCAGTCTTACCACTTTTTTACGCTGATCCTAAAAAGTATGCGTTTCTGCTTCAGGTGTTTTTCCTTAATACACGTTTTCGCAGCATTAAGGACGCATTAACCGACGATAATAACGTGCTTGATCGTTCTATCTATGAAGATGCACTCTTCTTCCAAATGAATGCCGATATTGGACGTGCAACTAAAGAAGAAGTTGACACTTACTATGAGCTTTTAAACAATATGATGAATGAGCTCAAAAATATGCCAAAAAAGAACCCTGATTTGCTCGTCCATATCAATGTTTCATACGAGACGATGCTTAAACGTATTCAAAAGCGTGGTCGCCCGTACGAACAGCTTAGTTATGATTCAACGCTTGAAGATTATTACAAACGACTATTACGTTATTATAAGCCTTGGTATGAAAAATATGATTATTCACCTAAGATGGAAATTAATGGTGATGAGCTTGATTTTATGACCAATGAACATGATCGTGAGATTGTTTTAAATCAAATTGTCGATAAATTAAAAGAGATTGGTAAATTACCTGAATCATGGGATAAGCCAACCAAGGTCGAACTCGATGCATAATCAGTAAAGCAATCAACTTGCATATTGTAGTGAAAAGCCGTTTTTAGATATTTAGTCTAAAAAACGGCTTTTTGTTTTGTTAAATTTCTTGCTGAGCAGTCTAAAATAACTTTTTACACTATTACCATTTTATTATTAAAAAAATATGTGCTATTCTGTCATAAATGTAATTTTTTGCTCATTATTTCAATTTACGCTTTAAAGGAGAATAAGATGAATTATATAATCTCAATCATGCCTTCTCTACTTTCTGGAGCTAAAATGACCCTGATTCTATTCTTATGGACCTTGATCATTTCTATCCCACTTGGAATCATTGTTAGTTTGGGTTTAATCTCACATTTTAAAATTATACGTGCTATTTTAAAATTTTATATCTGGATTATGCGTGGTACGCCATTGTTACTACAACTAATCTTTATTTTTTATGGACTGCCAATCATTGGCATCATTTTCCAACGATACAATGCTGCCTTATTCGCTTTTATCTTAAACTATACTGCTTACTTTGCAGAAATATTCCGTGGTGGTTTTCAGTCTGTGCCTGTCGGCCAATATGAAAGTGCGCACGTTCTGCAGCTCACAAAATGGCAAACTTTGCGACATATTATTATTCCCCAAGTAAGCAAAATTGTTATACCGTCAATTGGCAATGAAGTGATCAATTTAGTCAAGGACACTTCCCTTGTTTATGTTATTGGCTTGGGTGAACTCCTACGTGCAGGAAACGTTGCAACTGCACGAGACGTTACACTTGTGCCATTAGTTCTAGTTGGTATTATCTATCTACTAATGACCGGTATTGCATCGTTTATTTTAAAGAAAATCGAACACAGTTACTCTAAGTGGAAATAATAAGGGGAATGATTCATGCTTGAATTAAAGAATATTACTAAAAAATTTGGCTCTCGAACAATTTTAAATAAGCTAAACTTAACAATTCCTGATCAAGAAATATTAGCAATAGTCGGACCTTCGGGTGCCGGCAAAACAACTCTTCTACGTTGCCTTAGTGGCTTAGAAAAAGTCGATTCTGGTCAGTTTCTCTGGAACAATCAAGAATTTGATCCAACTGAGCCGAGTAAAAATAACCAAATTACCGGTGTTGTTTTCCAAAGTTACGAACTGTTTCCTAATTTGACCATCATTGACAATATCACACTTGCACCTAGATTAGTTTTAAAAGAAGATAATAGCCAGGCTCTACAGACAGCTAAGCAGTTGCTTCACGAATTAGACTTAACGGGCAAAGAAGAACTGTATCCATACCAGCTGTCAGGTGGGCAAAAGCAAAGAGTTGCGATTGCGCGAGCATTAGCAATGAAGCCACAAATTCTATGTTATGATGAGCCAACTTCTGCACTGGATCCTGCATTACGTACCAAAGTCGGCGAAATTATTTTACAACTGAAAAACAATAATAAGATGACACAAATTATTGTTACACACGATATGGATTTTGCTCATCAAGTAGCTGATCAGATTTTCACGGTTAAAGCGTTAGATTCTAAGAAGGTGGATTAAGTGAAATGCAAACGTCTACTGGCACTATTGACCACCATCCTTTTTACTCTTATCTTATCAGCCTGTAGTGGTATTTCGGTTAACAGGCAAGCTAGCAAAGTTGACAATTGGACTCATATTAAGGATCGAGGCTACGTGGTTGTCGGTGTTGACGACACATTTGTCCCAATGGATTTTCAACAAAAAGATGGAAAACTAGTCGGCTATGATGTTGACTTAGCAAATGCAGTTTTCAAATTATACGGCATCAAGGTCAGCTTCCAAACAATTGATTGGTCAATGAATACAACTGAATTAAGAAATGGAACAATTGATGTAATTTGGAATGGTTTCAGTAAAACTCCCGCTAGAGAGGCAAAAGTCAATTTTAGTAAAACCTATTTGGATACAACACAGGTCATAGTTGCATTGAAGAAAAATCACATTAACAGCGTTAAAGACATGCAAAATAAAGCACTAGGCGCCCAATCTGGTTCATCAGGTTACAATGACATCATGGATTATCCAAAGGTACTTGCTAACCGAATTAAAGACCACTATCCAATTCTCTATGATTCCTTTACTAACGCCTTTATCGATCTAAACGCAGGTCGAATTGATGGCTTGTTAATTGATAGTTCCTATGCCAATTACTATATTTCGCGTCAAAAGCATCCTGAACGATTCACTGAAATTGATAGTTCTTTTCCAAAGGAACAATTTGGCGTTGGTATGCGCAAAAGTGATATAACTTTACAGCGAAAAATCAACCAGGGATTAGATATTCTTGCTAAAAATGGAACCTTAGACCGAATTAATCATAAGTGGTTTGGGGATAAAGTACAGTCCCCACTTCTTAAAAAGTAATTAGCTAAGCTCCTCAAGAACTTGCGCAATGCCATCATGGTTGTTATCAGAAGTCACATTTACAAATTGCTTTTTCAATTCTGCTGGAGCGTTACCCATCAAAAATGGATGCCCAACTGTTTCTAGCATTGAAACATCATTGTAGTTGTCACCAAATGCCCAACAATCAGTCAGCTTCACATTAAATTCTTCTGCCAGTTCTTTAATTCCCTCGCCTTTAGATACACCATTAACAACTATTTCTAATAAATTGGGAGCCGATTTAACTAAGACCACGTCTGGATATTCGACAGTCAGATCTTTTTGCTCTTGATCAAGTTGTTCTGGATTGCCCATAATAAGGACCTTGTGAACACCTTTAAGTTTTTTAACTTCAGCAATTGAGCTTGGTGTCGCTTTAACTTGAACAATCTGCTCCTCTTTTTTTACCAATTCAACATTATTTCCTGGGAAATAAAGCCAGTCATAGCCACTATAAACATTCCAAGTAGTCTGATTATTTTTCTTTTCGATATATGAACAAATCTCAGCTGCTTCGGCTGCTTTCATGAAGCGCGAAGATATTGGCCTTCCCATTTCATCTAAGACTAAAGCGCCATTGTATGCAATCATTGGACAGTTCTTAGTTATCTGGCCAGCCGCAGTCATCACTGCTTGCGGCATTCTTGCAGAAACTGGGATAAAAACATTGCCATTAATGATTTGCCGTCTAATCGCATCTCTTGTTTTAGGTGTTACTTCTAAATCTGTATTTATTAATGTTCCATCAATATCTGAAAACAACAATTTAGCCATTTTTTCTCCAACCTTCTTATACTCATTAGCTTACTAAGATAGTTTATTTTAAAAACTATTTCATCTTGCGGTCAATCTGTTAGAGAACTTGTTCATTCTTAAATCCCACTCAGATGTAAGGCTTTTCATTGCATAATTCGTATTTGATTTTATATATCAGCATGCTACACTGAAATAGTCGTTAGATGTAAATAAAACACGAACATTATTATAGTGGGAGAGATTAAATGAATTTTATTAAGAGCTACTTTCAGCTCGATAAATATAAAACCAGTGTTAAAGTTGAGTTTCTCGCTGGACTGACTACTTTTATTAGTATGTCTTACATCCTATTCGTTAATCCAAGCGTTTTGGGTGCCAGTGGAATGGACAAAGGTGCTGTCTTTACTGCAACAGCACTGGCAAGTGCATTAGGTACAGCTTTAATGGGGATTGTTGCTAACTATCCCATTGGTGAAGCACCAGCACTTGGTATCAATGCTTTCTTTGCCTATACAGTTTGTGTAGGTATGCATGTTTCATGGGAAACAGCATTAGCTGCCGTTTTCGTTGCCTCAATCATTTTTATTTTAATTACTATGTTCAAGTTGCGTGAAAAGATCATTAACGCAATCCCAGCTGATTTGAAATTTGCCATTTCATCTGGTATCGGTCTTTTCATTGCATTCTTAGGAATGCAAGACGGTGGCCTTATTGTTGCTAATAAATCTACATTGGTTGGCCTTGGCTCACTTCATGATCCAGCTGTTTGGATTACAATTTTTGGACTTTTAGTAACCGTTGTTCTAATGATCTTGAATGTCCCAGGTGCGATTTTCATTGGTATGATTTTGGCCGCACTTTTTGGTGTTGTTACTGGTCAAATTGTTCTACCAACCAAAATCATTTCAGTTGCACCTAGTATCGCACCAACCTTTGGTCAAGCAATTTTCCATGTTAAAGATATCAATACTCTGCAAATGTGGGTTGTTGTTCTAACCTTTTTACTTGTTACTTTCTTTGATACAGCGGGAACTTTAATTGGCTTAGCTCAACAAGCTGGCTTTATGAAAGATAATAAAATGCCTCGCGTAGGTAAAGCCTTAGCTTCCGACTCAACTGCCATGATGGTCGGTTCAGTCTTGGGTACATCTCCAGTTGGCGCGTTTGTTGAATCAAGTGCAGGTATTGCTGTTGGTGGACGTACAGGTTTAACTGCAGTTTTCGTTGCTATTTTCTTCTTAATTTCAATGATTTTCAGTCCATTGCTTGGCCTGTTCACTACACATGTTACGGCACCTGCTTTAATAATCGTTGGGGTGCTAATGGCACAAAACACAGCACACATTCATTGGGATAAAATGGAAATTGCTGTGCCAGCATTCTTGATTTTAACTGGTATGCCACTTACCTACTCAATTTCAGATGGCTTGGCTCTTGGCCTTATTACTTACCCAATCTGTATGCTTGCAGCAAAACGTGGTAAGGAAGTTACTCCTATGATGTGGGTGCTCTTTGTAGTATTCATCATTTTCCTATGGGTGCTGAACTTCTAAAATAAATTATGATAAGATGAATGTGTTAAACAATCATCTTATTTTTTTAACTTTTTGAAAAGAGGAGTCATGAAAACACTAGAAAAAATAGACTACAAAAAATTTATTTTTCCAGTTTTACTTGGATTAGTTTTCTGGTTTACTGCACCTATCAGACCTGCTGGGGTTACCGTCCAGGCCTGGCACATGCTCGCAATCTTTATCGCCACTATTGTTGGTTGTATTACATTACCAATTGCAATTAGCGGTGTTACACTAATCGGTTTTACATTAACAATCTGCCTTGGTCTCGTACCATTGGCCGATAAAGTAGTTAATGGTAAATTAATTGAAAAAGGTGCCATTAACGCTTTTGCTAACAGTTCGGCCTGGTTAATTGTAATGGCATTTATGATTTCACGTGGAATCGTTAAAACTGGTTTAGGACGCAGAATTTCACTATATTTTATTAAGTGGTTTGGGCAAAAATCATTAGGTCTTGGCTATGCAATCGGTGCAATTGATTTAATTGTTTCACCCGCAACACCTTCCAATGGTGCCAGAGCCGGTGGTGTGGTTTATCCTTTAATTGAATCATTGGCTGAAACTTACGACTCTAAGCCAAATGATCCCTCGAGAAAGAAAATGGGAGCCTATCTAATTTTCACGGAATTTCAGGTTAACATTATTACTTCGTCTCTCTTTATGACAGCTTGTGCACCTAACTTAATTGCTGTAGCACTTGCTGGTAAAGCAGGTGTCACACTTACATGGATGCAGTGGTTTATGGCTGCACTTGTGCCTGCCGCAATCTGTCTGCTTGTAATTCCATATTTTGTTTACAAGATCTACCCACCAGAAGTAAAGGAAACTCCCAATGCTAAGGAATGGGCAAATAAGCAACTTGAGGAACTAGGTAAAGCAACACTACCTGAAAAAATGATGGCGATTATTTTTGTGATTACCTTAGCACTCTGGATGCTTTCAAGCACACTTGGAATAGATGCAACTTTGATTGCATTCATCTCTGTTGTGCTGCTTCTGCTTACAGGTGTTCTTACTCCTAAAGATATTTTGGGTGAAACTGGTGCCTGGAACATTCTAATCTGGCTTTCAATTCTAGTTTTTATGGCTGAAAAATTAACTCAGTTTGGCTTCATCGGCTGGCTTTCAACTACTATTTCAAGTAGCATGAAAGGCGGCAACTGGTTAATCACTTTGATTATCTTAGCCCTTGTATTGTTCTACACCCACTACTTATTTGCCAGTGCAACAGCACATAACTCTGCAATGTTCTTGCCACTTTTAACTGTAGCAATTGCTGCTGGAGCACCTAAAGTTATGGCTGCACAATTCTTAGCACTGTTTTCTGCAATCATGGGTTCAACTACTCATTATTCTAGTACCGCATCTTCGGTGCTTTCTTCAACTGGTTATGTTAAACAAAGTGAATGGTGGAAGATGAGTTTTATTTTCGGTATTTTCTACATCTTAGTTTATGGTGTAATCGGACTAGGATGGATGAAAGTTATCGGCATGTGGTAATTTTAAAAGCGAGCTTGAAAGGGCTTGCTTTTTCATTTCCCAGGAAATATTATTCCAAGCCCGTTTGCTTATGCTAAACTAGTTTTATTGGTTCTTTTATAAGATATTTTTTTTGGAGGAAAAAATGACGACACTAGATAACGTCTTTCATTTAAACGATGCTCATACCACTATCAAACGTGAGTTAATTGCTGCTTTAACCACTTTTGTTAGTCTCTCCTACATCCTTTTTGTTAACCCTAATATTTTACATGCAGCTGGGATTGATAAAGGTGCTGCGTTCACAGTTACTGCAGTCTCAATCGCAATTGGTTGTTTTATCATGGGCTTTGTGGCTAACTACCCCATAGCTCTTGCGCCAACACTAGGTAGTGCTGCGTTCTTCGCTTACAATGTTTGTGGCGAAATGAAAATCAACTGGCAAACCGCATTAGCAGCTGTCTTAGTTGCATCTGTCTTGTTCATCTTAATCACAGTTTTAAAACTACGTGAGAAAGTAGTCGATGCAATTCCACAAGACTTAAAGTATGCTATTTCCGCCGGAATAGGTTTATTCATTGCTTTCATTGGCTTACAAAACGGCAAGCTCATTGTTAATAGTGATTCCAGCTTAGTAACTTTGGGCAAATTTAACTCACCTGCTGTCTGGATTACACTTTTTGGTTTAACCTTAACTGTCATCTTAATGGCAATGAATGTTCCAGGCTCAATTTTTATCGGGATGGTTGTGACGGCAATCTTTGGTATTCTTATTGGTCAAGTCGAGGTGCCTAAAGCAATCATTTCAACTGCTCCAAGCATTGCCCCAACCTTTGGTCAAGCTGTTTTTCATCTAAAAGATATTAATACACCTCAGCTGTTCATGGTCGTCTTGACATTTTTACTAGTTACTTTCTTTGATACTGCGGGTACTTTGATTGGTATGACTGAACAAGCTGGAATGGTAGATCAAGATGGCAAAATTCCACGTATCGGTAGAGCCTTCGTTTCTGACTCCCTAGCAATGGTTGAAGGCGCTGTTTTAGGAACTGCCCCTCTTGGTACATCAGTTGAATCCAGTGCCGGTATTGCAATGGGGGGACGAACAGGATTAACCGCAGTTTTTGTTGGTATTTTCTTCTTAATCTCAATGATTTTTAGTCCTTTATTAGCAGTTATTCCAACTACTGTTACTGCACCCGCCTTAATAATCGTAGGTGTTTTAATGGCTGGTAACCTTAAGAAAATTAACTGGGATAAGTTTGAAATTGCTTTTCCTGCATTTTTAACAGTTATCGGCATGCCACTTACCTACAGCATTTCAGACGGTTTAGCACTTGGAATGATTGCATACCCAATCACCATGATTGCCTCTAAGCAAGCTAAAAAGGTCTCACCGATGATGTACGTGCTGTTAGTAGTATTTGTCATCTTTTTCTTGATTACAAACATGTAGCTCAATTAGACTAGCCAAAAAGCCACTTCATAATGAAGTGGCTTTTTTCTTTACAGTATTCTAGAATTTATAAAAGATGATTATTATATATTTTTCCTAGCAAAAAACCAGTTAAAGTAGAAACTTAACTGGTCTTTTTTGTTACACATGTAACACAGCTTATTTTTCTTCATACCACTCAGTGTGATATACACCGTCACGATCATTTCTGAAATAAGTGTGAGCACCAAAGTAATCTCGCTGTCCTTGAATCAGGTTAGCTGGAAGACTTGGGTTAAAAATGGATTCTAAATAATTAAGGGACGCACTTAAAGTTGGTGTAGGAATGCCAGCCTTAGTTGCTAATTCAAGTACTTTACGTAATGCAGGTAAATTCTTCTCCATTAAGTCTTTAAAGTAAGGATCTTGGAACATATTATCAAGCTGTTTACCTTCAGCAAATGCTTTCTCAATATCCTTTAGCATAGATGAACGAATGATACAGCCAGCTTCCCAAGATTGAGCAATAGCTGGGTAACGCAATTCCCAATTATACGCATCGGCTGCCATCTTTAATTGTTGGAAACCTTGAGCATAGGCAACAGCTTGACTCAGTTGCAAAGCTTTACCAAGATTGTCAATTAAGTCTTCAGGAACCTCGCCTTCCCACTTAATTTCCTTACCTTCACGCGTTGTTGCCTTAGACATAAATCTGCTGATAACAGCTTCTGCAATCACACTAATTGGCACACCCAAATGTACACCGTCTTCGAGCATCCAGTTACCTGTACCCTTGTAGGAAGCTACGTTCAAGATATGATCAATGACATGATCTGGTGTTAAATCGTCTTCTTGCTTCAAAACTTCTGAGGTAATTTCACTCAAATATGCTTGAACCAGTCCCTGATTCCAATCGGCAAAAATTTCTGACATTTCATCGTTAGTTTTTCCAGCAACCTTACGCAAGATATCATAAACTTCAGAAAATTCTTGCATAATTCCATATTCGATACCGTTATGAACCATTTTGACATAGTGTCCACTACCCTCAGGTCCAATAAAGCTAACACAAGGATGACCATCATCGTTCTTAGCAGCGATTGCTTCTAAGATTGGTGCAACTTCCTTGTATGCTTTCTCGTCGCCACCAGGCATTAAAGCAGGGCCATTTAGAGCACCTTCTTCACCGCCGGAAACACCCATCCCAATAAAGTGAATGCCGTGTTCTTCCATTTCATGGAAACGCCGATTAGTATCGTGGAAGTTTGAATTACCACCATCAAGTAAAATATCGCCTTTATCAAGCAATGGTAACAACTTTTGCAAGGTTTCATCTACTGGCTTACCAGCCATAATTTGAATCAAAATTTTACGTGGCTTTTCAAGCGAATTAACAAATTCTTCCCAAGAATAAGTTGGTTTTAGCTTATCATCCTGATATTCTGCAAAAGCATCAACTTCTTTTTTATCGATACTAAAGCCTGAAACGGAGAAGCCACTATTTCTAACATTTAAAGCTAGGTTTTTACCCATGACGGATAAACCAATAATCCCGAACTGTTGCATATATATTCCTCCATCGTTCAAGTTCATACTCTATTATTATACTTGTAAGAAAGTAAAAAAGCGAAACTTTCAAGAGTCTCGCTTTTTTTGAGTTCTAATATTAAATATTAGTGTGCTGAAGCACCTGAAGTTGTATCAGGTTCTTCTTCTGGTTCAGGTTCTTCCTCTTCAGCTTCGGAAGCGCCTGAAGCAGCGTCTTCAACCAAACCATACTTGTCAGCAAAGTAGCTGAATGGCTTCAATGCTTCTGCTTGATACTTCTTAACGAATTCAGGATCATCAAGTGTATTCAATTCAGTTGAGTAAGGCATGTCATGAGTGAACTTGATGTCGATTAACATTGGTCCATCCATTTGCTTGAATTCCTTAACTGCGTCTTCGAATTCCTTCTTAGTACGTACAGTTACACCCTTAACGTTCATACCTTCAGCAACTTGCGCCCATTCGTTGTTAGGCATAATAACACCTGATAGTGGTTGGTGAGATTGATCAACTTGTTCTGCTTCGATGAAACCTAAAGTGTCGTTAGTGAAGACAACGTTTAAGATGTGCATGTTGTAACGAGCTTCAGTCAATAATTCTTGACTCATCATTGCAAAGCCACCGTCACCGCTCAAGTTCCAAACTTCACGTTCAGGATGAGCAGTTGCAGCAGCAATTGCAGCTGGAGAGCCAAAGCCCATAGTTGCGTACAAACCTGAGGTTGCCCAAGTTTGTTCATCGTGTAAGTCTACCAAACGTTGGAAGTCAATGTTGATGTTACCAACATCAATAGCGAATTGCGCGTTGTCATCAGCATATTTGTTAATGATGTCAAAAATTGGTTCACGACGAACTGGCATTTCGTCTGAGTCATCAAAGCTGTGCTCCCAGTCTTCCCAGTTCTTACGGTCAGCCATTGCAGCCTTGTAAAGTGGTGATTCTTCACGAGCTTCACCAGCATCAATCATAGCTTGTAAAGTCTTAGCACCGTCAGCCAAAATTGGAACATCTACTGCGTGACGCTTACCCAATTTTTCTGAGTCAACATCAATTTGAACAACCTTAGCCTTTGGATCAAAGAAGAATACTGAGAATGGTGAGTCGTTACCTACCCAAATAACAGCATCTGCGTGTGTTTGAATATCGTCACTTGGCTTAGGAGCAACACGACCAATTGAACCCATGTATGCTGGGAATTTGTCTTCAACAATACCCTTAGCTATAACTGAAGACATCAATGGAGTCTTGAATTTTTCAGCGAACTTCTTTAAAACGTCGCCGTGACCCTTCATACCCATACCGTAGTATACAACTGGGTTTTTAGCTTCTTCAAGAATCTTAACAGCTGCGTCGATTTCTTCTTTCTTAGGAGCTGCGTAGTTAGGGATAGCTTGCAATGAATTGTAAGTTACACGGAAGTTATCGTTAATCTTTTCCCAACCAAAGTCTTTAGGAAGGATTAAAACAGCTGGACCCTTCTTAGCATAAGCTTGACGAAGAGCTTCATCCATCATTGATGGAATTTGATCTGCGCGTTTAATTTGGTGGTTCCAAACTGCAACGGGATCGAACCAAGGCTTTTCATCGAAAGCTTGGAAGAAGTCCATGTCTTGACGACTAGTAGGAACGTTAGCAATGATAGCTACCATTGGAACCTTATCGTACTTAGCATCGTATAAACCGTTCATTAAGTGAACGGCACCAGGACCGGCTGAACCAAAACATACACCAGCTTGACCAGTGAATTTATATTCAGCTGCAGCAGCTAAAGCACCGGCTTCTTCGTGCCGTACTTCAATATACTTTAATTTTCCCTTAAAGTCGTGGATAGCATTCATAGTTGAGTCGAATGAACCACCTGGGAAACCATAGATATGATCAATATGCCAGTCCAATAGAACTTGGAGCATAGCATTTGCGCCATTAATTTTTGCCATTTTTAAAGTGCATCTCCTTAAATACATTTACTTACATACTGTATTAAAACATATAATTTCACAATTTCAAGTGAGTAAAACCAACGTGGTAATTGAGATGTAAGCGCTGTGCAAAAATATTAATTTCACAAAGATGTCGCTGTAAATTGTTGTTTTAAGATAACAGCAATAATTAAATTTGTGATTATCTT
>SKEH01000636.1_pt1 | contig 19315 bp, 25 predicted proteins | sample 4826571 | NCBI WGS metagenome assembly SKEH01 (sample SAMN11008814, study PRJNA524170) | human gut metagenome | biome: Human fecal sample; material: Feces; isolation source: fecal sample from pouch patient p29 | host: Homo sapiens | place: Israel: Tel-Aviv | collected 2016-09-14 | reverse complement strand
ATATTTTACACTCTCAACATACCTATCGACATAGACATCCATTCACTAAATATTAAACTAACCAATAATATACTCTTCTTTTTTTTTCAAGAACTCAAAAAAGCGGAAAATCCCAGATTTAAAAATCTGAGTTTCCGCTTTTGTCATTTCAAGGATGGACTATTGTCTCAGCCTCTTCTAATTTATTCTTAAGATATTTTTACTTTCTCTGCAGGTGCTGATACTTCTTTTTGTTCTTTTCGACCTTTCAACTTATACTTCATTAATCTCATGCCATTGAAAATTACCAACAAGATACTACCTTCATGAACCAACATTCCGATAGACATATTCATCCATTCGCTGAAGAAGACGCTGGTCAACAAGACCAACACTACTCCAATTGAAATCACGATATTTTGTTTCATATTATTTGCGGTGGCTTTTACTAATCCTAATGCGTGAGGCAAGTTGCTGAAGTTCGAGTTCATTAAAACGACATCGGATGTTTCAATCGCTACGTCCGTTCCGCTTCCCATTGCGATTCCAATGTCTGCTAAAGCTAAGGACGGACTATCGTTAACGCCATCTCCAACAAAGGCTACAATTTGACCACGTTGTTGAAGTTTTCCGATATAAGCCGATTTGTCTTCCGGCAACATGTGGCCGTGAGCTTCGGTCAAACCAAGTTCGCCGGCGACCACATCAACGGTTCCTTGGTTATCTCCTGAAAGAACGACTAGATTTTTCACGCCCAAGTCTTTTAATTCCTGCAAATTAGCTTTCACACCCGGACGGACTTGATCGCGAATGCCCATCAGTACTTTTAATTCACCGTCGACCGCTGTCAAAACGAGAGAGTTCCCTTGTTGTTCAAACCGTTTGACATCTTTTTGCACTTTTTTGCTGAGAGTGACATTTTCTTTTTCCATCAAGGCCACATTCCCAACAGCCACTCTATGTCCAGCTACACTTGAAACGATTCCGCCGCCTTTCACGACTTCAGTTCCTTCAACAGGATAAAAGTTTGTTTCTCCAATTTGATTTAAGACCGCTTTTGCTAATGGATGATCTGATTCCCGTTCCACACTGGCCAGATAGCCAAGCGTTTCAGCAGGATCTTTTTCATACAGTTCAGTCGCTGCAACGGTTGGGTTTCCGACAGTTAAAGTACCTGTCTTATCAAATACAATTGTATCCACATTGCTGAAGTCTTGAATGACTTCACTCCCTTTTAAAAGAACACCATTACGAGCACCATTCCCGATACCGGCAACGTTTGAGACAGGCACTCCGATAACTAATGCGCCTGGGCAACCTAGAACCAAGATGGTGATTGCTAACTCAATATTTTGACTGAACGCCCATACAACAATTGCCAGAACCAAGACAGCTGGTGTGTAGTATTTAGAAAAGCGATCAATGAACCGTTCCGCTTCGGATTTAGAATCTTGTGCTTCTTCCACGAGTTCAATAATTTTTCCAAATGTGGTGTCCTCACCAACTCGGTCAGCTCTGATTTGAATCGTTCCGTTTTCTAAAATGGTTCCTGCAAAAACTTCTGCATCAGCTAGCTTGTTGACCGGAACAGCTTCCCCTGTAATGCTAGCTTCATTGATATGCCCTTCACCCGTAAGGACTATGCCATCTACTGGAACTTTCGCACCCGTTTTAACGAGCAAGATATCCCCTTCATCTATATCATCCACTTCTACTTCTTCAAATTCGCCATTATCCATTTGTTTCAAGGCGCTTTCGGGTGCCATTTCAGTCAATTCTTTGATAGCAGATCGCGTTTGGTTCAATGTTCGTTGTTCCAAGTAGTGTCCGAATAAGAATAAGAACGTGACAATAGCCGATTCTTCATAATTTTGAATAAAAAGCGCACCAATCGCTGCAATACTGACTAAGACATCAATACTGATGACTTTGACTTTCATTGCTTGAAACGCTTGAATGGCAATTGGCGTAATCCCAAAGACAGAGGCGATGATCAAAGACCACTCTGAAAGTCCTACGTTTTCTAAAACAAAGTGACTGAAGAAACCGAGTACGATTAACAATCCACTGATGACGGTGATAACATTTTTCTTGCTTAATATATATTGTTGCATGCTTTTTCCCTCCAAATTTAATTTCTCTTTTATTGATAAACACAGTATAAGATAATTGCCTAAGTAATTAATTGACTGACATCAAGTTTAGAAAGTTCTCTTTTATCGTTTCTAAGCACCTCGAATCGGATTGCAACAAAAAAAGCAATCCTGGAAAAATAGCTTTTCTTCCAGAATTGCCTAGTTCATTTAATCTGTTAAGCGGCCTTGACTTTTGCTTTAAGGACCGGATAGCCTACGTTTTCGATAGCTTTTTGAATCTCTTCAATCGAAGTGACAGCTGAATCAAAATTGGTTTTGACTTTGCTGGAGTTGAATAATACTTTAATGCTGTCTTTATCAATACCGTTAACTGATTTCACGGCACCTTCAATTTTTTGCATACAACTTGGACAAGACAACGTTTCTAATTGCAATATAGCTTTTTCCATAATTCCTATCTCCTTTATGTGTTTTTATTTTATCGGCAGCAGATTAATGAACACTGCCTTTTCCTCTTTACAACTGTAGTATAGCTCACTTTTAGCAAACGAAAATTGACGCATATCAAGTTTTGCACTTCTTTTTATCTTTTTGCTAAATTCACCATCTTAATAGTCTTTTTCTGCCCCTTATTGCCATCAGAATAATAAGAAATTGGTGGATAGTCTTGTCTGCGTATAAACCATACTACAATCGCGCCAATAAACAGGGCCAGAGACAAGGCTTGCGAAACGCGGATCCACTCGCCAATCCATAAACTGTCCGTTCGCATACCTTCAATGAAGAACCGACCCACTGAGTACCACAAAACGTAACTCAAAGCGACTTCTCCTTGACGCAAAAGCTGTTTTCGGTTCCGTATAGTGACGATGAGGACAAAGCCCAACAAACTCCACAATGACTCGTATAAAAAAGTCGGATGGTAGTAGGTACCATTGATATTCATTTGTTCAATGATAAATTCAGGTAAATAAAGATTTTCCAAGAATTGACGAGTAACCGGTCCACCATGAGCTTCCTGATTCATAAAATTGCCCCAACGACCAATGGACTGGGCTAACAATACATTGGGCGCTAAAATATCAAGAACGAGTGCCAAAGAAGTACCTTTTTTCTTTGCATACCAATATAGCGTACCCCCTCCTGCAATCAATCCCCCATAAATCGCAATGCCGCCATTCCAAATCGCAAGGATTTGTCCTGGATTTTGCAGATAATAACCAGTTCAAATAACACATAATAAAGCCGAGCGCCGAGGAGTCCAATCGGAATTGCCCATAAGGCCATATCGATAATGGTATCCTCTTCCAGTCCTTTTTTCTTTGCTTCCTTGGTGCTCAACTGGAGAGCCGCTAATATGCCCTCTGCAATAATGACTCCATACCAATGAATCACAACAGAACCAATCTCCGCCGCATGGGGATTCAAAACGCCTAATACGAATTCCATTCTATTTGCTCCATTTCTTCAATTTTTCGCGTCATTCTAGTCATGGTGATGCTGAACAAGATTCCGGCTAAGCTCCATGGAAACCAAACAGTGAATACACTTTTATCTCCCTGGTCACTCGCTTCGTAATACGCCACTTTTCCGTGTCCGATTACGCCGGCTCCTTTTACAACTTCCTCTTCTTTTTCCATAGCTAACCTATCTGCCTCAACAACGTTAGACGTTTTTGCTTCGCCGCCAATCGTGTTCTTGGTGAAAGGGACGACAAAGAATGCACCCGCTGCTGACAACGTGATGGCAACTATCACCCAAAAATAATGCACATTCACCCCTACTTATTTTTACGTTTTGTTCGACAACCCTATCTTAAAGAAAAATAAAACAAAAAAACTTGAGGGTTATCATGTTTGTGCTTTTATTTTTCCAATGAATGAAGGTCGTTCTGTCTTAAAAAAGCCAAAAACGGACAGATGGAAGCAAAAGCACTGAGTTCTGTCCCGTTGTTAATGAAGAGCGACAGAACACCAACGTGTAGAAAAAAGTGTGTCCGATTATTCGCTGTAAAGCAATAAATCATCTAAATCCTGAATCTTGATCCTTTTCCCAGACAGCTGTTGAATCAATCCCTCGTCCTCCAATTCTCCAAATTTGCGACTGATGGTCTCAGGTGTCGTTCCTAAATAGGAAGCAATGTCCTTTTTTTCCATCGGCAGGGTGATGGTGGGAGAGTTGCCCATTTCAGGTTCCACATTTTCTGCCAAAAACAAAACTAAACGGGTAATGACACTCTCCAAGGCTACTTGTGTCGTTTGACGTTCTGAACTTTCTAACCGTTTAGACATTTCCGCCAATAGTTTTAAAGAAATAGCTGGGTATTGTTCCAGAAAATCTTGGACATCTTTTTGCTGAATCATACAGACAACGGTATCTCGGGTTGCTTCGGCATATTCCTCGTGTACTGCATCCGGGTTGAACAAGGTCCATTCTCCGGTGAAATCACCAGGGTTCAAGATCCGCACTAGCTGCTCTTTGCCAGAGTCTGCCAATCGATAAATACGGATTTTCCCACGATTGATAATATATAAAGTATCCTCTTTTTCTTGTGAACGAAACAGAAACTCTCCTTTTTGATACTGTTTCGTGTGGGCTTTTTCAGCAATGTAATTCATCGCGCTATCCTCTAAGTGATTGAATATTGGAACCAAGCGGATACAGGCTGCGTGGTCGCCAATTTCATGATGGGTATGTTTAGTCAATTCATTCTCCCCCTTTATTTATTTTGTTTATATTCGCTGCTTTTATTATATAAGTCTCTTACTACAAAAAAATTGATGCACATCAAGAAAATGGAAAAAGGACTGGAAAGAATTCCAATCCCTAAATCAGCTTCTACTTTTACCTTAATCTTCATCCTCATCAAGAGCGTCATCATCTTCTAATGCTTCTTTACCAATGAACGCTTGCAGCATCCAAATGTTCTTGTCTAAGTCATTTTTAAAAGCAATCAATGTATCTTCTAAAGCATCGTCACCCTCGTCTTGAGCTAAACGAATCGCGCGAATAGTTAGGTCACGAGTGCTTCTGAAGTCCTCGATAATATTTTCAACCATGTCTTCTGCTTTAGCGTATTTATTAACTGCATCTTCCGAAAGCATCGAATATTTTTCAAATTCAACCGTTGTCGAAGCAGGTTTATGCCCAGAAGTAATTAGACGCTCCGCAAGTTTGTCGAACCATTTTTCATTTTCGTTATACAACTCTTCAAATTTTTCATGCAACGTAAAGAAATTGGCTCCTTTTACATACCAGTGATATTGGTGCAGTTTCACATGTAATGTATGCATGTTGCCTAAAAGATGATCCGCAATGGCCGCTGCATTAATTTTCGTATGATGAACATGTTCCTTGTGTTCTTGTTCTTCTTGCAATCTTTCTTGGGGTGTTCTTTCTTGAGTAGCTTTATTTTCAGTCATGATTTATTCCTCCTATAATTTTGGTTTGTTTAAAATAGCTTTCTTTGATTCCTCCTTTTTCTTTACTGAATTTAGTATAGGATAGATTTCCGTTAAAAAAATTGACGCTCATCAAGAAAAGTATTTCTTAATAGACGCCAGGCTTCTCTATTAAATTCAACTGAAATAATCAAAGGAAAGAAGTCGTTCCCTCCAAACAAAAATTTCATTAAAGTAGGGCCTAAAAAAAGAATAGCAACTATACTTTGTCAAGAGACCTGACTGCTATTTTTTTGCTTGTTATTCTTCAATTACCAAATGTCTTGCCTTGCAGTATATTTAATGCTCTTTCTCACTAGTGTTGCATGCAACACTAGTGAGAAAGAGTATTAATAAGATTAACCTAGAAGAATAACTTTACTTTATTTATGTCATACCATAAATAAAAATTGAAAAGAATTTTTTATTTATTTTTAGTAGATCGATTAATAGGAGTTTTAGCTTGGGAGCGTCAATAATTTTGTGTAAATGGTTCTTTCCTACTGTAGATTGTTTCTAATTCTCCATCGGTTGACTCAGCATTTGTTCGAGCTCGCCTTCGGCCTGTTGGAAACCTTTATGACTGCGACCTAGGAATTTTTGGTTGTGAGTATCAAAATACGAGACTAAGAAACGTTCCATCGACTCTTCATTTTGGAACTGTTCCTTGCGGTGGCTGTATTTCTTGATTTGCTTATTAAAGGATTCAATCAATCCAGTTGCTGCACTATATAAAAAATTTCATCATAGTTTCGCCCTAGTCGTTCCAAAGATTCGATGACAAAAATATCCTTCTTCCTTAAAAAATGAAGTTCTTTTTGTAATTATTCTCGTGAGGTCTTCTTTTAACTACATAAAATTGTAACCACTGGTTTTAAGAGTAGTGTATCATCCCAAATCATATAATTAATTGACTGCGATTGTTATAAAACTCACGGTAAGCCATATAACTAGCAATAAACGAAGAAATCGCAGTAACTGAAATCAACATAAACATCACAACAATTTGGTAACGAATCGCTTGAACAGGATCAATTCCCGCAAAAATCAACCCTGACATCATACCTGGTAGGCTGACAAGTCCAACCGTTTTTGTTCGGTCAATAGAAGGAGCCATGCCCGTTTTGACGCTTTCTCTTACAATACTCATGGACGCTTGTTTTTTATTGGCTCCCAATGCCAATTTTTCCAATACCTGTTGGCGTTGGTCCGTAAATTTTGAATTCAAAGACCGATAGGTCACTCCAATCGCAGTCATGGCGTTGCTGGCAATCATGCCTGTAATTGGAACGATTTGGGAAGGGGACCAGTCAATGACTCCTGAAAAAACAAGAATGAGTAAGGACAAGGCTGTTCCTACTCCAATAGCCGTCGTTGAAATTTTAAAAGAGCGGTTGATCCCCTCACTGCGTGTATGGGCGTTATAAGAAGCGTTGAACACAATGAACAAAACCATCGCTAAAGTGAGAAAGTTGTTATCCACTCGTAATACGTAGCTCAATACATATCCAATAAGGAATAATTGAACGACAGCGCGAATTCCCGCAATAAAAATGTCGTTTCCTAATCCCAATTTCTCTTTGTAATCAATCAACAAGGCAACTATCAAGAGGATAGAGGATAAAAGCAAAGAAAGATTACTGATTTCCAAATTGTTTGTCATTTCGATTCCTCCATTTTTCCACCTTTGATAGTAATCAGACGAGAAGCTTGGTCGATTTCTTCCTGGTTGTGAGTGACGGCCAACACCGTAGTTTGTTGGTCTTTCATCATGTCTCGGACTAAATCAAGGACAATCGCTCTGTTTTCTTGGTCCAATGAACTGGTAACTTCATCCAGGAGCAACACTTTCGGTTGATACATCAAATTTCGGACCAATGCAACCCGTTGTTTTTCCCCTCCTGATAGTTCCTTGACCTCTTTCGATAAGTAAGTTTCAGGTATTTGAACTCGTTCTAACAATTTTTTTGCACGTTCCCGATCAAATCCTTCTTCTCTTATGCGGGCAGGAAAAGACAAGTTCTCTTGAACTGTCTCATCGAATAGAGAAGCGTTTTGAAAGAAATAAGAGACTTCTTTTCTATACTCCACAGGATCGATTTTTTGCAGATCCGTACCTCGATAATAAATTTTTCCGGAAGTTGGGGAAAGCAGCGTACCAATTAATTTCAAAAGGGTACTTTTTCCACTTCCAGAAGGACCAGAAAAAACAATCACTTCCCCTTTGTTTACTGTAAAAGAGATATCTTGAAGGATTTGGTTTCCGTTTGCCTGAAAACCAACCTTCTCTAATTGAAACAATGAATCACTCATACCACTTCTCTCCTTTATAAAAAGCCCTGCACCAGTGGACCATCCATACGGGTGCAGGGCTTTTGTTTCATCCTAGTGTACCTCAGTGTTCGTTTGGATCGTTTTTGGCGTCTTCATGAGTAGGGTGAACCGTTCCTTCAAGGTGATCTGGACCAGCATAAATGGTATACAGTCTGAGCGGCTTATCACCGGTGTTTTCGATGTTGTGCCAAATGTCCGCCGGAACAAATACGGCGTCATCATCCATCACTTTTTGTTGAACATGTAAGTTATCTTTAGAAGGCCCCATTTTACACACGCCTTCTCCTTCTTCAATACGGATAAATTGGTCAATGCCTTCGTGCACTTCCAAACCGATGTCATCGCCCGGTTGAATGGACATTACGGTGACTTGCAGTTTACTGCCTGTCCAAATGGTCGTCCGGTAATTATCATTTCCTGTGGTGGCGTCTTCAATATTAATGATATACGGCTTCTTCCCATGATCCTTGTAGTCTATTTCCATCTTCCATTCCTCCTAGTCTTTTTACTAAAACAATGATACCTACTTCTTATTTATAATAATTCTAATTAATGGTACCACATCTAAAATTCTATGCAAAAAATTGGCTTTTTGGAGAGCGATTCTAAACAAAGACCATATAACGCGCAATTACAATTGGTACCCCTTAATCCTCAGCACATAAAGGAAAAAATATGGAATCAAAAAATAACCGATATGTACTCTGGTTATGACTTGAATCAGGGAGAATTTCAGAGACGACACATCATACTTTTTTAGTTTGCACTTGTAAACTAACTAGCGTACATTAAGTTTATGCTCACTATCAAGCGTTGTCAATCCTTTAGACTCTTATCAATTTCGAAAGAAAGTAGCAAGGTTATTGATTGTGACTGTAAAAGTGGGGTGTTCCTATAAGCACATTAAACTATCTTCTCTAATTTATCATGCTATTTAAATTCTGTTTTTTCATGAGAATTTTTGTCCAAAACTTGTTAAAATGATTTTAAAAAATACTTACATACACAATCCCCAAAAGACACTAATGTCATTTCAGTCAAAAAAGATACCGCAGAAAATTTCCACCTGAGATTCAATACGATATTACTCTCTTGACAGCCAGCTTAATTCCTTAGTTGAATAGATTATTAAAGTGCACAAAAAAACAATGCGGCGTTTGTTATATTTTCTGGTATAAGCGACGGTGCTATAAACTTTTTTGCAGATTAAAAATCATATGAATTTAACTCCAGTAATAAGAGTTTAAGTGCCAATGCATGCATGGTTCTTTCAATTTCCGTTTTATGAGTAGACAGTGCGATTCCTTCATTGCATTGGAAAATGAGTTTGTTTCTCGTAATATGTATGCTCTCATTTTTGGTTGCATAGTATTCTCTCCATTCGTCTTCATACATAAGAACGCCTCCTTTGATCATCCTATATTTAAGTCCTTCGTTATTAATATACGTAAAAAGTTGGTATTTTATTTTTATTTTCTCTCTCTTTAAAAAAACTGAAAAAAGAGCGGTTTACAGGCATTTTCATGGATAGTTACCCATAGATCAATCTGAAATGAGCGTAGAACTTCCCTCTCAAACACTGGTTTTTTAGAGAAATACGAAATATTAGGGTTATTTGCAGAATAGCTACTTATTCTTACAAAGCAACAAGCGAGCAAAAGAAAAATTCCTTTCAAGCGTTTTTTGGCGGTACACTATTTTAGCGACAGGCAAGATAGCAAATATTTTTTACAACTGGTTTGACTGTCGGCGACGACAGCCCACAGCCAAAAATAAAGAAGTCAAGGACTGTGAGGGTGGAGATTTTTTGGTGGTCTGCCAAAAAATACTTACCCGTTCCTTGACTTATTTAAGTGTTATTCAGTTTTAGGCTATTACAACTGGGTGACTGAGACGATTTTGGGGGCTTGCCCCTTTTTTCCAAAAGGGGCAAGGTCTAGATCTTGTGTTTTTATTTTTTTGGAAATTCAAAATCTAATTTCATTTCGTCATTCAGTGTTAACTTTGCCGAGAAATTGCTTCCTTTTTTACTTTTGAACCCTTTGATTAAACTCGTTTCTCTTTTGCTTAATAAATCTTGGACATTTTTCTTTGTGAGTGCTTTTTGGCTCCATCTTTTAGGAAGCGTAAATTTGCAACCGTCTTTGTAGCCCGAACAGCCATAAAATTTTCCTTTGTCTACTACGCTGTTTTGACATTTCGGACACGTACCCATCACATTTTCTTGTTCCATATGACCGGCTACATCTGCAATGTTTTCTTTTTTGTCTTGGAAGTTTTGTGGCACTTTTTCAATGAGGTGCTGCACAAACCGCTCGGTACTGCCTAAAAAAGCTTCTTGTGTGCCTTGTTGGCTTCGGATCTTTTTCAAATAGCGTTCCCATTGGGCAGTCATGCCGGCATTGGCAATTTCGTCCTCTGCAATTATGCGGCACAACAATTCGCCTTTTTCTGTCACATAGATTTTACTCTTACTGATCGTGATGTAGTCTTGTTTCTTCAAGGTTTCAATGATACTGGCTCTAGTGGCCTCGGTTCCAATCCCTTCGGTTTCTTTAAGAATGTCTTTGCTGTCTTTATCGTCCATTGCCCGTCCGACATGTTTCATGACGGTTAGCAGTGTGCCCTCTGTATAGTAATTGGGTGGTTGGGTTTTCCCTTCCTTTGTTTCAAGGGCGAAAGCCACTGAATCATTGACGGTTACTTCTGGTAAAAGTGGGTCGTCCTTGTCTTTTTCTTCCTGTTTATATAGTCGTTTCCATCCACGCTCTTTTTCTGTCTTCCCTTTTGATTGGAACAGAACCTGATTGATCGCTGTATCAATGGTGGTTTCGTCATAGATATACGGCTTTTCAAAAATTGCGAGGGTACGATACAAGACCAGAAGATAAATGTTTTTTTCGTCTTTCGTTACATCACTGAGCTTCGGCAATGTCTTCGTTGGAATAATCGCATAGTGTTCTTGTACTTTGCTTCCATCTACATACCGTTTATTTTCGTTTAGCTGCGGTTCGGAAATGCCCACTCCTGCTAGTTCGAGATACCGACTGAGGTTGCTTTTCAGGTAGTCAAATTCGGGGCTACCAATATAATTGGTATCGCTTCTTGGATAAGAAAGCACCTTTTTTTCATAGAGTTTTTGAGCGATCGAAAGCGTTTTGTCGGCACTGTACTTAAAGCGTTTGTTCGCGAAAGATTGTAAATCAGACAAGCTAAATAGTTTCGGCGCATACTGCCGTTTTTCTTCCACTTTGACATTTGTTACTTCGGCATTCTCCGCTTGCTCTAGCTGATTGGTTTCTTTGAACCCGTCAAGGTTTTCGAGTGTATCAAACCGCTCTTTGTATTTCCCTTTGTACTTACCATTCGAGTGTGTGAAAGTGGCATACAACTCATAAAATAGCTTGCTGACGAAATGTTTGATTTCTTCGTTGCGTTGGTAAATCAAGAACAAAGTCGGGGTTTGGACGCGTCCAACGCTAAACACGCCTCTCATGCCGTTTTTCTGCATATAAAGCGTGTAAAGACGGGTGAGATTGATTCCTACCAGCCAATCAGCGATTTGTCGGGTTTCTGCTTCTTTGTAAGTGGAATAAAACGCCTGTCCGTCCTTCAGATTTTGAAATCCTTTTTTGATTTCGCTAGTTTCAAGCGAGTTGATCCATAAACGTTTAATGGTTTTCCGGCTATTTCCCGAAAGGTTGATAATCAAGCGGGCGATTGCTTCACCTTCTCGGTCGCTGTCGATCGCAATCACGATTGTTTCCGCTTCATCTAAATGCTTTTTGACGATCTTGTATACCTGTCAATACGGATTGAACTGTTGTTAATGCTCCGGAAATTCTTCCTTGAATATCTCCTGCAGCTGCACCTAAATATAAAGTTTGGAAATTATTTTGTAGAAAATTCATAGCTCATTCTCCTTTATTTTTCTTCTTCTCTTTGTAAAGCTATTGTTTGTTCTTGCTTTTGTTCTCTATGTTGGTCTTGCTGTTTTTTAAGCTGTTGAGCCAATTCCTCTTTATCATCTTTATATGGAGTGAGTCATTTCAACTTATCGCTTTGAAATGTACCGATAAAATATTTTTTATCTCCGTTTTCGTCTTCTCTTTCAAACACGTATCATAGATATAAATGTAATGGCATAGTGTGGGTTTTATTTTCAGCCTGTATCGTAGCTAAACAAATCGAGTTGTGTGTCCGTTTTGGGGCGTTCTGCTAGCTTGTTTAAAGTCTCTTGAATGAATGTATGCTCTAAGTCAAAAGAATTTGTCAGCGCCTTTATATAGCTTTCTTTTTCTTCTTTTTTTACTTTAATGATCGATAGCAACAATGATTTAACACTAGCAAGTTGAATACCACCATTTCTTCCTGATTTAATCTTAAAGAAAATTTCCTGGTTCGCTTTCAGTACCTTCAGCAATTTATCTAATGTCCGCTCAGGAATGCCTAGCGTTTCTCTAATCTCTTTTTTAGTCGTCACCAAATAAGGCTTGTATACATCGCTTTTTTCGCTAATATAAGCCATTAAATCTTTTTTCCATTCTGACAAATGAACACGTTGACGTTCGCTTCTTTTTTTCTTGAATTTAAACCACCCTTGACGGACAAATAAATCTTTACTGGTTAAATCACTTGATACCCAAGCTTTGCAAAGAATGGTAATGTATTCCCTATTAGCCCCTTGATAGTTTTCTGAATAGGCACTTCTAACAATTTTGATTACTTCTTTTTCTTCTAAGGGTTGATCTAATCGATTATTAAACTCAAACATATTATATTCGCACGTTTCGGCTAAAGAGAGAGCAAACATAACGCTATTGCGCCCTACTAAACCCTTTTCTCCTAAAAATTTCGTTTCGTGCAATAAGAGATTAAACCAGGGTTCATCTACTTGTTTTTTGCCTTTTGTACCGCTTAAAACCGTTAGACTTACGAGTAAAGCCCTTATTATCTGTTTGTTTGAAAGACCAATCTTGCCATTCTTTGAAAGAATAACGGTAATTGGGATCAAAAAATTCTACATTGTCCGTTCTTGGTATGCGAGCAGTCCCAAAATGATTGCACGTTAGATCAACTGGCAAAGACTTTCCAAAATATTCTCGGATATTTTGCGAGATTATTTTGGCTGCTTTGACAGATTTAAATTCTGATTTTGAAGTCACATAGACTGGAGTTTCTAAAACAAAATATGCTTGATAACCTTTATCAGATTTGATAATCATTGTAGGCATAAAACCTAAATCAATAGCTGTTGTTAAAATATCACTTGCTGAAATAGTTTCTTTTGCCGTGTGAATATCAAAATCAATAAAGAATGTATTGATTTGTCTTAAATTATTTTCAGAATGCCCTTTAGTATATGAGCGATTTTCGTCTGCATATGTTCCATAACGATAAACGTTGGGTGTCCAATGCGTAAATGTATCTTTGTTTTCGTGAATCGCTTCTTCGGAAGTCAGAACGACGCCACGTCCGCCAATCATGCTTGATTTTGAGCGATACGCAAAAATAGCCCCTTTGCTTTTACCTGGCTTGGTAGTGATTGACCGACTGTGCGTGCGGATGTAAAGTATTTAATTCAACCTATATAGTATAAGAAAGTTTAAACTTTACATATATTTTTCTTGTACAAGGATTAGTTCTTCTTGTCTATGATAAAATTTATTAAACAGTTTGAAAGTAAAAACTATTCAAAGAAAGTGGGCAATAACAATGGGATTTTGGTATTTTTTAACGTTAGCTGTCGGTATAACTTTGTTGATCATAAGTGTTTCAAATAAAGAAGTATCTAGATCAACCAAATTCGTAATAGCCTGTTTTGTTTTAGGGATCTTGTTAGTCATAGGTAGTCTACTTTTATTTTTACCAGGCAGCTCTTCAATTATTGAGCAACTACTTCAACTAAATTAGCTTCGTTATTAAAAGCCGACTTTCTAAAAAAAGAAAATCGGTTTTTATTTGTACTGGTCGAAAAAATTTTTTCTACGGCTGATTTTGACTTTATTTTAGATCCAGCTGAACGATCAGCGGCTCCCCTTCTTGCGTTGCTTCATCCAACATTAAAGAATAAACATCGGCATCCTCTTTCGTGATACGTACCTGTTGCGCACTCATTTCGCCAGCACCCACTTCTTGAATACGCATCATTTGGTTCTCTGGATCCACGCTATTGATAAAGTAATAATTTTCCATGACTTTCCTCTTTCTCCTAATTGAATAGGTCTGACTCTTGACTCATTTTTGCTTGTTCGATTTCACGCTGCAGCTTTTCAAAAGCTACTTTATTTTTGAATTGATCAAATTCATTGCTCGTCACCCGTTCCAGGTGTTTGACTTGATTTGTGACCGACCGACGATACTTTACCGATGATCGATAGAAATAAAGTAAGAGACTTTTTCGAAAATAGCCATCATCTATTCCACTTTTTTAATTTGGTATTTGTTGCGATTAGCTCATAATGATCGATTATATTGGAATAACTGACGTGATCGGATGCTACATAAACAAGGACTTGATTTGAATCCAATCCTTCATATTTGAGATCAAAAACGACGAAATAGGTTTGATCATCGTTCGTATAAATACTTAGATCTTCTATGCTAATTTTGGCATCTTCAAGGTCCATATCCCCAATCAATTGCGTCATTTCCTAGTTATATTCATCAGTAATCAACTTCATTTCGTTCAGAAGTCCCACTAAATGTCATGCCAGGTACGAAAATTGAATGACTTCGCCAACAACTGGTATCAGACCTATCCCAAGTTAATCAAAAATCTGCTTAAATTGCCGAATCTGCTCACTTTCATGGATTTCCCACCAGCTATTCGCGGTTCATTGTATTCAACCAACTTGATTGAGAACTTTAACAAGCATCTCAAGCGCACCACCCACCGCAAAGAACAATTTCCAACGGAAGATTCACTGGATCGATTCCTGGTTTCTCAGTTTAACGTCTACAACGAGAAGTCCATGAAGCGAATCCATCGCGGATTCAAAGGACTTCAGGACACCTTGGAAGCATCATTTATTTGAGTTAGTTACATATTATATGTACGAAGGCATTTCATTTACACAAGATTCTTGACGCTACCATTCCACCAGAAATATAGGTATTGGATTGAAGTCAATATTTGAGACAGGTTTTAAGAGACATTCAGAACCGCGTTTACCTTCCACAGCTCAAATAAATCATTAATCGTGATTAATAACTTATTTGAACCATGGAAAGCATTAAATCAGGCGGCCATTTGGCTCGTAAGTGTTGCGATTTCAACTTGTAAGGGGGTCTGGTAGCCCAGTGAACTATGAATTCTCTTCCTATTGTAGAAAGCATGCACATATTCAAAAAGACAGCAGCGGCAGTTTCATAATTCTCAAAGACCGGCACTGGATAAATACATTCCTTTTTGAGGGAAGCATGAAAAGATTCCATTGGTGCATTATCGTATGGACACCCCTTATGGCTGTGAGAGTGGCGGATATGTAGTTCTGTTAACAGTTGGTTGTAATCATCGATGGTGTAGAGCATGTACAAGTCAAATTCGTTTTTGGGGATGTTGGGCTCGCCGGTTGCCGGATCATACTGGTAGGTTCCCGGCTCCACTTCCACGTCAAATTGCGGGGTGGCGCCCTCATACAGGCGGGGTTCTTCCGGCGCATGGGGCTTCATGGGGTCCTGGTCGCCGCTAATCAGGCTGAAACAAATTAAGGCCAGTCCAAAACAGCCGATTGCGATGACAAATAATAGTTCATATGTTTGCATGCCCATTCCCCCAAATGTTCATTAGTCCTTATTTATAGAACAATTCGACCTCATCAGGGTAGTGTTAATCAAATGAATAACCTAATGGAGTGGCATAGATAGAAATTCCCGGTTGTACTCCACCCCGAACCTGTTATAATCAAAACTGTAACACAATATAATACGTGATCTGGGGTGCCCCAACGGCTGAGATGATACCCATGGAACCTGATACAGTTAGGACTGTCGCAGGAAGACCGATCCAAAATGTTTTTAATAACGCAAATGAGGATCATCAAACACGCAAAGACCAGGGGGCAATTTAGCTGCCGCTGGTCTTTTTTTGCCGGTACCCGCCACGACAGGAGGAAATACCATGTCATTATCCCAAGATATCTTGTTTGAAGCACAACCTTATTTGATTGCCAACGAGAAACACCCATTTGTTCAAGGAATTATCAAAGGGCAGTTGTCACCGGAACAACTCCGTTACTACGATGAACAGGACATCGCCTTTGAGTATAACGAAGTTGCGGTCATCAATGCCTTGATAAACAACAGTACGACCACCGACCAGGCACTGTTGTTCCACAAACGGCAGGACATGCAGCTGCATATGCTGGATGACTGGCTCAAACGGGAACCGGAGTCGATGCCCCATGACTGGGAATCATTGAAGCAAACCACTATTCAGCCGATTAACCAACTCTATCGCCAGCACATGGCAAGCACTATTCAAACCCACAGCGTCCTGCAGATTTTGCCGTCGTTTGCGGCCGGGGAGTGGATGTATGTCGAACTGGGGAAATTTGTTGCGACTCAGACCAGAGTTAAAGAAGAATCCTTCCAAAGTTTTCTCTCGATGAGTGGGGATGATTTCCTGGGTCCCAACGGCTATATCCAGCAATTCTTTGACATCATCGATCACGAATCCGAGTCAGCGACCCCACGTGAGCAGGAGCAAGCTAAGCAGACATTCTTGAAGAGCTGCCTTTTGGAGTGGTATTTCTGGGATGCGGCTTATAAGCTGATTACTTGGGATGACTGGAAGAAAAATGCGTTAGATGGCAAGGTTGGAATGACGTTGTAACGAAGAAGATAAATTCCTTGACGGTATGCGTGAATCGAATATAATAATTGTAAGACGCAGGTATTACAAATTTAAAAGAGGTGATTTCATTGGCAGTGGATATGAAGAATAAGACAATTTCTACCCGAGTCAACGAAAAAATAGCAGAAAAAGCAAAACAAAATTTAGCCAATGTTGGAATTACTGTCTCGGAATATCTTCGATTGGCATTGATCTCAGCCGCAGAGGATGGTGTGAGTGATTTGTTGAACTCTCCAGAAGCAATGCAAGCGAAGTTTGAAGCTGAACACGGCCAGACCATCAACATTGGAAGTGTTGAAGATTACAAACGGTGGTCGGACAAATTATGACTCAACTTCAAATTAAGGCGACTGGACAATATGTACGAAGTTTAAAACGATTGAAAAAGAAACATTATCCTGTTGAGTTGATTGAGGACTGTCTCCGTGCAATTCTTAATAAAGATCACGACACTTTGGTCAAAATTCACGATCATCCATTGGTTGGACAATGGCGTGGGTATCGTGAGTTTCATCCTGCACGCATCGGAAAGGCGAGTAGTCAACTTGATAAGTGGGTCGTGGTTTATCAAATCGATAGCGATGAATTAGTGCTTATCTTGATTGAAACGGGCAATCATAGTGTGCTGAAATGATTCTTCGCAAAACCTTTAAAACATAAAAATGAGCTGGTTTTGGTGCTATTAAGTTGGCCTGTGCTAATTCAGCTTGATAAGGTTGACAACGAGATAATTCATAAGAAATCGTAGACGGAGATCGTTTTAACCGCTCAGCCATTTGGATATTGGTCATTCCTAGCTCACAAAAGGTTTCAATTTTAATTCGTTCAGAATAGGTTATACTAGACAAAAGATCAGCTCCTAAAAAATGGGTTTGTGGTAAACACCATTTTAAAGGAAGCTGATCTTTTTTTTCCGAACAGCGTTCGGATTAATTTTACAATCTACCATAATACCAACCACAAGGATATCGAGATTTTTGTCAACCCCGTTGACAGGTTTTGCTCCTAGAATAGTTGCTAACTGTTGTGCCTGCAAACGACGAAAAGATCGCAAACGGCCGGTAAAGAGAATTCGTTTCCCCTTAAATCTATCATGATGTTTACCTCTCACTAGGGGGAACGTTAGCTAGATCTTCTGCCTGGTACTTTTCGATGCGATATAAGGTTACTGGTGCAATGCCTAACATGCGAGCAATTTGTCGCTTGGTCAGCGTTTCATCGCCGTCTTTCTTCCTATCTAAAAGGCGGCAGGCTTCTTTATAAATATAGCGTTTTTGACGATTAGTTGAATGAGGCCCATACTCGCGAATTTTACCCTTATATTTGCCCTGGCGTTTGGCAATTTCGATGCCTTGTTGTTGCCGTATCTTAACAGTTGTGTCGTTGTTTTTTTGGCCTTATAATTAAAGGCGCCAGTGTGCGTCATAACTTACCGTCATAAATACGTCACATTTTTAGTACGAAAAGTTCCTAGTTAAACATTCAAATCAGATTGGAGACATTAAATGAAATACGGTTATGCAAGAGTGAGTACCACAGATCAAAAACTAGAAAATCAAATTGACTTGTTAAAGTCGGCCGGTGCAGACAAAATTTTTCGAGAAAAATATACAGGTACGACTACCCAACGACCAGAATTTCAAAAACTACTTAACGAGTTAGAAGCGAATGACACTTTGATTGTGACGAAGTTAGATAGATTCGCCAGAAATACAACCGAAGCCTTAGAGCTTATACAGAAATTATTTAAGCAAAATATCAAGGTCAACATCTTAAATATGGGAGTAATTGATAACACCCCAACAGGTCAGCTCATCTTTACCATTTTTAGTGCCTTTGCCCAATTTGAAAGAGATCTAATTGTTACGAGAACCCAAGAAGGTAAAATGTATGCGAGAGAACATGACCCGAATTTTAGAGAGGGTCGTCCCCGAACTTATAGTGATGAACAAATTCAACTGGCTTATGAATTAAGACAGCAAGGCATGACTTATAAGATGATTGCGCGTAAAACTGGTATTAGTGAGCGAACACAGCAAAGACGATTTAAAGAACAACTTAAAAATAAGAGTTCCAAACAACCATAATTTACATTTGCAAATATAAATTATACGTGTTACTTGTAAATGTAAGTGTTATGTGTTATTATACTTATGGGAGTGTTTATTAAGCATACTTAGTATGCATAAGGAGGAATACTAATGGAAATTATCACATTTTCAGCTATAAAAGGCGGCGTTGGTAAAACCACTTTAGCCTTTAATTATGGTGAATGGTTAGCAAAAAATGGCAAACATGTTTTATTTATTGACTTAGACCACCAAAGTAACTTGACCCAGACTTACAACATTTACGATAATCAAGATACCGTTGGTAATATTTTTTTAGATCGAGGAAAAGTCAAAATACATGAAATAAGCGATTATATTAGTCTGATTGCAGGAGATATGCACCTTGACGATATTGAGCGTGACATTGAAAATAAGACTAACAAAAATATGTTCCTCTACATGTGGTTGTCAGATAATTATGAACGTTTAAATTTAGGAAAATTCGAGTATATTATTTTGGATTGTCACCCAGATTTTTCTACTGCTACCAAGAATGCA
>SKEH01000635.1_pt1 | contig 19320 bp, 19 predicted proteins | sample 4826571 | NCBI WGS metagenome assembly SKEH01 (sample SAMN11008814, study PRJNA524170) | human gut metagenome | biome: Human fecal sample; material: Feces; isolation source: fecal sample from pouch patient p29 | host: Homo sapiens | place: Israel: Tel-Aviv | collected 2016-09-14 | reverse complement strand
CAGTTAAAAACAGTAAGTACATTATATAAAATTAAAAAATATTTAATTTTTAATATAAAGAATGGTATTATATTAAAATGATTAATTTATTATCAGTTTTAAAGAAGGTACTTTTAATTATCGGAAAGATTTCTACAATAATTTAGAACAACTTATTCTTCTTCTCCTAATCACTGGATAGGAGCTAGTGAATACCGAAATTTAATTATTAGTTAATGATTTAAAATAAGCAATTACTACTAATACTAGGCAAGGAGAAATTATGATTGTTAGATATTATAATAAATGGAAGCTTGCAGCGCTTGTAATACTTGGCATAATTGCTAGCACACAAAATATCGTGATGGCTTACGTGTTAGAAACTATGACAAATGCATTAGCGGATAAAAACTTGCATGCGCTTCCTCACATGTTTTTAGTTGCCCTAATTTTATTCTTAATCGTTTTAGTAGCTGAGTTAGATTACAATTATTTAAAAAATAATGCTGTTCAAGAAGTCAATACCAGTTTGAGAACCAAAATTCTCGCAGGAATGTTGGAAACGTCTAAAGAAGATAATGCTTCAGCTTTAGGGTTTTTAACCAATGATTTTAAATTGTTAGAAACTAACCGATTTAATGCCGAAATTAATATTGCCTTTTATTTTGTGACAGTTGTAATTTCATTAATTTACGCATTATATATTAATACGATTTTGACGATATTTTTCCTAATCGGTTCTGCTCTTCCAATACTAGCTTCAGGTTTATTACAAAAGCCAATCCGTAAAGCTTCAAATCAGTGGACCGAAGCTAATAGTAGGTATGTCAGTCAAATAAAAAACATCTTAGCAGGAACCGATTCATTAAAGCTATATCACAAGCAAGCTAATGCTGTTGCTTCAAATTTACCCAAAGTTTCAAAATTAGAAGAAGCTCTGTGTAAGATGAATCTGCTGAGTAATAATATTCAAACAATTGTCGGCTTTGTAGGAATTTATGGTACGTTTGTTATTCCAGCCTATTTAGGTGGGTTAATGGTATTACACGGACAAACAACGATGGGTGTCCTATTTGCAATTGTTCAATTAGCAAATTCATTTATTAAACCAATTATGCAAATTTTAGAAGAACGCAATCACTTATCAACGACTAAAGATATTGTGAAAAAGGTTAATTATTATTTAGACCTGGCAGATACCAAAGAGTCATCAGTCAACTGTACTTTCACTAAACAAGCAAGTTGGCAAAATATCTGTTTAGAAAGGGACAAAAAACAACTTTTCGGTGGACTTAATTTAACTATTAAACCTGGAGAAAAGATAGCAGTTATTGGACCTTCTGGTAGTGGTAAGTCCACTTTGCTGTATTTTATGATGTCTAATAAATTCGGAACAGCAGCAAATATTTTAATTGATAATCAAAAAGTCAAAGCTGATCAAATATCTAATCTATTTGCATATTCCAGTCAATCACCGGTTATTTTTGCTGATACACTTTGGTTCAATTTAACGTTAGGTGAAAAACTACCTGTGGAAGAAGTTGAGCAAGTTTGCAAGCAATTAGAGTTAGATACCATGGTAGAAGAGAAAGGCTTTGATTATCAATTAGGGGATAATGCCGACAAGCTATCTGGTGGGCAATTAGCGCGAATTGAATTAGCAAGAGCAATTTTATCAAAACGTCCAATTTTGTTACTTGATGAAATCAACGCTTCGCTTGACCAAGCCACTTCAGCCGCAATTCATCAAATATTATTGGATTCAAATTTAACCTTCGTAGAAGTAATTCATCACTATCAAGTTGCTGATTTAGACAAGTATGACCAGGTAATCAATTTAGCGGATTACCAAGCTAAGTAAACAATAGACAAAATAAAAGGCACCGATTTCACTTACTCGGTGCCTTTTTTGTCTTTCATTATTAAGTAATCTTGCTAATTTTTACTTAGCCGAAGCATTAAGTGCCTGAATTAATGCTCCACGAAAACCTTTTTCTTCTAACTTATTAACGCCTCTGATGGTAGAGCCACCAGGAGTAGTAACCTCATCTTTTAATTCTTCAGGCAACTTACCACTAGTTAATGCTAATTTAGCAGTCCCTAAAAGCATTTTTTCAATGATTTGGTAGGATTCTGCTCGTTTTACCCCATTTTGAACAGCTGCGTCGCTCAGTGCTTCGATCATTAAATCGACATATGCTGGAGTACAACCTGCGACAGTCCCATAAATGCCTAATAAGTTGGCCGGTACAACGTAAACATCACCCATTTGTTCAAACAGATCTTTTACAGTCTTGATTACTTCAGGCTTTTCTCCTGTAGCAAAACTAATTGCTGTAATTCCTTCACCAATTTGAACTGGTGTATTTGGAACAATTTTGACAAAAGAAGAGCCATTAGGTAATTCATGGTTTACCTTTTCTAAATCACCACCACCAGTGGATAAGATAATGCCATGGTATTTTTGACCAAGTTCTTCAAAAATAGTTTCCACTACTGAACCGCCCACTGCAACAATGACAGCTTGGCATTCTTTAAAGTCTGCATAGTCATTAATTAAATTCAAGTGCAATTCAGCTGCAACTTTTTCGGCTGATGGATGTCCACCACCAAAAACATAAATATCTTGGTTAGCGATATCTCCTTGCAATAAGCCCAAAATAATTGCTTTACCTATTTTACCGGTACCTATGAATCCTATTTTCATTGCTCTTCACCTTAATTGTTAACTTTAGAAGTTTGTTTTATCAGGATCAGTTGCAAGGTCAGCAGCACCATGCAACCCGTCCAAAGTCTTCATATCTTCTTCATCGATTACAAAATCAAAAATATCTACATTTTCTTTTATTCTATCAGTATGAACAGATTTTGGAAGTGGTGCAAACTGATGTTGAAGTGACCAACGTAAGAGTACTTGAGCAGGAGTTTTACCATAATGATCAGCCACTTCACTAACAGTTTTATTTCCAATTAAGCCGCCTGTTCCTAATGGACTATATGCTTCACTTAAAATGTTAAGTTCATTATTATATGAAACAACGTCTTCTTGCATATCACTCGGATTTAAGTAGATTTGATTGACAGCTGGACGAATAGAAGCGGTTTTTAGCAATTCATCCATGTGCTCACGTCTAAAGTTTGAAACCCCAATCGCACGAAGCTTTCCTGCCTTGTACTGATCTTCCATTGCGCGCCAACTCTCTGCGTTTAATTCTGCCCAGTGATCACGCACTGCTTTTGGATTTGGCCAGTGAATTAAGTACAGATCAAGATAATCTAACCCTAGTTTTTCTAAACTTTCGTCAATTGCTTGAATTGTTTCCTGATAGCCATGCTTATCATTCCACAATTTAGTTGTAACAAATAAATCATAACGGTTAATACCACTTTCCTTAATGCCCTTACCGACACTCTCTTCGTTGCCATAAGCAGCAGCAGTATCAATCAAACGGTACCCCGCATTAATTGCATCAATAACGGAGTTTTTGGTAACATCACCGTCTGGTGTTTGCCAAGTTCCGAAACCTATAGTAGGCATCTTAGCTCCGTTATTTAAAAAATATCTATCATTTAAAGAACTAATTTTGACAGTCATTATTTTCACCTCTGTTATATTATATCGAATAATATATATGCTGCCACATCAAATTTAACAAATTGCTAATTAATTCTTTCAAAGTCATTTTTTAACAGTTTCACGAATTCGGGATATGTTTTCACTTCACACAAAGGATGTAAATTCATGTTATTTTTTCGCCCGCGATGGTTATACCAGACACTGCTAAAACCATAGTTTTCTGCACCTAAAATGTCTGATTGTAAACCATCTCCAAAAAAGACTGTTTCTTCAGGACCATATTCCGCCCGGTCAAAAAAGTAATCAAAAATTCGAGCATCAGGTTTTGAATAACCTGCTTCTTCAGAAGTAATAATTAAATTAAAATAGTTCTTAATTCCAGCTAACTCTAAGCGATGGCGTTGCATATAGGCTTCACCATTACTTAAAATGGTCAACTCGTACCCACTCTTTTTGGCAAAGCGAAGCGTATCTTCTACACCAGGTAGCAACTTATAAGCTTGACCGAAGTATGAACGATATTCATCCATAACGGCAAGTCCATCAACATTAATATGATAGTTTTCTTTGATAAAATTATGAAAAACCATTTCGCTCAATTGATCATATGTTAATGCACCAGTTTCAAGTTGACGCCATAAGCTTTGATTATATGAGTGATAACGACGCTGTAAGTCCTCTGTTAGTGGCCAGTGATGCGCGTTAAAAAGGCGGTGGAGCGCGAAATTCTCCGTATCCGCGAAATCGATTAGTGTGTCATCTACATCAAAAATAATTTGTCTAAAACGCAAGTATTTTTCATCCTTTCCAATTATTTCCCGGGAAATAAATACTGCTACGAAAAAATATTATACCAGTAAATTACTCATAAAAAACATAATTATCTTTTTGTTAAATTTAGGTAAAACTCATTTTAAGTAAATGCGCTTGAGGTATAATTGCTTACCAAATAAATCAGGAGGAAATACTAGTATGCTTACTTTATTACTAATTTTTGCATTGATCTGGGCACTGGCTAAACTAGGTGTTGGGATAATTAAAATTTTATTATTTATACTGGCATGCGGTTTAATCTTCATTTTCTTTATTCATTTACTAATTCCTTTTGCTATTTTGGGAGGAATACTTCTCCTGCTCTTCACAGCAATTGGTCGTTAACTCTTTTTTATTAGTCTTTTTGAAGCACAATAAGCTTTTTTAGTTTATTGTGCTTTTTCTATACGCTGATTGCTATATGATTTTTTTGAAAATCTTTTTCTCCTACTGCCGCCTTAAATCAGCTTTTTTTGTTCGGATTTGACTGCTGCATATCCGCTGGTAAATACAAGATATTGTGTTATAGTCTTTTTAGACACCATACATGATGTGTATGTGAAACAAAATGTTATTTTATGAGGAGATATTTTGTATATGAAAAATGCAAGAATAAGCTTGGATCAGGCTTATATTGATCAAGTGAAACAAAATGTTTCGCCTCACTGGGGAGAACTTGGCTGGGTCACGTATAAGCGGACTTATGCACGCTGGCTTCCTGAATATAATCGCGCTGAAGAATGGGACGAAACAGTTAAACGTGTTGTGGAGGGCAACATTAACCTTGATCCACGCTTAACTGATTCGCCTTCTGAAGATGTGGTTGAGGAACTGACAGACGAGGCTAAGCGCTTATTCAAGCTTATTTATGGCCTTGCTTCTACTCCGTCAGGACGGAATTTGTGGGTTTCTGGGACTGATTACCAAAGACGTAATGGTGATTCCTTAAATAATTGCTGGTTTATTGCTATCAAACCACAGAAATATGGTGATAGTCATATCGTGCCTGACTATTTGGACAAAAATCAAGAAGCTCTTTCAATGCCATTTTCTTTCGTCTTTGACCAATTGATGAAAGGTGGCGGCGTTGGCTTTTCCGTCGTTCAAGACAATATCCAAAAAATTCCCTCAGTTGACAATAAAATCGATTTAACAATTGTAATCGACAAGGCTAGTGCTTCTTATGACGACTCCGTTAAGCTTGGAGCAACTGATAAAAGTGAGTGGGTAAAGCAAAATCAGAATTCGGATGACTATATCTATTACGATTTACCTGACACCCGTGAAGGTTGGGTTTTAGCTAATGCTCGTTTAATTGATATGCACTTTAAGGAGACCAATCCTGAAAATAAACAGAAGTTGGTTTTAGACATCAGTGGTATTCGTCCTTACGGTGCAAAAATTCACGGTTTTGGTGGTACTGCTTCTGGCCCAATGCCATTGGTCGAAATGCTGTTTGAGATTAACGACATTATCAATAATCGTGTTGGTACAAAAATCACCTCAGTTGATGGTACAGACATTTGCAACTTAATCGGGAAAACTGTTGTTGCAGGAAATGTTAGACGGTCCGCTGAATTAGCATTAGGCTCTAACGATGATCAAGATTTCATCACAATGAAGCAAGATAAAGATAAGCTATATCATCACCGTTGGGCTTCAAACAATAGTGTTGCGATTGACGCTAAATTCGATGGATACGAACCAATTGCCGCTGGTATTAGAGAAAACGGTGAACCTGGTGTTGTTAACTTAGACTTGTCACGTAATTACGGCCGTATTATTGATGGTTATCAAGAAGGCATTGATGGCGAAGTTGAAGGAACAAACCCATGTGGTGAGATTTCACTAGCCAACGGTGAGCCATGTAACTTATTTGAAGTTTTTCCTTACATTGCTGAAGAACAAGGTTGGGACTTAAAAGAGGTCTTCAAACTGGCTACCCGTTATACCAAGCGTGTAACTTTTAGTGAATACGACTGGGAAGTTTCCCGCAACATCATCTACAAGAACAGACGAATCGGTGTTTCAATGTCAGGTATCCAAGATTGGCTCTTAAATGATTTAGGTCATCGGGTTGTTACCGGCTTTGAAGACAGTATCGACGAAGAGACAGGCGCAAAAATTAAAAAGCCAATTTATGATCCTAAGGGAATCAAAATGGTCGAAGAAGCATATCAAGCAGTAATTGATGCCGATCAAGACTACAGTAAGGCTTTAAATTGCAATCCTTCTATCAAACACACCACTGTTAAACCATCTGGTACTGTTGCTAAACTTGCAGGTGCTTCTGAAGGTATGCACTTCCACTACGCTGGCTATCTAATTCAAAGAATCAGATTCCAAGCCTCAGATCCTTTGCTCAAGGCCCTTGATGCTTGTGGTTACTACTCAGAACCAGATATCTATTCACCAAATACTATTTGTGTAGAATTTCCATTAAGAGCAGCTCATGCAGACAGCAAAAACTTTGCTTCTGCAGGTACTGTTTCAATTGAAGAACAGTTTGCAACTCAAGCATTTTTACAAACCTACTGGTCCGATAATGCGGTTAGTTGTACTGTCACTTTCCAAAGCAATGAAGGTGACAAGATCACCTCTTTATTTAAACAATATCGTAACGTCATCAAGTCAACGTCTCTTCTTCCTTACTATGGTGGATCTTTGGAGCAAGCGCCAAAAGAACCAATTGATAAGAAAACATACGAAGAGCGCAAAGCCAAAATATCTGGCGATGTTGCTACTGTCTTTGCTGAACAACATGATGATCAAAAAGACATCGAGCTAGTTGATCAAACCGATTGTGAATCGGGCGCTTGTCCAGTTAAATAATCTAAATTTATGTATTAAAAAAATAGGAGTTTTATCATGAAAAAAAATAAATTATCAGTTCTTGCCGGAATCGCTACTATCTTTACTTTCACTGTTGCTGGATATGGCAGTACCCAAAATGTTCAACAAGTTGATGCTGCAAGCAAAGTTCGCGTTACTTATACCCTTAAAGTGAATAATAAAAACTACAAGACAAAAAGCGTAAAGTTGCCTAAGCACTCAACTGTTATGCGTGGCCTTAAGAAGCTTTGGAAAGTAAAGAGTACTGATGGCTTCATCACTTCAATCGATGGTAAGAGCCAAAATAAGGCCAAAAAGGTTTACTGGACTTACACTATCAACGGCAAATTCGCTTCTAAAGGTGCTGCAGAACAAAAAGTAGCCAACAAGGATAAGGTTAAATTTACTTTAGCAAAGATCGACTAATCAGCCATCATGCATGATTCAACCAAGAAATTAGCACTGCTTGCTATTTTAACTGCCATGTGCGTAGCCTTACGCATTTTTAAAATTATTCCAGTTCCAAACGTTCAGCCAGTTACTGATATTTTGGTAATCGTAACGTTAAACATGGGCTTTACTTTCGGCTTTGCCCTAGCCATTTTGACCATGGTGGTCTCTAACATTTACTTAGGCTTCGGCATTTGGACCATCTCACAGGTCTTAGCCTATGGCGGCTGCGTTTTAACTGTTGCATTGCTGGCAAAATTTACGCCGTTAAAAAAGCACTTTACTTATCAATTAGTCGTTGCTGTCTTTTTAGGTTGGGAATACGGCTGTTTCGTAGACTTCGGGATGTCGATTTTTGGTGGCTTTAATGCATTTCTAGCCTACTGGGCTGGAAGCTTAGTTTTTGATACTTACCATGCAGTTGGCAACTTAGTCTTCTACCCCATTCTATATAAACCACTTAATGTTGCATTAGATCACTACAAACGGAGGCTTTTATGACCATCAAAATTTATACCAAAGTCGGCGACCAAGGTTACACCAAGCAAGTCACCGGCAAAATGGTACCTAAGTATGACCTACAAATTGAAGCACTTGGTGACATCGATGAACTAGATTCTTATTTAGGTGTTGTAATTGCTAACTTATCCGATCAGTGTCAAGAATTGCTTAACCCACTGCAAGATCGACAACGTGATTTATATGAATTAGAAAGCGACATTGTTGTTAAAAGACACGAAGAAATAACGGCTACTACAGTCGAATTCCTTGAACAACAAATAGACGAGCTTAATCAAAAAATTCCAAAAACTACCCACTTTATTTTGCCGGGCGGTTCGATTACCGCGACCCATTTGCATTATGCTCGTACGGTTGCTAGGAGAGCAGAACGTGCAATGGCTAAATTAAACGATGAACAGCAAAAATTAGCCCCTGCTTGTTTAAAATACATTAATCGTTTATCAGACTACCTTTTCATTTTGGCACGCTATGCTAATGTTTTAGACGGCGTAGAAGAAGTCAAAAGTAAAATCAATTAACTTAAAATTCACTTATACTTACTCATAAAAAAGAGCAGTTCCAAATCTGAAACTGTTCTTTTTGTTTTTGAACTAAATATTAGTTCCACCATAATTTAATCAAACCCTGTGTGCCCAAGTCACCTAGACCACGCTCGTCAACCAAGGTTTCATACAATTTTTCCGCCTCTTTAGTAGCTGGCAACTCAAGCTCCATTTCTTTGGCAGTTTCCAAGGCAATGCGCAAGTCTTTTAAGAAGTGCTTGCTGAAAAAGCCAGGTGTATAATCATCCTTCAAGATACGTGGACCATAATTGCTCAAACTCCAATTAGCAGCACTACCTGCTCCAACTGTCTCTAGTACAGATTCAAGAGCCAAACCTGCTTTTTTGGCATAGACGAGCATTTCACACATTCCAGTCATTGTTCCAGCAATCATAATTTGGTTGGCCATTTTTGTGTTCTGACCTGCTCCTGCAGCACCAAAGTAATGCACGGTTTTGCCAAAGTCTTTAAAAACTGGTTCCAAATCTTGATAAGCTGCTTCATCTCCACCGACCATAATTGTCAAAGTACCATTTTTGGCACCTAAATCTCCACCTGAAACCGGTGCGTCCAAAATTTTTGCTCCTTGTTGCTCCCCTTCACGGAAAATGCGCTGAGCTAGGGCTGGCTTTGAAGTGGTCATATCAACTAGATATTTGTCTTTAACAGCTGCCTGAAAAATACCTTCCTCACCGAAATAAACGTTCTCAACATCAGCTGGAAAACCAACCATCGTAAAAATTAATTCGGCATTCTCAGCAACTTTTTTAGGGCTCTCACACCAAGTTGCACCCTGAGCAACTAAGTTATCAGTCTTACTCTTGGTTCTGTTATAAACCACTAAATCATGACCAGCCTTTAACAGATTAAGGCAAATTGCGTTACCCATTACACCTGTTCCAATAAAACCTATTTTCATAAAATCATCCCTTCTATGCTCAAGCTTAACTATTTTATTCTTATCTTAGCACTATTATTCATTTTACTGATATTCGTTAAAAAAGCGTTCTGCTTCTTTACCATATTCAGGCATTCCTAGTAAGTCGAAATTTTTAATTGCCCATTGGCATTTAGCCACATACTCTTCTTGATGGTCAAAGTGCTCGTTAATCATATTTTCTAAAAAGACAAGCATGTTCTTATAAAAGAATAGTTTTGGCACTGTTCTGATATTCTCGGCAGCTTGAACAAAATATCCAGTTTCGTCATATGCTCCTTGCTCAATACACACAATCAAGATATTGATAATAACACCTAAGAGCTCCTCCTGTTTCCGCGTTTCTGTTGTACCTTTTAATTTCTCTGCTACCTTTTTGCCAATCTTCAAGTTGCTTTTTAAATCATAAATTGAGATAAAGTTAATGTACATACGTAGAGTTCTTTCATCAAAATCATCTTGTTCAAAAAGCCAATTCTTTAACTGCGCTTTTTTCGTATCACTCAATTCGGCTACATTATTCAGCGTGTCAGCCAAATTTAAATCGATCAGTAGCAGTAATTTGTCCTTATTCTCAATATCGCTATTCTCCACGTATTGGCGAATCTCTTCAATTTTTTTAGGATTGTTTTGATAATATGCTCGATTTACTTCTTCTTCAATTTCATTAAACGCAACATTCTGCGCTTTTTGATTTTCATCTAATTGATTAAAAAATTCCCACGGCTTAACGTGATTAATTCGCAAAATTGCAATCAAATCCTCTGCTGTTATACGATGCAGGTTTTTCTCAACCTTTGAATAATAAGAGGGCGTAACCACACCCGCAGCCCATTCTTTTTGCGTTTTCAATTGCTTAACGCGAAACTTTTTCAGTAATTCACCAATTGTCATCTTCAATTCCTTAAATATGTCACACCATTATTTCTATCACTATAATAATTATAGTTTAAATCGAATAAAATTAACTTTTAATTATAAAAAAGTAATTTTATATTTGACTTAGAGTTAGCTTTAAGTATTAAACTTTTATACAGTTACTGAAATAAGCTGGCTGACTAGCACAGCAAGGAGGCACTTATATTATGAATAAACATGAAGACTTTTTGTTAAATAAAATTGCGGGACCAAAAGATGTTAAAAAATTGAGCATCCCCGAAATGGAAAAATTGGCTCAAGAAATCAGGACATTAATCGTTGAAAAAGATGCAGCTGAAGGTGGTCACTTAGGACCAGATCTCGGTATTGTAGAAGCTACCATTGCCTACCACTATGTATTTGATGCTCCAAAAGATAAACTGATCTGGGACATTTCCCATCAAACATATCCACATAAAATGTTAACTGGACGGGCCAAAGCTTGGCTCGACCCTGACCATTATGAAGATGTAACACCATATTCAAATCCTGACGAAAGTCCATATGATTACTATGCTGTTGGGCACACCTCAACCTCAGTCGCTCTGGCTACTGGAATGGCAAAGGCACGTGACTTAATGGGTCAACGCGAAAATATTATGGCTTTAATTGGTGACGGCTCACTGACAGGTGGCTTGGCTTTTGAAGGACTAAACAATGCAGCGATTGAGCCACACAACTTAGTGGTTGTAGTTAATGATAACCAATGGTCAATTGATAAAAACGTTGGTGGCGTGGTAACCTCACTGAAAAAGCTGCGTGATTCTAACGGCCAAACAGCAGAAAACCCGTTTAAGGCAATGGGCTTTGACTATCGCTACGTTGCAGACGGTAATGATCTCTCTGCCATGATTGATGCTTTTAAAGCTGTTAAAGATGTTGATCATCCTATTTTGTTGCACATTAATACGCTTAAGGGAAAAGGCTACGAGCCTGCAGTCAAAGACGAAGAAGCACATCACTGGGTCTCACCATTTAATTTGGAAGACGATCAGCCCCTTGCCGCTGAAAACCAAAAACCTACATCCAAGTCGGTTGCACTTGACGTTATTAAAGAACAAATTGATGCCGGTCAAAATATCATGGCCATTAATGCCGCTATTCCTGGTGTCTTTAATTTAGATGACTTTAAAAATGAATATCCAGCTAATTACACTGACGTTGGTATTGCCGAGCAAGAGTCGGTTGCATTTGCCACTGGTTTTGCCAAAGAAGGCGGTATTCCGGTTTTGATGGAAAATTCAACCTTCTTACAACGTGCTTTTGACCAATTATCACACGATACTGCCGCCAATGACTTACCGGTGGTAATGCTTGTAGCAGGAGGCACTATTTCTAGTCAATCGAAAACTCACCTTGGTATTTTTGATCAGGTAATGATTTCTAATTTGCCTAACTGGATTTATTTAGCACCAACAACTTTGGCTGAAGAAAAGACAATGCTTGAATGGGCCATCAAGCAAAAGAAGCATCCCGTTGCAATTAAAGTTCCTGGCGATGTTCCAGAAACTGATCACCAAACTGTTATTACCGACTACTCCACCATTAACTACCAAGTTAAGCCGGGTAAGGAAGTAGCAGTTATTGGACTAGGCGCTTTTTATCAATTGGGTGAAAAAGTAGCAAATAAGCTCGGTGCCACTCTTGTTAACCCACTTTCAGCTAATATTTTAGATGAAAAAGCACTAGACCAACTAGCCGCTAATCACAAGGTAATCGTCACCCTTGAAGACAACATTCTCGACGGCGGATTCGGCCAAAAAGTAGCTTCTTATCTGGGTAACAAAGACGTTAAAGTACTCAACTATGGGCAAAACCGTGTTTACACTGACCAAACTCCTGTAGCAGAAATTTATCAACAAAATCATTTAACTCTTGAACAAATCGTTGCAGATGTTCAAAAAAGTTTATAGGATTCGCCGATGACCAAAAAACATAAAGTTTTCGGGATAAGTGTAATTATCGCTGCCTTACTATTAATACTGGGCTTTTATGTAATTAACAAGTCTGGTCAGCAACAGCATAAAACAGCTATTGCTACGCCAACCCTCTTTGTTCACGGCTGGGGTAGTAGCTACCGGGCGGAAGAAAGCATGACTAATTACGCTAAACAGCACAATTTTACCAACTCAATTATTCGTGCAGATGTTAGTCCTGCGGGTAAGGTCATTTTATGGGGCACCATTAAAAATGGTGCAAAAAATCCCATCATTGAAGTTAATTTGCTCAACAACAAAAGCATTTCTACAGGTGAAACTAACCAAGCCGTTGTTTTCAAAAAGAGTAGTAATTACATCAAAAACGTTATCACTGCTTTGCAAGCAAAATATCAATTCAAACAAGTAAATCTTGTGGGCCATTCAATGGGTAACTTACAAATTGCCTATTATCTACTAAACAATGCTGATAATCCGCACATGCCCCGTTTAAATAAACAAGTTTCTATTGCAGGGCATTATAACGGCTTTTTAGGCCAGCAAAATGCACCTAGAAAAATAATTTTAGAACCTAACGCCAAGCCCACGCAAATGGACACGGGCTATCGCGGACTTTTAGGCCTAAGAAAAAAGTTTCCCACTAATGCTGCTGTATTAAATATTTACGGCGATACAGGCAAGGGAAACGATGGCTCTGTGGCAGTAAATTCAGCTCGTTCCTACCGCTATTTAGTGGAAAAGCGTGCCAGCTCATATCAGGAAAAAGAAATAACGGGACCTCAGGCACAGCACAGCAAGTTACATGAAAATACTAAAGTTGATCGTTTACTAGTTAACTTTTTATGGTGAAACCTACTTTAACTCTCCTTGGTCATATAGACTGATTTTGTGTTTTAGTCTATTGATGGTGGAATGAACGGCCTGCTCTTGTTCTTCCAAGCGATGCAGTTCTTTGACCAAAATTTGTCTTCTTGCCTTTTTAGTATCAGAACCCTGCTGCAGTAACTCGGTATATTCCAGTAAGTCTTTTACTGGAATGCCCACATTCCGCATACATTTGATAAAGCTAATCCAGTTAAGATCATTTTCACTGTAGTTTCTGACACCGTGTTCCTTTTTTACTTCTGGAATAAGACCCATTTTTTCGTAGTACCTTAGCGTTACTGGGGTTAAATCGACTTTTTCTGCAACTTCTGATATTTTCATTTTATTTTCCTTACTAATTTAAAAGTAAAAGGGTGACCTATAATCGTGTTTATTATAGGCGCTTTTTATGATTTTTTACTTGTCTATCAAAATAACATTAGGTGGCCTATTACGTATTGAATTTTTTCTCAATAATACAAATTTTAACTGTAACTTTTTCTTCAGTGAAATACTTATTAACAATCAGTCAACATAAACAAAATGCATTAAACAGGAGGTTATATGGAATTACGCGTTTTAAATTATTTCGTTGCCGTTGCCCAAGAGGGTAACATGACGCGTGCGGCTAAAAAGGTCTTAATTTCGCAACCAGCGCTTTCAAGACAAATAGCTGATTTAGAAGCAGAACTCGGCGTCAAATTATTTGACCGGCAAAAGCGCCGTTTAACACTAACTCCTGCAGGCCATTACTTACTAGAACAAGCACAAGAAATACTAGAATTAACTTCTAGGACAAAAAGAAATCTTGAAACTACCTCTTTTATTAGTGGTGACCTAACAATTGCAGCAGGTGAAAGCATCGGGATGCAACAAATTATGAACGTAATTAGCCAAATCATCAAAGATCATCCCACCGTTAAAATTCATCTCTTAAACGGCGATTACAGTTACGCCGAAAGAAAGCTAAATAATGGAACTGCAGATTTTGGGGTAATTATTGGTGACATTTCATTACCCAGCTATGCCTCTTTAACCTTATCTGAAAAAGATACCTGGGGCGTATTAATGCCAAGAGATGATATACTAGCAGCTAAAGAAGCAATTACGCCGAAAGACTTGTGCGGTCGTTCCCTCTTGACCTCGCAGCAAGCCCTGCAAACTCACCTTTTTCAAAACTGGTTAGGTAATTATTACGATAACGTGAATTTTATTGGTGACTATAACCTTAACTTCAACGGTACATTAATGGTCAAAAATCATTCGGCATTAATGTTAACCCTGGATAATTTGGCTGATACTTCAGAAAGTTCAGGGCTTACGTTTAAAAAATTATGCCCTAGTCTGCAACAAACGATTAGAGTAATTTGGAAACGAGAAGTTAGTTTATCGCCAGTTGCTGAGCTGTTCTTAAAATCATTAAAAGAAGAAATTTGTAAAGATTGCAGATAGTATTAACCAGGAGATTTTCATGAATAATCAACTAGAAGAGCAATTTCAAAAATTAAGCCAGAGCTACCTTAACGACGTAGCCAGTAACTGTGCTCAACACTTACAGAAAGATCGTTTTATCATTCCATTAATCGCTAGTGTTACGCAAGGAATAATGACAGCTGTTCCAGAGCAGGTGACTAACATTTTAGATGCTAATATTGCCCCTGAAGTTCTTTTAGAGGTGCTTTATCAATTAGTACCTGTAATTGGTACTCTGAAGGCTAAACAAGCTTTAGAGCGGGTAAATAGCGTATTCGAAGAACGTAAAATCACTTTGACACCTGTAGAAAGTGAAGAAGATGAAAACTATGGAGCACAAGTTCAAGCACAATTATATGGCACCGAAATTAAAAATCTGCTGAAAGATTTGCCAGACAATGCTGGCGCATTCATCCCCCACGCATTAACAGAACACTTTTTCAACGATTTTTATAACCGAAAAGCACTAGATGTTCGTGACCGTGAGCGCTATGAACTATTAGCACTAATTACCATGAACGTTGAATTTCAAATCAAGGCCCATGCTCGTGGAAGTTTAAAGGCCGGTAACAACGAAAGTGAACTAATTTGGTCAGTAATTCAATTGCTACCATATATCGGCTTTCCATTTGTAATTAATAGTGTGCAAGTAATTCATCAAGAAGCACAGACATTAAAAGAATAATTGATAAAAAGCCATACAGCTCTTCAGTTGTATGGCTTTTTTATGCCAATATTTAGCTAAATTTATTTTGACTGTCCATCGGCTAAACTGTAGTTTTTAGCAAAAGCAATAAAAATAGTTAGCAGCACATTTGTACCGCTAACCATTTTGGCAATATATTTATAATAGTCTTCTCTAGCTGCCCGTACTCTGATATTTTTCCAGAAATACGCGCCAGAGTTGATAAATCAACACAAAGAACAGCATGCAGACAACTGGAATTATCAATAGCCATATCCATTCGTGCTTAACGGCAATTCTTTCCTGTGGAATTGATGCAACCCAACCAATTGGCAGTATAAAAGTCATAATTATTTTAAATCCCATCGAATAAATAGCCATGGGATATTTGCTCATATCAAAAAAGTCAAAGGTTGTTTCAGCCAAATTAGCTAAACCGTTAGATAAAAGTGAAACAATATTACCTAAGATTGCTAATGCCAAAAAAATTAAGGACGTAAACAGTGAAATAAAGATAAACATAATCGTGATATACCAAGGATTATGTAATTGCACATCAACCACAATTAGCAGAAGCAAGGCAACTAATAAATCGCCCCAAGAGTCTTCATCTACACGTTCATTAACTAGTTGAAATAGCGGATTGACGGGTTTAATCAAAATCGTGTCCAATGAACCATTATGGATGTAATCCGAAATATTTAAAGCATTAATGAAAAAGCAGCGGAATATTGAAAAGGATAACGTTGCTAATGCATACGTTAGTAGTAGCTGGCTGAAACTGTAGCCACTAATTCGCGGCACAATGTTAAAAATAAACCTTAATGCAACAATGTTTAGGACATTTTGGACTATCATGCCAATAATCGCAAAATAAAAATCAAGATCGTAAACGGCTAATGATTTTAAATTTACTTTGAAATACGTAACTAATAATTTTAAATATCGCATCATTAACCTCCTTGAATAACTGTAGCGTTAGCTGAATGCTTAAAAAGCAACTTAAACAACAAGTTAAAGGCAACGATGTAAATTAACTGAATTACGACGATTTTAATAAATAAATTCCAGGCGGGATGCTGGGCCAATGTCCCTATTGCGCCATATGAATATTGAAAGGGCAAATATTGAGCAATCTTTTTAAGCAAGCTGGGATAAAAATTAGCTGGAAAGGCATTTCCTGCTAGTACAAGCAAAATAGCTTCTTTAAAAGTAGTAATCCCCCAGATACTGTAGGTATAAAAAGAAAAAGTTCCGAGTACCAGTTCAAGTTCAAAGTATAAAAAATAACCTAAAATAGCCGTGACGAAAACCATCAATATGGTGCTAAATGCAATTTTAAAATCCAAGAACCAGAAAAAGATTAACATATCAACGACACCAATTATGGCAAATTTGACTAGTGAATAACCTATTCCTTCCCATAGTAATTGCGTTGAAATAGATAGTGGCTTAAGAAGATCGATTGCAATGTCTCCGGAACGTACTTTATCGTTAAGTTCATAGCTAGTCTTAGGAAACAAAACTGTTAAAATTTGCATTAACACTAAATAACTAATTGTTTCTTGAAATTCACGATGTGGTTTACCAACCAGAACTGCTTTCCATAAAAAATACTGGACAGTGGTGGATATTAGTACGGAAAAAAGCCAAAATAAGAGAGCATATTTCGATGCTAGCCCTTTTTTGATACCAATTTTTACTAACATGAATCTGTACTTCATTAGCGCACCTCCTGTTTGGTTAGATGTGCTAGCAAGTACTCTAGCTTGTTATTTTTAACCTCAATGCTATCGACTTCGACACTCGCCGTAATCATAGACAAAGTGGACTTAAGCTCTTCCTGCATTATGCCTGTAAGTTGATACGCTCCGTTTTCTAATCGGTTAACCGTAGGCCATTTTACAGTAATTGCTTCACTTAAAGAATTTTTGCTAGTAAATGTCACGGTTGAAGGCACGTCAAGTTTAGCCAACTCTTTGCTACTTTTATCTAATACCAGCTGGCCATGACTTAAGATTAGCGTTCTTGAACAAACTTTTTCGACCTCATCAAGATCATGTGAAGTAAAAATAATTGTTTTATTGGTCAATTTTTGTAAAAACTGTGTGATACTATTTTTCGATAAAACATCAAGCCCAATTGTCGGCTCATCTAAAATGATTAAATCTGGATCATGAATAAGGGCCGCAATAAATTCAGCTTTCATCCGTTGTCCCAGACTAAGTGTGCGCACTGGTTGCAATAAAAAATCAGTCGCATCTAACATTTCAGCTAGATTTTTCACTCGTATATCAAAAATCTCTTCCGGCACTTGATAAATCTCACGATTTAACTTGAATGTGTCCATTGCCGGTAAATCCCAACGGAGTTGGCTTCTTTGGCCGAAAACAACTCCGATTTTTTGTGCATTTTTTTGTCTATTAGTTAGTGGATCCATGTCAAAAGTTCTGACACTTCCACTACTTGGCTGTAAAATGCCTAAAATCAGCTTAATTAGGGTCGATTTACCAGACCCATTCAAACCAACTAAGCCAAGGTGCTCGCCCTGCTTGAGTTGAAAATTAATATTTTGAAGTGCAACAAAATCACGATACTCTTTATGAAATAATTTTGTTGCTTTCACTTTTTTATATCGTTTTACCAAGTTTTTGGTTTCTATTATCATTATGTCTCCGCTCTTAATATCAGCGATAGCATTTCCCCAAATAAACTATCAGTATCTATCTTTGAGCCAGTCATAAAAAGTCATAGTTAATTATATACTTTTTTAATAATTAAAGCATTTTTTAATCTGTTGTATAAAAATAGTTTCGTTGTCAGCCAGTAGCTGTCCCTCTTACTTTGAAAATAATGCCAAAACAAAGATAAGGACTATCACCAAGATATCTGCAAACTTCATCTTCTCTTTTAGGAAAATGTCGCCAAAAATCACACTGTAAAGAGAAGTCATGTTTAAAAAGATCCACGCAATGCTGGAGTTAGGCGAAGAGGTTGCCAAAGTGTAGGTTACTTGCGCAAGAAGGGTTAAAACGGCGCGACTACCATAAATAAGGAAAACTCTACCTGTTAAGTTTTCACCATTAATTTTGAGGGAATGGTTTTTATAGATAAAAGTAATTAAGGAAATTAAGCACCGAACATAGATTGTCATAATCGTAAAAAAGACCAAATCAATTGGCTTAATTAATCCTTTAGTCAAAAAAGGCGAAAATGCCGCTTGCGCAATTAGCAGTGGCGCAATAACTGTAAATGTCTTCGCCAAGTTTTTCAAATCCAAATTATCTTTGCGCTGTTCAAAGGCAATATAAATGACAACTATGATAGTTGAAATGATCGAAACTATGTAAGACGATTTACTAAAGTAGCCCATTGTCAGCAAAATTGCCAAGGGAATAAACAAATCAGTAATTTTACTTAGGATAACCGACTGCATGATAGTTACTTTTTTAAAGACATAACTATAACCATATGCCACTACTTGCGCTAAAAAAGCATACAAAAATACCCTAATTAAGTAATTGTTTGTAATACGTGGACTGGGGTAATTATGCAATATAACCAGCAACATAAAAGTTACTAAAACTGAACTGCAAATATTATTTAAAAAGTTAACATCAATTGAGCTTTGTTTGCGATAACCCATTTGGTAACGGTCAATCACCGAAATTATCCCGCGTGAAAAAGATGAAATAGTAGCAAAAATAATCAACCATAGATTGCTAGCAAGCATAAGTGCCTCCATGTCACCATGTAAGAAATACAGTTTGAAATTATTATTTATATTATAG
>SKEH01000633.1_pt1 | contig 19357 bp, 18 predicted proteins | sample 4826571 | NCBI WGS metagenome assembly SKEH01 (sample SAMN11008814, study PRJNA524170) | human gut metagenome | biome: Human fecal sample; material: Feces; isolation source: fecal sample from pouch patient p29 | host: Homo sapiens | place: Israel: Tel-Aviv | collected 2016-09-14 | reverse complement strand
GATATACGTTTTGATAGTTAATATCAGTTTTTAAAAAAGGCAGTTGTGGTTTTTCTTATCACACTTGTTTCTTTTATCATTTCAGAAACTATGTATCCACACGACAGAATGGAGAAAAATGAATTTTAAAGTAAGCCTCAATTTTTGAATAGCAAGGAACTATTTTTGTTCCTTCTCTAATTCTGCTATCTGCTTAGACATTTCTTGAATCTGGGAAATAGGAATCGAAGTGTCAGCCATCATTTCATCTCGCTTGTATCTTAACAAGCTTAATTCAGCACTTATATCCTTACTTGCTGTATTTGGCAACAGTAACTTGCCTTTAGCAATTTGCCACTTTGAAAAATTCAACTCGTTTATGATACTTTTATCATGCGTAACGATTATTACGGAAAAAGGATAATTTTTTAGAAATGAAGTTAATGCTGTTATAGACGAAATATCTAAGAAGTTATCTGGTTCATCAAGTATTAACATATTATGTTCACCTAACAAAATTTGAGCTAACTTATAGCACACTAATTGTCCCCCACTCAGGCTTGATACTGACATATTCAAGCAATTACCTAAGTGTAAGTCGCCCAATAGCTGCCTAGTAGTCGTTTCATCAAAAACAGTGTTTTTTTTGATTTCATCACCGACTTTTTTAGAGTTGTTAACCTCACTTATAACATCTTGTGTAAAAAAGCCTATTTTTGCTTTAGGATTTATCCACTCAGCTAATAAATTGTTTATCAATTCAGTTAAAAAGAATGTTTTTCCACAGCCGTTTTCCCCAGTCAAAATAATTTTCTCTTTATTCTTTATTTTTAATGTTTCATCAATTTTGAAAAGCGCTCTATTTTCCCGATAAATAGTTTGTGCATCAATTCTTAACAAACTGTCTTTTGCCTTCAACTCTAAGTTAGAGACTTTAAAATTATTCAATGTAATTGGATGCCGCGTAACAGGCTTTTTTAATTGACTCATTTCGCGGTCTATCTTTTTAGACATAATTTTGCTTGAGTGCAATAGCTTTTTTTCAATTTTATTCGAGTCCTTTATTTTCCAATCAGACCAAGAGCTATTCTTTTTCTTCTTAGTCGCACTATGTCCTTTACTCTCCAATTGCCTTTGTACTTTTCTTAAGTTGTTAATTTTCTTTTTCTTTAATTGGTATTGTGTTTCTTCACGCCGTATATCATCTTCTTCCTTTTTTTGATACTCAACATACGTGCCCTTAAATTCATTGACGCTATTATCTTCGATATACCAAACGGTATTTACAACTTCTCTAAGAAATTCTTGGTCATGGCTTACGATTAGCACCGGCTTACTGAAACTATTAAGCGTCTCAACCAACCATTTTTGTTGAACAATATCTAAATTAGCTGTCGGCTCATCAAGTAATAACACAGCTTGTTTACTTTTATTTACCTTTTTGATTGCAGAAGCAATAGCTTCTTTTTCCTTTTCTCCCCCACTTTTTCTGTCATGATTTAAAAGCTGTGGCACCATATATGTATCACAAAGCCTTACTATATTTTCTTTTATGTCCATTGTGCTTGGTTGTTTATTAATTATTCTTAACATAGTAGTCTTGCCAGAGCCGTTAAGTCCTATTAAGCCTATTTTTTGGTGTTGAGTGATACTTAAGTTGGCAGCAGTGAATAGTTCTTGGCCATTATTGTTTACTTGTAGATTTACAATTTTTATATATTCCATAACTAGTCTCCTTACATGCTTAGCATAAAGACTGATATGCAAGTATATTTAAAGTTTCGATATTTTTAGTAAGACACGTTCAAACTCACCACTGAACTTCGTTATAAAGAAAAAGATCAATATGTTATTAACATATTGATCTTAGTTTTTTATTCAGATAAACAAAAAATTATCGTATGCGGTAAGACAGTCTAGTAAGATTGATTGGCTCACAAAGACTAGCAAAAGATGGTGCATCTTCTATATCAATATCTTTAACATTTAAATTCAAGTGCATATTTAATCTTTTGCTAATCATCTTTATAATTCCTTAATTTTTATTGTTTATTATACACGTTTTTGCACTTAATAGGCAAAAATTTAATCAGACCTACCATAGCCTCTTTAAAAATTTCCACCAACGTTTTATTTTAATTAACCATATCCTCAATACTGCTTTGGAAATCCTCTTCATATTTCAGTCCATGTATGCAAGCTAAAGGAATATTAACTCCGCGTTGACCTATTACTAAGCCTGCAGCAGACGCCAACATGTCACACAGTGTTTCAGCAGTTCCGGCAGTTTCATTAATTCTTAAACCTTTTAGACCATACAATCCAACAGCTATTTGGTTTGCACCTTTTTTATCCACCCTTCCATCACTATCAGTGATAATCACACCAACTTTAACACCTAATTCTTGTAAAAAAGTTTGGCTAATTTTTTGCGCAGACGCATCACAATTTTTCGGTAAGGTAATTGCAGTATTATTTTCGCCCTTATCCACTCCGCCACTAGTCAAGCAAAGTCCATTAGGTAACCATGCCCCAATATAGCCATCATCCATTTCTAGCCTTTTGCCAGTTGAATCCCCAGTTTGATCAATTATCACTTGAATTAGACGAGAATCCTTTCTTGGAATTTGTTTATGAATTTTCTGTGCTAAAGCAGAAGGTACTACTTGGTTTAAGTCGACAATATTACCTTCTGCCAACGAGCATATTTTAGAAGCCACACAAATAATATCGCCATTGGACACATTAAATTTCTCTTTTTTTATAGTTTTTGCCAATACTTTTGGTAAGTCACAAGCTGTAGTAATTTTTGGTACACCATTAAGTCCGCTAATTGTAATCATCTTTGTCCCTCTACAATATTTTTCGCCTTCTAATAACAAAATATCATTTATATAAAAATAAAAAGTTTCACTCACAATTGCAAGTGAAACTTTTTTAATATAAATATTTCTTTACTGCCTCTTTAGGATCCATCCCCGCACGAATTTTCAATTCTAATTCAATCGCTACATCAGCAATGATTGATTGAGGATCAATCACCTTATAAGGATGATCAGGAGCTTTTTCTTGAGCTAAAGAAAGTTCAGTACAGCCTAACAAAATAACGTTACAGCCGTACTCATCATGCATCTTACGTAAAATGCTATGATATAGTTCTGCGTCCACTATACCCTTTTGCTTGATATTAGTATAAATCAGTTCAGTAACCATCGGCTGAATCTCAGGCCCACCTAGTTCTGCCTGACGGCCAACTGCCGTAATTTCATCAACATATAAATGGTCATAAATTGATCCCTCAGTCGCAATTACGCCAATTTTCTGCTCATTAGGATATTCTTCAACAAACCGGTGCACTGCAATCCGCATCATATGCAAGAAAGGGACATCAGTTAGACTAGCAAGGTCATCATAAAAATAGTGTGCTGTATTACACGGCATAATAAAGAAATCAGGACCTAATTGCGCCTGTTGTAAAACATCCTCACGCAAATTGATGAAAAAGTTTGGTTTGGAATGGTCTTTAATATAGGCTGTTCGATCAGGTACTTGGGCGTCATTAACCAAAACATAATTTAAATAGTCTTGGTCTTTAGTGATTTTAATTCGGTGGTTAAGTTGTCTTGCAAGACTTTCTGTTGCAATTGTTCCCATACCACCAAGAATTGTAAAAAAGTTTCTCATTTTTGCGCTTTTCTCACTATTTAAAGTGCTCGTTCTGTCCTTCCAGCTCATTAATCATTTGCTGGGCTACATTGATGTCAGAAGGATAAGGAGTATTGACACCACGAACTTTTTGGAAGCCATCTTCACCCTTACCACAGATTAGAACGACGTCACCATTTTTTGACATACTAATTGCATCATAAATTGCTTTTTGTCGATCTAATTCGATTGTGACATCAACTTTGGAGTGATCAATTCCCGCGTCAATTTCTTGGCAGATCTCCATTGGATCTTCAAAACCTGGATCATCAGTTGTCAAAAAGGCCTTGTCAGCATATGCATTCAAACTCTTACTAAAGCCCGGACGTCGTGAAATTCCCTTATCACCAGGTGCACCGACTACTACTATGATTTTTGGATTATCAAATTCCCGTTGCATGAAGCCCATTAAAGCCATCATTGATGCTTCATTATGAGCATAGTCAACAACTACCACACCATGATCCTTAGTAACTTCAGTTTGCATTCTTCCGGGAACAGATACTTGGCTTATCCCTTTGGCAGCAGGGTCATGTTCCATGCCTGCCAAACCTGCACCAATAACTGCTGCAGTTCCGTTGGACTCGTTAAAATCACCAAGCATCTTCAACTGATACTCACCAGCTATCTTAAGCTGCTTTGCCTTGTCACTTACACAGAGAACTTGGAACTTCGTACGAGCCATATCAAGTTCTTCCGTAGAAAAGCGGAAGTCAATTGTTTGCTTTAGGCTCGGATTTGTGAACTTTTCATCCGCAAATAAGTAAATGCTGTCGGGATCTGTTGTTGTTGTGGCTGCTGCGTAGACTTCGTCAAAGTGGGCTGTTTGCGCATTGATAATACACTTGCGCGCATTAACCAACAGCTGCAATTTACAATGTAGATAATCTGCAAAGTTTGGGTGTTCATTTGGTCCAATATGATCAGGCGAAATGTTCAAAAAGAAGCCTAAATCATAAGTTAAGCCAAAGACACGGTTACGCTTATAAGCCTGACTAGAAACTTCCATTACCAAATGAGTCATTCCGTTATCAACTGCTTCACGCATATCACGGAACAAATCAAGCGACTCCGGTGTAGTTAAACTCGACTTAAAAGTATCTTCTGGCTTTTGACCCACAACATTGTTAACAGAAGAAATTAATGCAGTACGTCCACCATTAACTTGATCTAGCATCCCCTTTAAAAAGTAAGAGGTTGTTGTCTTGCCCTTAGTTCCAGTAATTGCAATTACATACAAATCATCTTGCGGAAAACGGAAAAATGCCGCAGATAGCAATGCCATTGCCTTTGAAACATCGCGAACAATCAGTGCGTGCATCCCTTTACCTTCTGGGTATGGCTGTTCAGCCACATAACAGTTAGCACCATTATCTTTTGCCATTGATAAATAAGTTGGTCTAAAACCGGCACCTTTGCAGAAAAACAAAGTGTTGGTTTTAATATCACGTGAATCGTATGACACATATTCCATTTTGGTCATAACAGTATCTTGAACTGCGCTCGATTTAAGTAAGTGATGTTCTTTTAATATTAAAATACAGGTATTTAAAGAAATACTCATGCTATACCCCTCTATTTGTTATCTAGTCAAAATTATAACACAGCTAGGCTAGAGATTTTGTATTCTTTGGGTCTAATGGCAAACAAATGATAAAACGTGTCCACTTATCGTCGGATTCACAGCGAATCTTGCCATGGTGCAAGTCAACTATGCTCTTGGTAATAGCTAAGCCGAGTCCAGTTCCACCAGTTTGAGTATTCCGCGAGCCTTCCATACGATAAAAACGCTCAAAAATTTTCTTTAAAGAGTCCTTGGGAATGCGCTCACCGTTATTTTCTACACGTAATTCAACCTCATTGTTATTAACTAAATTGGCAATCAAGTTTATTTGGGTCGCACCGGTACCATATTTCAAGGCATTAGTAATCAAATTATTATACACACGCACTAATTTTTCTGGGTCAGCTTGAATCGTCAAGTCTTTGGGTCTTGTTTCAATGTTAAAAACAACCCCCTTTTCATCTGCTTCAAATTCAAAACCAGCTGCTACTTGTTCAAGCATTGAAAAAATATGCAGGGAGGTCAGGTTCAAACTAGTATTAGTAGATTTTAGCGTTGTATATTCAAGCAAATCATGTGCAAGTGACTTCATTTGTTCTGCTTTAGAATACGCAATGTTAAGGTAGCGTTGCTGTTCTTCTGGATCGTCTACACCAGATTTAAGCAAGCCGAGATAACCGATAATTGATGTCAATGGCGTCCTAATATCATGTGAGACGTTGCTAATTAATTCATCTTTTGATTGCTCAATTGCCCTTTCTTCATTAATTGCATTTACAGTACTGTCAACTAAAGAATTGATTGAATCAATTACCTTTTGTAAATCGGTTTTCACTTTAAACGAAATAGTGTGGTCAAAATGACCCTGGGCAATATAGTGCAACTCTGAAATAACATGGCGCAACTGCATTTGGTGATAACGTCTAATTAAACGCCAATATAAGACAATCAAATCGCCGATGCCCATCATGACCAAAAACGTATTTTGCCAGGACCATAGGTGCCGACCTCCAGCAAACGTGATTGTTTTTTTTAAAAAATAAATGCCGTTTACTAAGTTCTTATTTTGCAAAATCGTTAAATTGATCAAAATAACAATGGATAAATTGAGCAATAGGAGTAGCACAATTGTAATCACGCCTTCAGCAAACAGTTCACTTTTTTCCGTAGCTGTTAACTTGACATGTTCTTTATTCATTTTTATTTAGGCCTCAACCTTATAACCTACACCCCAGACAGTCTGGATAACGTCTTCACCGCCAGTAGCTTTCTGGATTTTGTCACGCAAATGCGAAACGTGGACCATTACAGTCTTAGCCGAGACAATAGATTCCTGTTGCCATACTCGTTCGAAAATTTCGTCGGCAGAAAAAACACGATTTGGGTGACTAGCAAGTAAATACAAAATGCCAAATTCCAATGCTGTTAACTGAATATCTTTGCCATCAATTGTTTTTACTTCGTGTGAATCACGGTTAATAACTAGAGGGCCGATTTCCAAAACATCTGGTTCATCATCCTTAACTTGCTTTTGACTCCGACGTAAAAGTGAACGGACCCGAGCCATTACTTCAAGCGGATTAAATGGCTTTGAAACGTAGTCATCAGCACCAGTAATTAGGCCCTGAATTTTATCCATGTCGCCGGTTTTAGCTGACACAATAATAATTGGAATATCAGAGTCCTTTCGAACTTCTTTAATTACATCAATTCCGCTCATACTTGGCATCATTACGTCCAAAATCATTAACGAAATATCAGGTGTAGTAGTTAATTTAGTGATAGCTTCTTTACCACTATATGCTATAACCGGAGTATAACCTTCATTCTTTAGATAAATACTCAATAATTCAACAATTTCTTTATCGTCATCGACTACCAAAATTTTCATAGGGCTTTGTCCCTTCTTTTTATTTATTAATTATTGTGAATAATCTCTACCACTTATAGTGTAGCAGACTCTATAATTCATATTTTAGCTAATTTTGTTACAATCACCTAACATTCACACATAACTTATCTTTTTGTTAAAAAAGCCGGGCACTTGGCCCAACTTTTAGCTAAAATCATTTATTCCATTCAAGTATTTAATTACCCATTGCCGGTCAAGAAAGCCAATAAATTTACCATCATGATCCTGAACCGCAACTTTTTCGGCATTACATAAAAGGCTAAGCACTTTAGCCAACTTTTCGTCAGCGCTGATTGCTGGAAGCTGATCGCTTTCTTGTCCATAATCTTCAGCCAGCTGATTGAAGAGGATTGCTTGCCTTACAGGCGTTTCGTAAATATCCTTGCCCAAGCTGCCACGGAAAAAGTCTTGGACGAACTGATTAGCCGGATGACGCAAGATCTCATTGGGCTCACCCACTTGGAGCAGCTCGCCATCTTTCATGATTCCAATTCGATCTGCTATTTTAAGTGCCTCGCTCATATCATGGGTGACAAAAACAATTGTGTTATGTAGATTTTCATGCAGTTCAACAACTAAATCTTGTAAATTAGTTCGAGATAATGGATCAAGCGCACTAAACGGTTCGTCCATTAAAACAATTGGCGGTTGAGAAGCAATCGCACGTAAAATACCTATTCGCTGTTGCTCTCCGCCAGATAATTCACTAGGATAGCGAGAAGAATAGCTTTTAGGATCAAGTCCTACTTCGGCTAACAATTGCTCAGTTTTCCTTTGCTGCTTCTTATCATTGCGCCGACATTCGCCCTTAATTTCTGGAATTAGCGAGATGTTTTGAGCAACGGTCATATTCGGAAATAATGCAATTTGTTGTAAAACATAACCAATATTCCAGCGCAATTTCTGTAAATCATATGAAGTAGTTGGTTGCTCATTTACCAGTACTTGTCCGGTCGTAGGGTCTTCCAATCGGTTAATCATCTTAATTGATGTTGTTTTACCACTACCTGAATTTCCAACTAAGACGAACAATTCACCCTGCTTAATTTCGAGATTAAGGTCATTAATTACTAACTTATCGGCAAAAGATTTTTTTACATGATCAAATTTTATTGCTGTCGTCATCTTAATTCTCCTTAATCAAATGATGCTTAACCAAGTATTGGTGTGCAACTTTGCCAGGATCAACGTTTTTTACGTTAACTTCATAGTTCATTTCCTGCATTTCTTTTTCAGTAATCTTACCGGCAAGCTTATTTAGGCTTTGAACAATCTTTGGATGTTTATTGGCAAAATCTATGCTCATTAAAGGCGCACCCTGATAAATGGGAAAATTATGTTTATCATCCCGCAGAATGCTCAAGTGGTATTGTCGTAGCTCACTGTCAGTAGAATATGCATCAACAATATTTACCTTGTTTTGTTGAATTGCTTGGTAACGTAGCGCTGGTTCCATTGACTTAACAGGAAAGTCAATATCATAACGCTTTTTAATTCCTTTGAAACCATCACCACGATCAATGAATTCCATGGTCATTCCACCCTTTAATTGAGACTGAATTGGTGCTAAATCGCTGATTTTATGCAGATGATGCTTGTTCATAAACGAAGTTTTTACTGCTAACGCATATGTATTATCGTACGCCATTGGCTTTAACAAAGCTAACTTGTCTTGCTGCTTCATTAATTGCCGAGCTTTTTGATAAGTTTGCTGTTCGCCAAGCCCTGAAGTTGAAATTGGCTTTTCGGCAAAAGTCTCTAAGATTGTTCCGGTAAATTCTGGATAAATATCAATTTTATTATTTTTAAGTGCATTATATAAAAAAGTAGTCTTACCAAAATTCGGCTTCAAAACAACTTTAACGTGTGCATCGCCATCTTCAATTAATTCCTTATACATATTAATCAAGATTTCTGGCTCTGAACCAAGTTTACCTGCAATAGTAATTGTTTCCGTGTGATTCTCCACAGCCTGATAAATACCTGACCCTGCTAGGAAAAACAGACAAACTGCAAAAACGCCTAAAGCCTTTTTCACAGATGCATGCTCAAGCCATTTAATTAGAGCGCTCAAGCAGATTGCCAGCGCACCTGAACAAACCGCACCAATAATAATCAAAGCAGTATTATTGCGATCAATTCCCAGTAAAATAAAACTACCTAGACCACCTGCACCAATTAATGCAGCCATTGTCGCCGTTCCAACAATTAACACCAGTGCAGTTCGAATACCAGAAATAATTGTTGGTAAAGCTAGCGGTATCTCAACCTTGCATAACTTCTGCATCCTTGACATGCCGAAGGCATTTGCAGCTTCTTCTAGTGCCGGATCAATTCCAGTTAAGCCAATATAAGTGTTCTGAAAAATTGGCAGTAACGCATAGACAACAAGTGCAATTACTGCTGGAACAGTGCCAATTCCAACAAGTGGAATTAATAATCCCAAAAGAGCTAGCGAAGGAATCGTTTGTAAAATACTAGTCACCTGTAAGAGAAATTCCGCCGCCTTTTTGTGCTTCGTTACCCAAAAAGCAAGCGGCATGGCAATTATCATCGCCAACAATAGCGAAACAAGCGAAATTTGTAAGTGCTGTAAGAGTGCTACCCACAAATCGCCCCTACGTTCGCTCAGAATTTGAAGTATTTGGTTCATCACTAATTTCCTTTTATTAATACTAAATTCACGCTAATTGCTGAATATAGTATTTTTAACCTATCATTATAATTTTATCTTTGTATAATGATAACACAAACAAGTGTTCTAAGCCAAACATCTGCTTTACGGTATTTCCTTTATTTGAGCGCTTTTTATGAGCACACAAAAAATCCCAACCTCTTCTAATAAGAGATTAGGATTTCTTAATTTAAGACTATTCGATTTCCTTTTTACCAGTATATAACTCGTAGTAATAGCCTTTTTCTTTCAATAGTTCTTGGTGATTACCAGCTTCAATAATGTGACCATGGTCGAGAACCAGAATCAAGTCAGAGTTAACAATTGTCGATAACCGGTGGGCAATTACAAAACTAGTTCGTCCAGCCAACAGGTTATCCATTCCTGCTTGAACAAGTTTCTCAGTTTGAGTATCAATACTTGAAGTTGCTTCATCCAGAATCATTACTGGCTCATCAGCAATCATTGCTCGTGCAATACTTAGTAACTGCATTTGACCTTGAGAAAGATCTCCACCATTACCATCAATTACAGTCTTATAGCCTTCATCTAGATTATGGATGAATTCATCAGCATGCGATAAATGCGCTGCTTGGTAAACATCATCATCACTTGCTTCCATATTACCAAATCTGATGTTATCCATTACAGTTCCGGTAAACAGGTGAGTTTCCTGCAAAACAATTGATAGTGAATGACGCAAGTCATCCTTCTTGATTCTGCTAATTGGAATGCCATCGTAGGTAATTGTTCCTGAATTAATCTCATAAAACCGATTAATCATATTGGAAATAGTTGTTTTACCCGCACCGGTTTCACCAACAAGTGCAACTTTCATTCCTGGTTTTGCATCAAGAGAAATGTTATACAAAATTTGTTTATTTGGTGAGTAGCCAAAGTTAACATTGTCAAATACAATGTGCCCTTTGACAGTTACTTGCTTAACAGATCCATCTTTTTGAGGAACATTCCAGTGCCATGCACCCTTAACGTCACGGTCCTTAGTGATAGTTACATCACCATCATCAGTTTCAACCGGTTCATCTTCCAAATCAAAAATTCGTTTAGCACCAGCCAAAGCCATTACGATTGAGTTTAACTGTTGCGAAATTTGTGCAATTGGCATTGAAAACTGTTTTGCTAGCTGCAAGAAGGCACCAATCACACCCAATGAAATTGGTGCGAGGTGGTTAAGTGAAACGGCACCACCAATAACTGCAATTAAAACATAAAGTAAGTTACCCATGTTACCCATAATGGGGAACAAGACAGTAGCGTATGTATTTGCCTTACCAGCTGCATTTTCTAGGGCATGGTTGTAAGTTTCAAACTCCTCTTCAACTTCTGGCTCATGACTGAAGACCTTGATAACTTTCAGTCCATTAAGCATTTCTTCGTTATAGCCGTTAACTTGCCCAAGTTCTTTTTGTTGCAATTGGAAGTAGTGCGATGAACGAGAAGTTAGGAAACGCACAATTCCTAGTGACAGCACAAACATCACTAAAGTAAAAATTGTTAACTGCCAACTTAAAGTAAACATTGCCACTAAGGCGAAGACAATGTTTAAAGTTGAGTTCATAAATTGCGGAATTGACTGGGAGATCATTTGCATTAATGTATCAATATCGTTTGTATAACGACTCATGATATCGCCATAGTCATTTTCATCAAAATATGAAATTGGCAATTTTTCCATGTGCTCAAACATTTCATTACGTACCCGATACTGAACCTTTTGAGCTAAAACAGCCATTAAGACGGCAAACAGGTAACTAGAAATAAAACCAATTGCATAAAAACCAAACATCACCACAATTGCTTGCCAAAGTGGACCAAAATTTGGATGTGCTTGCTTAGTTAGAGGAATAATATAAACATTAATTAACCGCTCAATAAATAGTGATCCAATTATGTTAGCCCCTGCCGACAAAATAATGGCGATGATAGATGTAATAAGCATCCAAGGACTAGTATTTGCGATTAACTTCAATAATCTAAATAAGGTAGTAGTTCGCTGCCCCTTCATTTCTGCATTTTTATTTGTCACTGCTTTATCCAAATTCATCACCTACTTCTTTTGTTCTTCTTGGAATTTAGCAATTGAGCTATACAGATCGTTACGTTTCATCAACTCATCATGGTTACCAATATCTTGAATGTTTCCATCATCCATTACGATAATTCGATCTGCATCCTTAATTGAAACAATTCGTTGGGAAATGATAATTTTAGTCGTATCAGGCATTTCTTGTGCTAACGATTCACGAATTTCACGTTCCGTTTGCGTATCAACAGCCGAAGTCGAGTCGTCCAAAATTAAAATCTTTGGTTTCTTCAAAAGTGCTCTGGCAATAGTAATTCTTTGTTTTTGTCCACCAGAAACGTTGTTACCGCCTTGTTCAACCATTGTGTCGTATTTATCAGGCATTTCTTGAATAAAATCATCCGCATGGGCAATCTTTGAAGCAGCTAAAATTTGCTCGTCAGTTGCATTCTCATTTCCCCATTTCAGATTGTCCTTAATTGTGCCAGAGAATAACACGTTGTTTTGCAAAACAACTGCAACATTATCACGTAAAGTCTTTAAGTCATAAGATTTAACGTTATGTCCAGAAACGCGAACTGCACCCGAGTCCGTATCATATAAGCGCGGAATCATTGAAACTAAAGTTGATTTTGATGAACCAGTTTTACCAATGATACCTAGTGTTTCACCAGGCTTAATTTTTAAGTTTATATCATGCAAAGCATAGTTCTTATCATCTGGATTGTACTTAAAGTTAACGTGATCAAAGATGACTTCACCATTAGTAACTTCTTTTAATGGCTTACGTGGGTTTTCAATAGATGGCTTCTCATTGATTACTTCAGCAATTCTTCGACCACTAGCAGCTGAAACGACAAGCTGGGTAAAGATCATTGCTAAAATATTCAGACTGTTTAAAACGGAGTTTGAATATGAGAACATTGAAATCAATTGACCGGCTTGTAAAGTACCACCAACGATTTCCTTTGCACCAAACCAGCAAATTGCTAAGTTTGAAATATTCAAAACAGCTATCACAACCATTGAGTTAAGTGACATGATTTTTTGTGCTGTTGAAAATAGCTTGTAAATAAAGCCAGACGACTTCTTAAACTTAGTCGTTTGCTCATCTTCTTGAACATATGTCTTAACTTCACGAATACCACGAATGTTTTCACGAACCACTTGGTTCATCTGATCGTAGCCCCTAAAAATTTTAGGGAAATATGGGTTAGCACTTTTAATAATAAGTGCCATGATAATCACGAAAACAGGAGCAATAACGACAAAGATTAACGACAATCTAGGGCTGATGATTAGAGACATAATGATTGAAACAATCAACATCATTGGTGCTCTAACAGCAATTCTGATCAGCATTTGATATGCCATTTGAATGTTGTTAACATCTGTCGTCATTCTAGTTACAAGACTGGAGCTGGAAAATTTATCGATATTTTCAAACGAAAAGTCTTGAACATGGTAAAACATATCTTTTCGCAGATTAGCAGCAAAACCTGCTGCAGCGTGAGCGGAGAAATAGCTCGCACCTGCACCTAAAACAAGTGACACAATTGTAATCACGAACAACAGCAAACCTGTTTTCATGATATACGGCATGTTACCCTTCATGATTCCATTATCAATTAAAATACCAACTAAATATGGTATCAGCATTTCAATGATAACCTCACCAATAACAAAAAGTGGGGACAGCAAAGATTGCTTCTTGTACTGCCTAATTGATTTACGCAGTGTATTAATCATTAAGTACCTCTTTCTATCCACGGGAAAATAGCTATTTCTCGGAGTGCAAATTTTAATTTAAAAGGATAAATAGACTTAAAAATCTATTTATCCTTGTAAATATATAGTTATTTAATTATAGACCTTTTTTTTACAAAAAGCACCTATTTGTTTGTTGTCGCCGGATTAAAAACTGAACCAATTATTTGGAAGTGACGACGGAATACCCAACGAATTCCATATGCTGCAGCTGCAATAATAATGTTAGCTACTCCAGACAAAACAGGATTAATAATTCTTAATGCTGGAATTGCCAATACCCAGAAGCAAGCAAACAGAATTACCAACATCAGAACAAAGCCCCAAATCAGTTTTGACCAAGGAATTTTTCTGTTCTTTCCAGCTGAAGGTAAAACCCATTCATTATATTTGGTCATGAAGACACCCATTACACCACCTACAAGAACTAGTGACAAAATTCCCATTTGTGAATTATTCTTTGAGTTTGGCGTAAAGAGTGCAATAACACCAAAAATACCAACAAATAATGCAATATATAAAAGTGCACTATCTACTGCATATTGCCAAAATGGAATATCAGCCGCAGTCTTTTTCTTTGGCTTTAACATATCAGCTGCCTTGAGCTTTGGTGCCATGCCATAAAAAGTAGAAGCTGGTTGACCATGACGTTGAGCAACGACTAGGTCAGCCAATAAATCATCAACCCGTTTATTTGCATCTTCAGCGCCCATTTTGCCTTGAGTTTCTAATTCTTTTTGCAAGCGATAAATGTAATCAGAGTTTTTATTACTTAACTGCTGACGCAGTTGCTCCGGATTCATTTCCTTCACTTCATCGTCTTTGTTTTGACTCTCAACTTTTTCTTTCAGCTTTTCCTGCTTACTCGTATCTATTTTTACTTCTTCTTCAGTTTTCTTTTCAGCCATTATCTTTTCCTAAACATTAAATCTAAATTCAATAATGTCGCCGTCTTCGACTTCATAGTCTTTTCCTTCAAGGCGCAACTTGCCGGCTTCTTTAACCTTTTGCATTGTTTCATATTTGTCCAAGTCAGCAAATGAAACAACTTCAGCACGGATAAAGCCACGTTCAAAGTCTGAGTGAATTACACCAGCAACTTGTGGGGCTTTCATACCTTCATGGAAAGTCCACGCACGTGTTTCTGGTCCACCAGCTGTAAAGAATGTTCTAAGTCCTAAGATATGATATGCTGCTCTGATTAAACGGTCTAGTCCTGACTCACTGACACCTTCAGCCTCTAAAAATTCAGCTTTTTCATCATCATCAAGTCCAGCTATTTCTTCTTCAGTAGCAGCTGAAATTCCTAAGCACTCAGCATTTTCACTTTCTGCATGCTTTTTAACGATTTGGAAGTATTGGTCACTTTCGGGATCAGCCATAGAATCTTCAGCAATATTGGCAACATAGATAACTGGCTTAGCTGTCAATAGGAACAAGCCTTTAACAATTTTTTGCTCTTCTTCATTAAAACTGATTGAGCGTACGGCCTTGCCTTCTTCTAAAACTGGTTTGATTTTTTCCAAAACATCAAGTTCAGCTTTAGCTTCCTTATCTTTTTGTTGTGCAAGCTTCTTTACCTTGTCAATTCTACGATTAACTGCATCCAAATCGGAAATTGCCAATTCCAAGTTAATGGTGTTGATGTCCTCTTCTGGATCCACCTTACCAGTTACAGAGGTAATGTTGTCATCTTCAAAGGCACGTACTACATGAACAATCGCATCTGTTTGACGAATGTTTTCTAAGAACTTGTTACCAAGCCCTTCACCTTTTGACGCACCCTTAACCAAACCTGCAATATCAGTAAATTCAAAAGTTGTGTGAACAATTTTTTTCGCAGGTACTAATTCCTGAATTCGTGCCAAACGCTTATCAGGTACTTCGACCATCCCTACATTTGGTTCAATCGTGGCGAATGGGTAGTTAGCCATTTCGGCCCCCGCCTTAGTAATTGCGTTAAATAAGGTTGACTTCCCAACATTTGGCAATCCAACAATACCAGCAGTTAATGACATCTTTATCCTCTTCTTTTTACTTCTAAATTAATTATTATCTTGATTAAAATTTGGTTGGGCAATATTTTCCTTTGGTACAAAGAATTCATTTTTCTTATTTACAGGATCATTTGCCTTAGTTAAAACTTTTTTGAGATTATGTTCAAACTTTGATCTCGGCATCATTACAATGTGACCACAGCCCATACACTTTAAACGAATGTCAGCGCCCAAGCGCAAAATTTCCCATTCATTCACTTTACAGGCATGAGGTTTTTTCATCAAAACTGTATCTGCCAAGCTATAAGTGATTGCCTTATTCATCAAGATCAACACCCAAGATATCGAGAATTCTATTCAGCTCATCGACTGAAGAAAATCCAATTGATAAACGACCGTTACCTTTTTTGCTTTCGGAAATATTAACTTTGGAACCCAACTTATCAGACAATTGATGTTCACTTTCCCTAATAAAGGCTGACTTTTTGGTCGTTTTCTTATGAGGCTTCTTTGCATTAAGACTAGCTACAAGGGCTTCTACCTTGCGAACAGGCATCCCCTCTTTAACTACTTGCTTGGCAACCTCATCAATTTTATCTTTGTTTTTTAGCCCTAGCAGTGTTCTAGCCTGACCCATTGAAAGGTCACCATGCTGCAGAAGGTGCTTGGTTTTGCTAGGCAAAGTAAGCAAACGTAGGTAGTTGGCAATATATGGACGTGACTTGCCCATCCGCTTTGAAACTTCTTCTTGTGTTAAACCCAAATTCTTTTGCAGCATTTCATAAGCTTGCGCTTCTTCTAACGGTGTCAAATCCTCACGTTGCAAGTTCTCAAGAACAGCCACTTCCATCATTTGGCTTTCGGTAAAGTCACGTACAATCGCTGGAATTGTTGTTTTCTTGGCTAGCTTAGAAGCACGATAACGACGCTCACCTGCAATAATTTCATAACCATTAACGGATTTACGGACAATAATTGGTTGAAAAACGCCGTTTTCCTTAATTGAATCCGATAATTCTTTCAGGGTTTTATCGTCAAAACTCTTACGCGGTTGATAAGGATTGGGCCTAATATCGCCGAGATCAAGGTCCTTAATTTCTTCTTCAGTTTCTTCAATCTGTGGCTCATCCTCAAACAAAGCTTCAATCCCACGGCCAAGACCGCCTTTTCGCTTCATTTCTTTATTTTTTGAGTCTCTTTCCATGATTCTTCAACACCTCCTTAGCTAAATCATCGTATACCTTGGCACCTCTTGAATTAGGTGCGTATTCTGTAATTGCTTCGCCATAACTTGGAGCTTCTGCCAGTTTAGTTATCCGAGGAATAATAGTTTTATAAACCTTATCTGTGAAGTAAGATTTTACCTCTTTAACAACTTCTGCGCCTAAATTAGTTCGTGCATCCAGCATAGTCATCAATACGCCTTCAACACCTAAGTCCTTGTTAAAGTGCTTTTGAACTAGACGAATGGTATTAAGCAATTGACTTAGCCCTTCCATTGCATAGTACTCACTTTGAACTGGAATTAAAATTGAATTTGAAGCTGTAAAGGCATTAATTGATAATTGTCCTAAAGAAGGCGGACAATCAATGAAAATGAAATCATAATCGCCACTAACTGTATCAAGCGCTGACTTTAGTCTTGTTTCGCGTGCCATCATGCTGATTAGTTCAGTTTCTGCTCCTGAAAGATTAATGGTGGCTGGCACCAAATCCAGCTTATCAGTTGAAGTATGGAAAATTGTGTCTTTGAGTGGAACATCGTTAATCAACACACTGTAAATATCTTGATCAATTTCCGATTTTTCAATTCCTAAACCAGAAGTTGCATTCCCCTGAGGATCAATATCGACAATTAAAACGCGGTAACCACGTTCTGCAATCGAAGCCGCCAAATTAATAGTAGTGGTGGTTTTACCAACACCACCCTTTTGGTTAGCAACCGAAATTACACTTACCATATTTTCCATGTGCAACCTACTTTCTCTTTAATTCAATCGTAATCATATAGTCGTCAGGCGTGTTATTTTCTTTGACCTTAACCTTGATACCCGATTCCTTGGCTAACTTAACTGCACGCTTGATTGTGTTAATTTGAACCTGCATGTCCTTAGGTACCCGATTAACAGCACGCTTTGTCTTTTCTGCCTTATCTTGGTCTTTTTTGTTTTCAAAGTAGCCATCAACATCTTTGACAATTTTTTCTGTGTCGCTAACATTGAGGTTATTAGCCAAAATTTCGTCTAACACACGTCCTTGGTCCTTCTGACTTAAACCTACCAGACAACGGCCATGACGAGGTGAAATTTCTCCACTAGCCAGGTAACTTTGAACTTTAGGCGATAACTTCAGCAATCTCATCTTGTTAGCAACATATGATTGAGATTTACCAATATTTTGCGCAAGAGCTGTTTGCGTCAAATTATTTAGTTTCATTAAATTACTATATGCTTGTGCCTCATCGATTGGATTTAAGTCTTCTCTTTGTAAGTTTTCAATTAGCGCTAATGATGCAGCTTGAGCTTCATCCATATTGTTAACAATTGCAGGAATGGTTTCCCAGCCTAAATGTTTAGCAGCACGAAAACGGCGCTCACCTGCAATGATTTCATATTGCTCGCCCTGTTCGCGAACCACAATTGGTTGCAGTAATCCTTCCTTATCAAGCGTCGTTGCTAATTCACGAATTGACTCATCGGAAAACTCACGTCTTGGTTGATAAGAATTTGGAACGATTTTAGTTAATTCAATATCTTGAATTTGTTTATCTTTAGGAATTTCATCGTGATGTCTTAAAGAAGAAAATAGTGACATATGATTGTCCCCCTATTAATGAATTGGTTTACGATGCGGTGTGCCCGCTTGTCGTGGATATTTCTTGGGTGTCATTTTGACTTTTTGAACAAGAATCAGCGTTCTTTCTTCGTCACTATAAGGTAATTGCAGTTCTTCAACCTCACTTACCTTGCCACCAAGAGTTGTGATTGCCTTTTGACTATCTTTTAACTCATCATCAGCTTTAGGCCCCTTAAGTGCAATGAAGCTACCATCTTTTTTAACTAGCGGTAAGCAATATTCACTCAATACCGCCATATGGGCAACTGCACGAGCAGTTACAAGATCAAACTGTTCACGGTATTGCTTATTTTGACCGACATCTTCGGCGCGACCATGAACAAGTGTTACATCCTTTAGATCTAACTTATCAACAAGTTCTTGCAAAAAAGTTAATCGCTTACCTAGAGAATCAACAATAGTGACTTTGATTTCTGGTTTTATAATTTTGAGCGGAATTGATGGGAAACCCGCACCAGCACCAACATCGCATAATTCACTGCCTGATTTAAAAAGTTCATCAAACATGAATAGTGGCGTAACACTATCAAAAAAGTGCTTAAGATAAACATCATTTTCTTCAGTAATTCGCGTGAGGTTAACATGCTGATTAGCTTCAATCAAACTAGTAAAGTATTGGTTAAATTGGTTGATTTGCTTTTCATTTAATTTAAAATTACGCTTTGATAATTCTTGGACAAATTGTTCAGGATTCATTTTTCACCCGTGAAACCTTGTTTCACACCCTATAAATTTAACGCTAAAAGCGGCTTATTGTAAAGCCATTATATCTTATTAATTATGAAATATTTTTTGACTGCCGTCAAAGTCTAAATCAGCAAAAATACGCTATAATATCGTCAAAGGAGATCTATATGAT
>SKEH01000629.1_pt1 | contig 19427 bp, 21 predicted proteins | sample 4826571 | NCBI WGS metagenome assembly SKEH01 (sample SAMN11008814, study PRJNA524170) | human gut metagenome | biome: Human fecal sample; material: Feces; isolation source: fecal sample from pouch patient p29 | host: Homo sapiens | place: Israel: Tel-Aviv | collected 2016-09-14 | reverse complement strand
GCCTGAAGTCCGGCTGGAGTGAGTGGGAAGAGAGCGCCACGGACAGTATGTCGCAGGTTAAAAGTGCAGCCACGCAGACCTTTGATGGTATTGCACAGAATATGGCGGCGATGCTGACCGGCAGTGAGCAGAACTGGCGCAGCTTCACCCGTTCCGTGCTGTCCATGATGACAGAAATTCTGCTTAAGCAGGCAATGGTGGGGATTGTCGGGAGTATCGGCAGCGCCATTGGCGGGGCTGTTGGTGGCGGCGCATCCGCGTCAGGCGGTACAGCCATTCAGGCCGCTGCGGCGAAATTCCATTTTGCAACCGGAGGATTTACGGGAACCGGCGGCAAATATGAGCCAGCGGGGATTGTTCACCGTGGTGAATTTGTCTTCACGAAGGAGGCAACCAGCCGGATTGGCGTGGGGAATCTTTACCGGCTGATGCGCGGCTATGCCACCGGCGGTTATGTCGGTACACCGGGCAGCATGGCGGACAGTCGGTCGCAGGCGTCCGGGACGTTTGAGCAGAATAACCATGTGGTGATTAACAACGACGGCACGAACGGTCAGATAGGGCCACAGGCGCTGAAGGCTGTTTATGACGTAGCCCGTAAGGCGGCAATGGATGTTGTGACCGGGCAGATGCGTGATGGTGGTCTGTTCTCCGGAGGTGGACGATGAAAACCTTCCGCTGGAAAGTGAAACCCGGTATGGATGTGGCTTCGGCCCCTTCTGTAAGAAAGGTGCGCTTTGGTGATGGCTGTTCCCAGCGAGCGCCTGCCGGGCTGAATGCCAACCTGAAAACGTACAGCGTGACGCTTTCTGTCCCCCGTGAGGAGGCCACGGTACTGGAGTCGTTTCTGGAAGAGCACGGGGGCTGGAAAGCCTTTCTGTGGACGCCGCCTTATGAGTGGCGGCAGATAAAGGTGACCTGCGCAAAATGGTCGTCGCGGGTCAGTATGCTGCGTGTTGAGTTCAGCGCAGAGTTTGAACAGGTGGTGAACTGATGCAGGATATCCGGCAGGAAACACTGAATGAATGCACCCGTGCGGAGCAGTCGGCCAGCGTGGTGCTCTGGGAAATCGACCTGACCGAGGTAGGCGGGGATCGCTACTTTTTCTGTAATGAGCAGAACGAAAAAGGTGAGTCTGTCACCTGGCAGAGTCGGCAGTATCAGGCCTATCCCATTCAGGGGAGTGGATTTGAGATGAACGGCAAGGGCAGTGCTGCCCGTCCGACACTGACGGTCTCTAACCTGCACGGCATGATCACCGGGATGGCGGAAGATCTGCAGAGTCTGGTCGGCGGAACGGTGGTCCGGCGTAAGGTTTACGCCCGCTTTCTGGATGCGGTGAACTTCGTCAACGGAAACAGCGAAGCCGATCCGGAGCAGGAGGTGATCAGCCGCTGGCGCATCGAGCAGTGCAGCGAACTGAGCGCGGTCAGTGCCTCTTTTGTACTGTCCACGCCGACTGAAACGGATGGCGCTGTTTTTCCGGGACGTATCATGCTGGCCAACACCTGCACCTGGACCTATCGCGGCGATGAGTGCGGTTATAGCGGTCCGGCGGTCGCGGATGAATATGACCAGCCGACGTCCGATATCACGAAGGATAAATGCAGCAAATGCCTGAGTGGCTGTAAGTTTCGCAATAATGTCGGCAACTTTGGCAGCTTCCTTTCCATTAACAAACTTTCGCAGTAAATCCCATGACAGAGACAGAATCAGCGATTCTGGCGCACGCCCGGCGATGTGCGCCAGCGGAGTCGTGCGGCTTCGTGGTGAGAACGCCGGAGGAGGAAAGATATTTTCCCTGCGTGAATATCTCAGGTGAGCCGGAGGAGTATTTCCGGATGTCGCCGGAGGACTGGCTGAGTGCAGAAATGCAGGGAGAGATTGTGGCGCTGGTCCACAGCCACCCCGGTGGTCTGCCCTGGCTGAGTGAGGCCGACCGGCGGCTGCAGGTACAGAGTGATTTGCCGTGGTGGCTGGTCTGCCGGGGGGCGATTCATAAATTCCGCTGTGTGCCGCATCTCACCGGGCGGCGCTTTGAGCACGGGGTAACGGACTGTTACACGCTGTTCCGGGACGCTTACCATCTGGCGGGAATTGAGATGCCGGATTTTCATCGCGGGGATGACTGGTGGCGTAACGGTCAGAATCTCTATCTGGATAATCTGGAGGCCACAGGGCTGTATCAGGTGCCGTTGTCAGCGGCGCAGCCGGGCGATGTGCTGCTGTGCTGTTTTGGTTCATCGGTGCCGAATCATGCCGCCATTTACTGTGGTGATGGCGAGCTGCTGCACCATATTCCTGAACAACTGAGCAAACGAGAGAGGTATACCGACAAATGGCAGCGACGCACACACTCCCTCTGGCGTTATCGGGCATGGCACGCATCTGCCTTTACGGGGATTTGCAACGATTTGGCCGCCGCATCGATCTTCGTGTGAAAACGGGGGCTGAAGCTATCTGGGCGCTGGCCACACAGCTCCCGGCGTTTCGTCAGAAACTGAGCGACGGCTGGTATCAGGTACGGATTGCCGGGCGGGATGTCAGCACGTCCGGATTAACGGCGCAGTTACATGAGACTCTGCCTGATGGCGCTGTGATTCATATTGTTCCCAGAGTCGCCGGGGCCAAGTCAGGTGGTGTATTCCAGATTGTCCTGGGAGCTGCCGCCATTGCCGGATCATTCTTTACTGCCGGAGCCACCCTTGCAGCATGGGGGGCAGCCATTGGGGCCGGTGGTATGACCGGCATCCTGTTTTCTCTCGGTGCCAGTATGGTGCTCGGTGGTGTGGCGCAGATGCTGGCACCGAAAGCCAGAACTCCCCGTACACAGACAACGGATAACGGCAAACAGAACACCTATTTTTCCTCACTGGATAACATGGTTGCTCAGGGCAATGTTCTGCCTGTTCTGTACGGTGAAATGCGTGTGGGGTCGCGGGTGGTTTCTCAGGAGATCAGCACGGCAGACGAAGGGGACGGTGGTCAGGTTGTGGTGATTGGTCGCTGATGCAAAATGTTTTATGTGAAACCGCCTCCGGGCGGTTTTGTCGTTTATGGAGCATGACGAATGGGTAAAGGCAGCAGTAAGGGGCATACCCCGCGCGAAGCGAAGGATAACCTGAAATCCACGCAGCTGCTGAGTGTGATCGATGCCATCAGCGAAGGGCCGATTGAAGGTCCGGTGGATGGATTAAAAAGCGTGCTGCTGAACAGTACACCGGTGCTGGACAGTGAGGGGAATACCAACATCTCCGGTGTCACGGTGGTGTTCCGGGCAGGTGAGCAAGAGCAGACACCGCCGGAGGGATTTGAATCCTCCGGTTCCGAGACGGTGCTGGGTACGGAAGTGAAATACGACACGCCGATCACCCGGACCATCACGTCTGCAAACATCGACCGTCTGCGCTTTACCTTCGGTGTGCAGGCACTGGTGGAAACCACCTCAAAGGGGGACCGGAATCCGTCGGAAGTCCGCCTGCTGGTTCAGATCCAGCGTAATGGTGGCTGGGTGACGGAAAAAGACATCACCATTAAGGGCAAAACCACCTCGCAGTATCTGGCCTCGGTGGTGGTGGGTAACCTGCCGCCGCGCCCGTTCAATATACGGATGCGCAGGATGACGCCGGACAGCACCACAGACCAGCTGCAGAACAAAACGCTCTGGTCGTCATACACCGAAATCATCGATGTGAAACAGTGCTACCCGAACACGGCACTGGTCGGCGTGCAGGTGGATTCGGAGCAGTTCGGCAGCCAGCAGGTGAGCCGTAATTATCATCTGCGCGGGCGCATTCTGCAGGTGCCGTCGAACTATAACCCGCAGACGCGGCAATACAGCGGTATCTGGGACGGAACGTTTAAGCCAGCATACAGCAACAACATGGCCTGGTGTCTGTGGGATATGCTGACCCATCCGCGCTACGGCATGGGGAAACGTCTTGGTGCGGCGGATGTGGACAAATGGGCGCTGTATGTCATCGGCCAGCATTGCGATCAGTCGGTGCCGGACGGTTTTGGCGGCACGGAGCCGCGCATCACCTGTAATGCGTACCTGACCACACAGCGCAAGGCGTGGGATGTGCTCAGTGATTTCTGCTCTGCGATGCGCTGTATGCCGGTATGGAACGGGCAGACGCTGACGTTCGTGCAGGACCGACCGTCGGATAAGGTGTGGACCTATAACCGCAGTAATGTGGTGATGCCGGATGATGGTGCGCCGTTCCGCTACAGCTTCAGCGCCCTGAAGGACCGCCATAATGCCGTTGAGGTGAACTGGATTGACCCGGATAACGGCTGGGAGACGGCGACAGAGCTTGTGGAGGACACGCAGGCCATTGCCCGTTACGGTCGTAACGTCACGAAGATGGATGCTTTTGGCTGTACCAGCCGGGGGCAGGCACACCGCGCCGGGCTGTGGCTGATTAAAACAGAACTGCTGGAAACGCAGACCGTGGACTTCAGCGTGGGTGCCGAAGGGCTTCGCCATGTACCGGGCGATGTCATTGAAATCTGCGATGATGACTATGCCGGTATCCGCACCGGCGGGCGCGTGCTGGCGGTAAACAGCCAGACCCGGACGCTGACGCTCGACCGTGAAATCACGCTGCCATCTTCCGGCACCACGCTGATAAGCCTGGTTGACGGGCAGGGGAGTCCGGTCAGCGTGGAGGTTCAGTCCGTCACCGACGGCGTGAAGGTGAAAGTGAGCCGTGTTCCTGACGGCGTTGCTGAATACAGCGTATGGGGGCTGAAGCTGCCGACGTTGCGCCAGCGCCTGTTCCGCTGCGTGAGTATCCGTGAGAACGACGACGGCACGTATGCCATCACCGCCGTGCAGCATGTACCGGAAAAAGAGGCCATCGTGGATAACGGGGCGCACTTTGACGGCGACCAGAGCGGCACGGTAAATGGTGTCACGCCGCCAGCGGTGCAGCACCTGACCGCAGAAGTCACCGCAGACAGCGGGGAATACCAGGTGCTGGCGCGCTGGGACACGCCGAAGGTGGTGAAGGGCGTGAGCTTCCTGCTTCGCCTGACCGTGGCAGCGGATGACGGCCGTGAGCGGCTGGTCAGCACGGCCCGGACGACGGAAACCACTTACCGCTTCACACAACTGGCTCTGGGGAACTACAGGCTGACAGTCCGGGCAGTAAATGCGTGGGGGCAGCAGGGCGATCCGACGTCGGTATCGTTCCGGATTGCCGCACCGGCAGCGCCGTCGCGGATTGAGCTGACGCCGGGCTATTTTCAGATAACCGCCACGCCGCATCTTGCGGTTTATGACCCGACGGTACAGTTTGAGTTCTGGTTCTCGGAAAAACGGATTGCGGATATCAGGCAGGTTGAAACCAGCGCGCGTTATCTTGGTACGGCACTGTACTGGATAGCCGCCAGTATCAATATCAAACCGGGCCATGATTATTATTTTTACGTTCGCAGTGTGAACACCGTTGGCAAATCGGCATTCGTGGAGGCTGTCGGTCAGCCGAGTGATGATGCATCAGGCTATCTGGATTTTTTCAAAGGCGAGATAGGGAAAACCCATCTGGCTCAGGAGCTGTGGACGCAGATTGATAACGGTCAGCTTGCGCCTGACCTGACTGAAATCAGGACGTCCATAACGGATGTCAGCAATGAAATAACACAGACCGTCAATAAGAAACTGGAAGACCAGAGTGCAGCGATCCAGCAGATACAGAAGGTTCAGGTTGATACAAATAATAACCTGAACAGCATGTGGGCAGTGAAGCTGCAGCAGATGCAGGACGGACGCCTTTATATTGCGGGTATCGGTGCCGGTATTGAGAACACCCCTGACGGCATGCAGAGTCAGGTGCTGCTGGCAGCAGACAGGATTGCGATGATTAATCCTGCGAATGGCAACACAAAGCCGATGTTTGTTGGTCAGGGCGATCAGATATTCATGAATGAAGTGTTCCTGAAACGCCTGACGGCCCCCACCATTACCAGCGGCGGTAATCCTCCGGCATTTTCCCTGACATCAGACGGGAGACTGACGGCGAAAAATGCGGATATCAGTGGCAGTGTGAATGCGAACTCAGGAACGCTCAACAATGTCACGATTAACCAGAACTGTACGATTAAGGGCATGCTGGAGGCGACCCAGGTCAGAGGAGATTTCGTTAAAGCTGTATCAAAAGCCTTCCCGAAAAAAGTCGGTACGTGGGGTAACACGGAAACACCAAACGGTACGGTTACAGTCACCATCAGCGATGATCATAACTTTGACCGCCAGATTATTATTCCGCCCATTATTTTTAACGGTATAGCGTATGACGATCCGGGGAGCGGAAATAACCCAGGAGGCACGCGATACACGGGTTATGGTTTTGAAGTTCGCAAAAACGGCGTATTAATCGCATCCAGAGAAACTAAAGGGGCCATTCCCGGTAGTTACAGTGCAGTTATTGATATGCCGAGTGGCAGGGGAAGCGTCACTCTGGAGTTTAAGATTTTCCAGAAAGGCAATCAGGGGGCAGGCAATATCACCGACTGTACGGTGATTGTGACCAAAAAAGCCGCTTCCGGCATCAGTATTCGTTGAAATATTTATAACCCAATAAAGGGCGTCAGGAATGACGCCTTTTTTATTGCAGAAAAGCGAGAGGTAATTATGCGTAAAGTTTGTGCAGCAATTTTGTCCGCAGCCATTTGTCTGTCCGTATCCGGTGCGCCTGCATGGGCGTCTGAACATCAGTCCACGCTGAGCGCGGGGTATCTTCATGCCTCGACGAACGTCCCCGGCAGTGATGATCTGAACGGGATTAACGTGAAATACCGTTATGAGTTTACGGACACACTGGGGCTGGTGACGTCATTCAGCTATGCAGGAGACAAGAATCGCCAGCTGACCCGTTACAGCGATACCCGCTGGCATGAAGATTCCGTTCGTAACCGCTGGTTCAGCGTAATGGCGGGGCCGTCTGTGCGCGTAAATGAATGGTTCAGCGCGTATGCGATGGCGGGTGTAGCTTACAGCCGTGTGTCGACTTTCTCCGGGGATTATCTTCGCGTAACTGACAACAAGGGGAAAAAGCACGATGTGCTGACCGGAAGTGATGACGGTCGCCACAGCAACACGTCTCTGGCGTGGGGGGCTGGCGTGCAGTTTAACCCGACCGAATCCGTGGCCATTGATATTGCTTATGAAGGCTCCGGCAGTGGTGACTGGCGCACTGACGGTTTCATCGTGGGTGTCGGTTATAAATTCTGATTAGCCAGGTAACACAGTGTTATGACAGCCCGCCGGTTCAGGCGGGCTTTTTTGTGGGGTGAATATGGCAGTAAAGATTTCAGGTGTACTGAAAGACGGCACAGGAAAACCGGTACAGAACTGCACAATCCAGCTGAAAGCAAAACGTAACAGCACCACGGTGGTGGTGAACACGCTGGCCTCAGAAAATCCGGATGAAGCCGGGCGTTACAGCATGGACGTTGAGTACGGGCAGTACAGCGTTATTCTGTTGGTGGAGGGATTCCCGCCGTCACATGCCGGGACCATCACCGTGTATGAAGATTCCCGACCCGGTACGCTGAATGATTTTCTCGGTGCCATGACGGAGGATGATGCCCGTCCTGAGGCACTGCGCCGTTTTGAACTGATGGTGGAAGAGGTGGCGCGTAACGCGTCCGCGGTGGCACAGAACACGGCAGCCGCGAAGAAGTCAGCCAGCGATGCCGGCACATCAGCACGTGAGGCGGCAACCCATGCGACTGATGCTGAAGGCTCAGCACGCGCAGCCAGCACGTCAGCCGGACAGGCCGCGTCGTCGGCTCAGTCAGCATCTTCCAGCGCAGGAACGGCATCAACAAAGGCCAGTGAAGCATCGAAAAGTGCTGCTGCTGCAGAGTCCTCAAAAAGCGCGGCAGCTACCAGTGCCGCTGCGGCGAAAACGTCAGAAACGAATGCGGCAGCGTCACAACAATCAGCAGCCACTTCTGCATCCGCCGCGACCACGAAGGCGTCAGAAGCAGCCACCTCAGCCCGGGATGCGGCGGCCTCAAAAGAGGCAGCGAAATCATCAGAAACGAACGCATCATCAAGCGCCAGTAGTGCCGCTTCCTCGGCAACGGCGGCAGGCAATTCCGCGAAGGCGGCAAAGACGTCTGAGACAAACGCCAGGTCTTCTGAAACGGCAGCGGGACAGAGCGCCTCGGCTGCGGCAGGCTCAAAAACAGCGGCTGCGTCGTCTGCCAGTGCCGCGTCAACAAGTGCCGGGCAGGCCTCAGCCAGTGCCACCGCCGCCGGAAAATCGGCAGAAAGTGCCGCATCGTCTGCTTCAACAGCCACAACGAAGGCTGGCGAAGCCACTGAACAGGCCAGCGCAGCAGCGAGGTCTGCTTCCGCAGCGAAGACATCCGAGACGAACGCGAAAGCGTCGGAAACCAGCGCAGAATCCTCAAAAACGGCTGCCGCATCGTCCGCCAGTTCGGCGGCGTCATCGGCATCATCGGCGTCTGCTTCAAAAGATGAGGCGACCAGACAAGCGTCCGCAGCGAAGGGCAGCGCCACGACAGCATCCACGAAGGCGACAGAGGCAGCTGGCAGTGCGACGGCGGCAGCACAGAGCAAAAGTACGGCGGAATCCGCGGCAACGCGCGCCGAGACAGCGGCAAAACGGGCAGAGGATATTGCATCCGCCGTGGCGCTTGAGGATGCAAGTACGACGAAAAAGGGGATAGTACAGCTCAGCAGTGCGACCAACAGTACGTCTGAAACGCTGGCGGCAACGCCAAAGGCAGTAAAATCAGCCTATGACAATGCAGAGAAACGTCTGCAGAAAGACCAGAACGGCGCTGATATACCCGATAAGGGACGCTTCCTGAACAACATTAACGCGGTCAGTAAAACAGACTTTGCTGATAAGCGTGGTATGCGTTATGTGCGGGTTAACGCTCCTGCAGGTGCAACATCTGGAAAATATTACCCTGTTGTTGTTATGCGTTCTGCTGGCTCAGTAAGCGAACTGGCATCAAGGGTCATTATCACCACGGCAACGCGAACCGCAGGCGATCCGATGAATAACTGCGAGTTTAACGGATTTGTTATGCCTGGTGGCTGGACTGACAGGGGGCGTTATGCTTATGGAATGTTCTGGCAATATCAAAACAATGAACGAGCCATCCACTCAATAATGATGAGTAATAAGGGCGATGATTTGCGCTCTGTGTTCTATGTTGATGGCGCTGCTTTCCCTGTTTTTGCGTTTATCGAAGATGGCCTGTCAATATCCGCACCTGGTGCTGATCTCGTTGTTAATGATACGACCTATAAGTTTGGGGCAACAAATCCAGCGACTGAATGTATCGCGGCGGACGTTATCCTTGATTTTAAGAGTGGGCGTGGTTTTTATGAGTCTCATTCGTTAATCGTTAACGATAACTTGTCGTGCAAAAAACTTTTTGCCACAGACGAAATTGTAGCGCGTGGTGGTAATCAGATTCGAATGATAGGTGGGGAGTATGGGGCATTATGGCGTAATGATGGCGCTAAAACTTACCTGCTGCTTACCAATCAAGGTGATGTTTATGGTGGATGGAATACATTAAGACCGTTTGCTATTGATAACGCAACCGGCGAACTGGTTATTGGAACCAAGCTGTCTGCAAGTCTGAACGGTAACGCATTGACAGCAACAAAGCTGCAAACGCCAAGACTGGTTTCTGGGGTTGAGTTTGATGGTTCAAAAGATATTACTTTAACCGCCGCGCATGTGGCTGCTTTTGCCAGAAGGGCAACGGATACATATGCCGATGCGGATGGTGGCGTTCCCTGGAATGCCGAATCAGGCGCTTACAATGTCACCCGCTCTGGCGACAGCTATATTCTGGTTAACTTCTATACCGGAGTCGGAAGTTGCCGGACCCTGCAGATGAAGGCGCATTACAGAAATGGTGGTCTGTTCTACCGTTCTTCAAGAGACGGTTATGGTTTTGAGGAAGACTGGGCAGAAGTTTATACCTCGAAAAATCTTCCACCAGAAAGCTACCCAGTCGGCGCACCAATCCCGTGGCCATCAGATACCGTTCCGTCTGGTTATGCCCTGATGCAGGGGCAGACTTTTGACAAATCTGCTTACCCGAAACTTGCAGCCGCTTATCCGTCAGGCGTGATCCCTGATATGCGTGGCTGGACGATTAAGGGCAAGCCCGCCAGTGGTCGTGCCGTATTGTCTCAGGAACAGGACGGCATTAAATCGCACACCCACAGCGCCAGCGTATCCAGTACGGATTTGGGTACGAAAACCACATCATCGTTTGATTACGGCACTAAATCCACGAATAACACTGGTGCGCATACTCATAGTTTAAGTGGCAGCACGAATGCAGCTGGTAATCACAGCCATAGAGATGGCCGTCGATTTAACCCCAGTGTTTTTAAAGATACTTATCAATATGGTTATACAAGCTCAGGTCAAAATACCTGGGGTGTACAAGGCTCAGTAGGTATGTCTACGGGGTGGTTAGCTAATACCAGTACAGATGGTAATCATAGCCACTCACTGTCCGGCACAGCAGCATCTGCAGGTGCACACGCGCATACTGTCGGTATTGGTGCTCATACGCACTCCGTTGCGATTGGTTCACATGGACACACCATCACCGTTAACGCTGCTGGTAATGCGGAAAACACCGTCAAAAACATCGCATTTAACTATATTGTGAGGCTTGCATAATGGCATTCAGAATGAGTGAACAACCACGGACCATAAAAATTTATAATCTGCTGGTCGGAACTAATGAATTTATTGGTGAAGGTGACGCATATATTCCGCCTCATACAGGTCTGCCAGCAAACAGTACCGATATTGCACCACCAGATATTCCTGCTGGCTTTGTGGCTGTTTTCAACAGTGATGAGGCATCGTGGCATCTCGTTGAAGACCATCGGGGTAAAACGGTTTATGACGTGGCTTCCGGCGACGCGTTATTTATTTCTGAACTCGGTCCGTTACCGGAAAATGTTACCTGGTTGTCGCCGGGAGGGGAATATCAGAAGTGGAACGGCACAGCCTGGGTGAAAGATGCAGAAGCAGAAAAACTGTTCCGGATCCGGGAGGCGGAAGAAACAAAAAACAGCCTGATGCAGGTAGCCAGTGAGCATATTGCGCCGCTTCAGGATGCTGCAGATCTGGAAATTGCAACGGAGGAAGAAACCTCGTTGCTGGAAGCCTGGAAGAAGTATCGGGTGTTGCTGAGCCGTGTTAATACAACAACTGCACCGGATATTGAATGGCCAACAGTACCCATTATCGAATAGTGCATTACGAACTGCAGGATATTATATGGGATAATATTCTGCAGTTTATTGGGGCTGTATTTTAAAAAGGTGTTTATTTTGAGTGAATTATCACCTTGTTTTTTCCGGTTCTTTTGGCTTGATATAACGCTTTATCGGCATTGACTAACATTTCAGATGGACTGAGATTATTCTCTTTTGAAGTAAAGCAACCAATACTGACAGTTATTTTCTCAGGTCCATGCGATAATAATTTTTCCGAGCATTGCTCTTCAATGTTTTTTCTGATTCGCTCTGCAATTGATAGCAAGAGCTTTTGAGTATTACCTTTAATGATAATACCGAACTCCTCACCGCCTAAGCGCCCTAATATATCCTCTTTCCTGATGGATTTTTTTATTATTCTGGTAACCATTACTATGACTTGATCACCCATATGATGCCCCCATTTGTCATTGATGCTTTTGAAACTGTCAATATCTAACATTATTACTGAGAAATCATGGTGTTTTGATATATTCTTCAATGAGTCAATAAAGTATCTTCTATTGTATGTATTCGTTAGTGGATCATGAATTGCCATATGATTAGCATGATTTAATTTCCTGAAAACATAATACATGAGTGTTGAAATGATATAAATCATTGATATCAATTCAAGAAATTTTGTCATGTACCATGCAGGATGGGATTTATCAATAAAATACAATAAAATTAGATTATTGCATACTGACACTATACTAATAAGTATTATACACAACCATATTTTTGAGTAATTACGTATGCTGATGCATGAGCTGATAAGTAATACAAGCCAAAATACTGATATTATTTTGGTGTACACGATATTCCACGTCGGCAAATGACGATTCAGCGAGTATTGTATAATATTAAGACTATATTTTATATTGTCACTGCTTAGATTTTTTGCTACAAACGGAGTAATAAAAAGAATTAATATTGACAAAACAACAATTATTATGTTTCTTTTATCTTCTAAAACACTTTTATTTTTAACATTGGTGGAATAAACAGCCAGAAAGATTATAGATATAAAGCTGAACTGACGGAATAGATAATATATTGCGATATCATTTGATTTCTGATAGATTGTAGATAAATCGTTACCAAACGGAGATAAAGAAATAATAGCCACTTCTAATAAATAATACGTGTTGCTCAAAAACGCGAATGAAAGAATTAAGAGATAACTTTGTCTCTGATTAGAAACATAGTAAAGCAATAGAAAAATAAAAATCATCAGGTTTATGAAAAAAAGCCCAATAATGAAAACACTATAACTTATTTGTGTTGTTTGTGTTATGTATATTCCATTATTTTCATGCAGTAACAAAAATATAATAGAGATGCATGAAAATAAAAAGATGAAGATTTTTATTTTTATAGGTACCTGGTTGATAATCATGTACGCACCTGAGAATGATATATATATAATATGTATCGCTACAAATAACGATAATTTCTTACTGGTGATAGTATACTATTATTCTGGTTAATCGCTGTCAAATTGATGATTTTGGTTAGTATTGCAATAGCGAAGAGTTTGATCCGGTAAGACTGGCTAGGCAAGGCTATACCAAAAAATCAGTGTAGGTTCAGAAAACGATGCACCATACAATCATCAATAATTTCAAATTGTCCATTGTGCATAAATCATAAAGAAAGCCGCAGCACGTTGTATGCAAGAACGTGCTGCGGTTGGCTGGTGAACTTTCGATAGTGCGAGTATTGAATGATTTCCAGCTGTTGCCGATTTTACTATGTTTTCAGTAGAACACTTAGACAAAACTGAGGCACACAAATCTTTGCACTGGATTGCAAGGCTTTGTGCTTCTCTGGAGTGCGACATGTTTGATAACAAAAAATTAGCGCAAGAAGACAAAAATCACCTTGCGCTAATGCTCTGTCTCAGGTCACTAATACTATCTAAGTAGTTGATTCATAGTGACTGGATATGTTGTGTTTTGTAGCATTATGTAGTCTATTTTTTAGACTAAAGATATTGTAACACATTGATATTAATGGTTTTTAATGTTTCGCGTTCAGCTTTTTTATACTAAGTTGGCATTATAAAAAAGCATTGCTTATCAATTTGTTGCAACGAACAGGTCACTATCAGTCAAAATAAAATCATTATTTGATTTCAATTTTGTCCCACTCCCTGCCTCTGTCATCACGATACTGTGATGCCATGGTGTCCGACTTATGCCCGAGAAGATGTTGAGCAAACTTATCGCTTATCTGCTTCTCATAGAGTCTTGCAGACAAACTGCGCAACTCGTGAAAGGTAGGCGGATCCCCTTCGAAGGAAAGACCTGATGCTTTTCGTGCGCGCATAAAATACCTTGATACTGTGCCGGATGAAAGCGGTTCACGACGAGTAGATGCAATTATGGTTTCTCCGCCAAGAATCTCTTTGCATTTATCAAGTGTTTCCTTCATTGATATCCCGAGAGCATCAACATGCAATGTTGTTGGGATGGCAATTTTTACGCCTGTTTTGCTTTGCTCGACATAAAGATATCCATCTACGATATCAGACCACTTCATTTCGCATAAATCACCAACTCGTTGCCCGGTAACAACAGCCAGTTCCATTGCAAGTCTGAGCCAACATGGTGATGATTCTGCTGCTTGATAAATTTTCAGGTATTCGTCAGCCGTAAGTCTTGATCTCCTTACCTCTGATTTTGCTGCGCGAGTGGCAGCGACAGGGTTTGTTGTTATATGGCCTTCAGCTATTGCCTCTCGGAATGCATCGCTCAGTGTTGATCTGATTAACTTGGCTGACGCCGCCTTGCCCTCGTCTATGTATCCATTGAGCATTGCCGCAATTTCTTTTGTGGTGATGTCTTCAAGTGGAGCATCAGGCAGACCCCTCCTTATTGCTTTAATTTTGCTCATGTAATTTATGAGTGTCTTCTGCTTGATTCCTCTGCTGGCCAGGATTTTTTCGTAGCGATCAAGCCATGAATGTAACGTAACGGAATTATCACTGTTGATTCTCGCTGTCAGAGGCTTGTGTTTGTGTCCTGAAAATAACTCAATGTTGGCCTGTATGGCTTCAGTGATTGCGATTCGCCTGTCTCTGCCTAATCCAAACTCTTTACCCGTCCTTGGGTCCCTGTAGCAGTAATATCCATTGTTTCTTATATAAAGGTTAGGGGGTAAATCCCGGCGCTCATGACTTCGCCTTCTTCCCATTTCTGATCCTCTTCAAAAGGCTACCTGTTACTGGTCGATTTAAGTCAACCTTTACCGCTGATTCGTGGAACAGATACTCTCTTCCATCCTTAACCGGAGGAGGGAATATCCTGCACTCGCGTACCCATCGACGAACTGTTTCAAGGCTTCTTGGGCGTCGCTGGCGAGCGTTCCACTCCTGAAGTGTCAAGTACATCGCAAAGTCTCCGCAATTACACGCAAGAAAAAACCGCCATCAGGCGGCTTGGTGTTCTTTCAGTTCTTCAATTCGAATATTGGTTATGTCTGCATGTGCTATCTGCGCCCATATCATCCAGTGGTCGTAGCAGTCGTTGATGTTCTCCGCTTCGATAACTCTGTTGAATGGCTCTCCATTCCATTCTCCTGTGACTCGGAAGTGCATTTATCATCTCCATAAAACAAAACCCGCCGTAGCGAGTTCAGATAAAATAAATCCCCGCGAGTGCGAGGATTGTTATGTAATATTGGGTTTAATCATCTATATGTTTTGTACAGAGAGGGCAAGTATCGTTTCCACCGTACTCGTGATAATAATTTTGCACGGTATCAGTCATTTCTCGCACATTGCAGAATGGGGATTTGTCTTCATTAGACTTATAAACCTTCATGGAATATTTGTATGCCGACTCTATATCTATACCTTCATCTACATAAACACCTTCGTGATGTCTGCATGGAGACAAGACACCGGATCTGCACAACATTGATAACGCCCAATCTTTTTGCTCAGACTCTAACTCATTGATACTCATTTATAAACTCCTTGCAATGTATGTCGTTTCAGCTAAACGGTATCAGCAATGTTTATGTAAAGAAACAGTAAGATAATACTCAACCCGATGTTTGAGTACGGTCATCATCTGACACTACAGACTCTGGCATCGCTGTGAAGACGACGCGAAATTCAGCATTTTCACAAGCGTTATCTTTTACAAAACCGATCTCACTCTCCTTTGATGCGAATGCCAGCGTCAGACATCATATGCAGATACTCACCTGCATCCTGAACCCATTGACCTCCAACCCCGTAATAGCGATGCGTAATGATGTCGATAGTTACTAACGGGTCTTGTTCGATTAACTGCCGCAGAAACTCTTCCAGGTCACCAGTGCAGTGCTTGATAACAGGAGTCTTCCCAGGATGGCGAACAACAAGAAACTGGTTTCCGTCTTCACGGACTTCGTTGCTTTCCAGTTTAGCAATACGCTTACTCCCATCCGAGATAACACCTTCGTAATACTCACGCTGCTCGTTGAGTTTTGATTTTGCTGTTTCAAGCTCAACACGCAGTTTCCCTACTGTTAGCGCAATATCCTCGTTCTCCTGGTCGCGGCGTTTGATGTATTGCTGGTTTCTTTCCCGTTCATCCAGCAGTTCCAGCACAATCGATGGTGTTACCAATTCATGGAAAAGGTCTGCGTCAAATCCCCAGTCGTCATGCATTGCCTGCTCTGCCGCTTCACGCAGTGCCTGAGAGTTAATTTCGCTCACTTCGAACCTCTCTGTTTACTGATAAGTTCCAGATCCTCCTGGCAACTTGCACAAGTCCGACAACCCTGAACGGCCAAGCGTCTTCGTTCATCTATCGGATCGCCACACTCACAACAATGAGTGGCAGATATAGCCTGGTGGTTCAGGCGGCGCATTTTTATTGCTGTGTTGCGCTGTAATTCTTCAATTTCTGATGCTGAATCAATGATGTCTGCCATCTTTCATTAATCCCTGAATTGTTGGTTAATACGCTTGAGGGTGAATGCGAATAATAAAAAAGGAGCCTGTAGCTCCCTGATGATTTTGCTTTTCATGTTCACCGTTCCTTAAAGACGCCGTTCAACATGCCGATCGCCAGGCTTAAATGAGTCGGTGTGAATCCCATCAGCGTTACCGTTTCGCGGTGCTTCTTTAGTACGCTACGGCAAATGTCATCGACGTTTTTATCCGGAAACTGCTGTCTGGCTTTTTTGATTTCAGAATTAGCCTGACGGGCAATGCTGCGAAGGGCGTTTTCTTGCTGAGGTGTCATTGAACAAGCCCCATGTCGGCAAGCATAAGCACACAGAATATGAAGCCCGCTGCCAGAAAAATGCATTCAGTGGTTGTCATACCTGGTCTCTCTCATCTGCTTCTGCTTTCGCCACCATCATTTCCAGCTTTTGTGAAAGGGATGCGGCTAACGTATGAAATTCTTCGTCTGTTTCTACTGGTATTGGCACAAACCTGACTCCAATTTGAGCGAGGCTATGTGCCATCTCGATACTCGTTCTTAACTCAACGGGAGATGCTTTGTGCATACAGCTCCCCGTTTATTATTTATCTCCTCAGCCAGCCGCTGTGCTTTCAGGGGATTTCTGATAACAGAAAGGCCGGGAAATACCCAGCCTCGCTTTGTAATGGAGTAGACGAAAGTGATCGCGCCTACCCGGATATTATCGTGAGGATGCGTCATCGCCATTGCTCCCCAAATACAAAACCAATTTCAGCCAGTGCCTCGTCCATTTTTTCGATGAACTCCGGCACCATCTCGTCAAAACTCGCCATGTACTTTTCATTCCGCTCAATCACGACATAATGCAGGCCTTCACGCTTCATGCGCGGGTCATAGTTGGCAAAGTACCAGGCATCTTTTCGCGTCACCCACATGCTGTACTGCACCTGGGCCATGTAAGCCGATTTTATTGCCTCGAAACCACCGAGCCGGAATTTCATGAAATCCCGGGAGGTAAACGGGCATTTCAGTTCAAGGCCGTTGCCGTCACTGCATAAACCATCGGGAGAGCAGGCGGTGCGCATATTTTCGTCGCGATAGATGATCGGGGATTCAGTAATATTCACGCCGGAAGTGAATTCAAACAGGGTTCTGGCGTCGTTCTCGTACTGTTTTCCCCAGGCCAGCGCCTTAGCATTAACTTCCGGAGCCACACCGGTGCAAACCTCAGCCAGCAGGGTGTGGAAGTAGGACATTTTCATGTCAGGCCACTTCTTTCCTGAGCGGGGCTTTGCTATCACGTTGTGAACTTCTGAAGCGGTGATGACGCCGAGCCGTAATTTGTGCCATGCATCATCCCCCTGTTCGACAGCTCTCACGTCGATCCCGGTACGCTGCAGGATAATGTCCGGTGTCATGCTGCCACCTTCTGCTCAGTGGCTTTCTGTTTCAGGAATCCAAGAGCTTTCACTGCTTCGGCCTGTGTCAGTTCTGACGATGCGCGAATGTCGCGGCGAAATATCTGGGAACAGAGCGGCAATAAGTCGTCATCCCATGTTTTATCCAGGGCGATCAGCAGAGTGTTAATCTCCTGCATGGTTTCATCGTTAACCGGAGTGATGTCGCGTTCCGGCTGACGTTCTGCAGTGTATGCGGTATTTTCGACAATGCGCTCGGCTTCATCCTTGTCATAGATACCAGCAAATCCGAAGGCGAGACGGGCACACTGAATCATGGCTTTATGCCGTAACATCCGTTTGGGATGCGACTGCCACGGCCCCGTGATTTCTCTGCCTTCGCGGGTTTTGAATGGTTCGCGGCGGCATTCATCCATCCACTCGGTAACGCAGATCGGATGATTACGGTCCTTGCGGTAAATCCGGCATGTACATGATTCATTGTCCTGCTCAAAGTCCATGCCATCAAACTGCTGGTTTTCATTGATGATACGGGACCAGCCATCAACGCCCACCACCGGAACGATGCCGTTCTGCTTGTCAGGGAAGGCGTAAATTTCTTTCGTCCACGGATTAAGGCCGTACTGGTTGGCGACGATCAACAATGCGATGAACTGCGCATCGCTGGCATCACCTTTAAATGCCGTCTGGCGAAGAGTGGTGATCAGTTCCTGTGGGTCGACAGAATCCATGCCGACACGTTCAGCCAGCTTCCCAGCCAGCGTTGCGAGTGCTGTACTCATCCGTTTTATACCTCTGAATCAATATCAACCTGGTGGTGAGCAATGGTTTCAACCATGTACCGGATGTGTTCTGCCATGCGCTCCTGAAACTCAACATCGTCATCAAACGCACGGGTAATGGCTTTTTTGCTGTCCCCGTGGCGTTGCAAATGATCGATGCATAGCGATTCAAACAGGTGCTGGGGCAGGCTTTTTTCCATGTCGTCTGCCAGTTCTGCCTCTTTCTCTTCACGGGCGAGCTGCTGGTAGTGACGCGCCCAGCTCTGAGCCTCAAGACGATCCTGAATGTAATAAGCGTTCATGGCTGAACTCCTGAAAATGGCTGTGAAAATATCGCCCGCGAAATGCCAGGCTGATTAGGAAAACAGGAAAGGGGGGTTAGTGATTCAGGCCGTTACCGCGTCCGTCGAGAAAAACTTCCACGAGCAAATCACTGGTATAAGTGCGCTCGATGCCGCGATGCAGATAAAGCCGTCCGCGTAAATTAGCTGATGCAGTCCAGGTACCATCTTTGTGTTTGACCAGCATTCCTGGCATGACCGCGCCGCGATTAACGGTCTGTGTTCCGTAATGTTGATGAACCATAAAAACTCCTGCCCGTAAGCTGGGCTGCTGAACATATAGAGACTTCTGCGCATATTCAGGCGGTGGATGGCCGCCGGTTGTCATAACTAAGCCGCCTCGTTGAAGCGACTGAGGTATGAAATGTTGAGTTAATTTCAGCTGGTCACACCGACGTTCACGCGTCCGTTTCACCCCTCGCACTCCCCGAAGCCTGCTGAAATTCAAACTGCGGATCTAAGCGGTCATCGCAACGGTGAATCAGGTAGTTGCCGTATCGTTGTGTTGTTGCGATGAACTTATTTAAAACTATAGTTGTTTTATCGTCAACAACAAAAGTTGTTTTATTGGTTGTTTTAGATATAACTGGTTGTATTTAGGATGGATTTATTTTGTGACTTGAATCGCATAGCGATAACTGAAGCGAGGTTATGGTGGTTTTTTTAACGGT
>SKEH01000623.1_pt1 | contig 19486 bp, 18 predicted proteins | sample 4826571 | NCBI WGS metagenome assembly SKEH01 (sample SAMN11008814, study PRJNA524170) | human gut metagenome | biome: Human fecal sample; material: Feces; isolation source: fecal sample from pouch patient p29 | host: Homo sapiens | place: Israel: Tel-Aviv | collected 2016-09-14 | reverse complement strand
AAAAAGCACCTTTTTAGTAAAGGTGCTTTTATCGGATACAAAAAATGGAGCCGAAGCTCCATTAATTAGTGCGGGCAAGAAGACTCGAACTTCCACGATCAAAAAGCGATCACAAGATCCTTAGTCTTGCGCGTCTGCCAATTCCGCCATGCCCGCAACACATTCAATACTATACCTCAAAATGAAGTTTTGCACAAGACTTTCTGGCAGTCTTTTTTATTAATCAACCATCTGCTCATTAACATAGCGCGCATATAAAGGATGTGATTTCATTAATTCATGATGCGTACCATGGCCTGTTATCTGACCATGTTCAATAAAGTAGATTTGATCAGCATTCACGATTGTGGCTAGCCGGTGGGCAATGACCAGCGTGGTACGATTTGTCATTAATTGGTCAAGTGCCTGTTGCACCTTGCGCTCTGATTCAGAATCCAAACTGGCAGTTGCTTCATCTAACATCAAAATCTTAGGATTGCGCAAAAATGCACGTGCAATTGCAATTCGCTGTTTTTGTCCACCAGATAATTTGATGCCTCGTTCACCTATTTCAGTGTCTAATTGATGCGGAAAGGCACGGACAAAGTGATCGGCATAAGCAAGCTCTAACCCATGCCAAAGCTGCTCATCACTCAGTTTTTGATCTAGTCCGTAAACTAAATTATCTCTAATCGTACCAGAGAAAATGGCACTATTTTGCGAAACATAACCAATTTGTGAACGCCAACTCGCTAGTTCAATCTCATCAATATTTTGCTTGCCAATCAAAATTTGTCCAGTTGCTGGGTGATAAAAGCGTTCAATCAAAGCAAAAATGGTCGACTTTCCAGCGCCACTTGGCCCAGCAAAAGCAATTACAGAATTGGGTTTGGCAACAAACGAAATTGAACTTAAAACCGGTTCATCTGTCTCATAATTGAAGCTCAGGTTTTCTGCTTTCAAAGTTTGATTAGCTATATCTGTCGGCTGACTTAAGTAACTTTTTTCTGGTTCAATTTGTAAAATTTGTTGGATTCGTTCGGTGGAACCTAAAGCTTTTTGAATCTGCGAGAAAAAGGTTGCAAAGTTGGCAAATGGCGCAATCACATTAAACAAGTAAAGTAAAAAGGCAACAAGTGATCCGCTTGTTAATGAGCCTTGCCCGACACGAATAAGTCCAAAAGCTAAAATGCCAGCAAATGCTGCCATCATCAGCGTTGTCATAATTGGCTGTAAGATTGCTTCAACGCGGGCATCGATCACTCCGATGTTAAAGATCTTATTAATCATCCTTTTCCCACTTTGCTCTTCAAACTTTTCGCCGTTACTTGATTTAATCAGTCGAACTTCCGCTAATTTCTCACTGACATCACCGTTGAATTCGGCTGTTGCAGCTTGCAGCTTACGTCCAAGTCGCGCCATAATACGCCCCACCGGAAAAAGGATCAGAATGACAATCGGCACAATTGTAAAAATTAAGACCGCCATTTGCCAGTCCATCACAAAAAGAATAATTAAAGAAAAAAGCAGTTGAATGGCACCGGTAATAAAGTTGGGAAATTGTGAAGCAATCAGGTCTTTAATTACTCCAGTATCATTAACAAGACGTGAACTAGTTTCCCCAGCCCTATTTTCATCAAAATAAGAAATCGGTAATTTTAACAGGTGCGACCAAAGTTTTTCACGTAAGCTTTTTACGACACTTTCACCAAAGTAGCGCAAAATATAACCACCAAGTGTGCCCAAAACTAGCTGAGCAGCAAAAACAACAATGATTAACACCATACTCCGGTAGTTGAACTTATTCCATTTACTTGTATCAACTAAATTACGTGTCAATAATGGCAGTAGTAGATTAGTTGCACTCGTAACTAAGCTGAAAAGCAAACCGGCGGCAAAAAGCCCTTTTTTCACTTTTAGTCCTTTTAAAAGTTGTAAAAAGTCTTTCATTTTAACCGTTTTTGTCTTAGTTTGGTCAGACTTAAATGTCATTAGTAGTACCGGCTTCCTTAATTAAAAAAAGCTTTTCAATTACTGAAAAACTTTTTCTTTATTCTAACTACAATTCGTTATCTTCATTATGCCAAAATTCACGCCAAAAGTCGCGGTCGCCCTGCCAACTTTTGTCAAAATCACAGTATTTTTTAAAATCTTCACTATTATAACCATGGCAGTGATCACGATAATGATGGTGACCATGCATCCGGTGACAAAGATCTCTCATCTCTTCTTTGGAATAATCATGATTTTCAGCATATTTGCGCCATTTGCTATAAGCCTTCATACGCACAGTTGGATCAACAAACTTTTGCGCATGTTGCTTAAAGTTTTCATCCCAACCATCAGCTATTTTTTCCAAGTAATGGCTAAATTGGGTTTGCTCTTCTTCATCTAGACCAGCAAAAAATGAACCTGTATCTTGGGCCTTCTTTAATTCGTCTAAACGAGCTGCTTCTTCTCGGCCTTCTTCAGTTAGATAAACCCGTTTAACTCGTTTATCCTGCTCATCTGTCTCACGTCGAATGGAGCCCTTAGCTTCCATTTTCTTTAAAAGTTCAGCTAAGGATCCAGGTTTAAGCGCCAGAATTTCAGCTAAATAGTTTTGGGTTAGTCCATCTTCAAGTCTAAGGACTGCCAAGACACGTTTTTGACCAGAAATAGGCTGCTTATTCTCAAACATAAAGTAGCGACTGGCACGCATAATAAAATAAAGTTGCTTCATTAACTTATCACTTGTTTGACTCATGATAAAACTCCTTTTGTTTTTCTATTTTTGATTTTTGTTAGGTACCTAATTTCTATAATCTAATTATAGTTTGGCACCTAACAATTTGTCAAACAAAATCAATGAAAACGGTAACTTTATTTTTAAATTAGCTTTTCACCAGCCTTAAAGGGCCACCACATTTACCGCAAGCATAGCGGCGTACGTTAATGCGGCGAACACGTTTAAACTTTTGGCCACAGTGCTGACATTTATAAACAAATTTTGGTTTTTGCTTCTTGCGCAATCCAATATCAGGTGCGTAGCGACTGCCTCCAACCTTTTTCAGCAATAACTTAAAATCGGTATCACGATGGCGGTAACCGCGGTTTTGCAGGTGTAAATGATAGTGTGTTAGTTCATGCTTGATGATTCCAACCAATTCATCATGGTATTGTGGTTGTAAAAAATGTGCATTTATCTCAAGATGATGATCAGTTAAATGATAGCGTCCCCCAGTTGTCGTCATTCGCCGATTAATCTTAACTTGATGCAGAAAAGGACGGTTAAATGATGTCAGCGAAACATGTTCAACTAATTCCTGCAACTCTGATTCAGTTAGTTCACCTGAAGAGTTTGGCATAAAGCGCCGCCTCTTTTTGCGTTTTAATTCTTACTTTGAACGCTGTAACAAGTTTTCTTTTTAGTGGCTTCTCACCTTCCATCCAAGTACCAGTAAATACATGGATAGTCTTAGACTTGGCTGATGGGTTGCATAAAACGCCATCTGGGTAAACATGAATTCCCTCTTTAAGCTCTTGTTCTTGGTTGTTGGGCTTAGCACCATACTTGTTTTTTAAAATATCCGAAACAGAGACCGTGTTAACCCCAGCCAATTGATCGGCTCGATCGAAAGTAAAGTCGCGATCATCGTAATAGTCCAGCATATCCTTCAGTAGTGGATGGTGTTTTTCAGCACCAAAAACTGCCGTAAAAGGATTGTCCTTGTTTTCAAAACCAACAAAAGCGCGATTATTAAGCAAACTTGTCAAATCGTCAAGGACGAGTACATCAGTATCCAAATATATGCCGCCGTATTCATAAACAGCCTTGGCACGAATATAGTCGGAAACGAAGGCCCATTTTTTTGCTTGGTAGGCTTGTTCAACGTATTTGTTCTCATGAATGTCAAAATTATCCTCGTTCCATTCGATAATTTTATAGTCCTGCAAGTGTTTGCGCCAAGTTTTTAGACATCGTTGAATATTTTTGGGCTTAGGATTGCCTCCAACCCAAACATAATGAATTATTTTTGGAATCATTTTTAACCTCTAGTAAAAAGTTTCTTAACTAACATAATAATGTCCTGATTAAAATCAAGCTTAAATAGGAACATAAGGGCAAAATATAGGATGAACATTACAATTGATTTGATGGCCATATTGAAAAAGGCTGACGAAACAAGCTGCGGAATAAGCATCCCCACTACTAAGACAATTAGAGCTATCAACAGATATTTCGGAATCTCTTTAAAGGAATACTTAAAATCATATCCGTCACGCACTATCCACAACCGCAAAATCAAAACGATGAATTCAGTAATCAAAATTGCAATCATCGCACCCGTTGCACCGTACAATCTGTCTAAGAAGTAGCTCAGAACTACTTCAAGAATCGCACCAACTATTACTGGGATGGCATAGTCTTGATCGCGATGGTTTGCCAAGGCGAACTGGTTAGCAAAAACGCCCCCAGTTGGTATCATCACTATTGTTAGTGCAAAGAAGAACATTAACGGCGTCATCGGAATAAACTTATGACCAAAAAAGAAAGGAACAAATTCCTTTGTATTGGCCATGATAATCACTGCAAACAATGTTCCCAGCATGACCGTTGCTTCAAGCGATTTTTTCAGAATAACACGCTGCTCTTTTTTACCTTCACCAGCCATTTTGGGCATAATAACTAGTGAAATACTTGTAACAACTCCCAAAACCATATTTGAAATACGCTGAGAATTGTCGTAGTAGGCCACCTGAGTTGAATTTTGGAAAAGACCTAAAATCGGCTTATCAAGTGAAGTATAGATTTGCGTCGCAATTTGCGGAATTAATAATGTAATAATGGATTTAATTGTCGCTTGATACTGATAAAAGTGCTTAACTGGCCCCCCAACATAGCGCCGAATATCAAACCAGAAAACAAATGAACCAAACATCGTTGAGACCGACATAATCAACATATATTTCCACAAGTCGCCTGGCTGTTTAACCCATAATAAAATCAAAACAACTGAAACTAGTTTAACTGCTGTATTTTTCAAGACAACACGACCAAAGTCTGCCAACCCTTGGAAAAACCATGAAATATCAACTTGGGCTGAGATTAAATATGGCACCATCAACAAGATGTATTGCCAATACTTAATATGGAAAAGACACGCAACTAAAACAACAATTAGAATCGTAACCAAGCCCGCTAATGCTTGAAAATACCATAAACCCCAAAATGCTTCAGTTAATTCTTGTGGGCTTTTAAATGCTCGTGTTTGCGAAATTGTCCTCATTCCAATATATGAAACTGATAATGTACAAAAGATCATTAAGAACTGGACAATATTATTAACATTGCTATAAATACCATAAGTTTTGGGACCTAAAATTCTCGATAAGTATGGCACCGTAATTAACGGCACTAGCACAAGGAAAATTTGGTAAACCGCATTATACAAGATATTTAAAAAAGTTTTTTTCACAACTTACCCTCTAATGCTCTTCATTAACTTAACAACATTTTCGCAATTTGAATCAGCTTGAACTTGGTTGGATAGGTTTAGCCAATAATGTCGCTTTTGCTGAAACTGGTCAGGTTTGTCCAATGCTTCTAAAAGTTCTTGCTGGGTTTTCACACATATTCCAGGGACAACATCTTCATATGGTCCCATTAGTAAACCGCGCTTTTCTTCATATTGCTTCAAGTAGTTAGTGAGGAAAATAATTGGCTTATCAATTGTTAAATAATCAAAGTAAATTGACGAGTAATCAGTAATCAAAAAATCAGTATTGCCTAACAATTCATACAGGTCAACATTTTGCTGATTGAGATAATCATTGTTAAGGAAGGCAATACTAGAAAAATTGCTATGCAGATCTTCAAATAAGCGCATTTCATACGGATGCAATTTAACAATTAAATACTGCTGCTTTTGTTTTAAATTATGATTTAATTGTTCAATATCAAAGTCAGCCAGCGTTAAAAAGTTACCTTGTTCAACCTGTCTCATAATCTGACTGTCTTCCATTTCATAGCGAAATGTTGGCATGTAAATACCAATTTTGGCATCAGCATCTTCGACTTTAAACAAATCCATCAGTAGCTGCTTTTTGCTAATGGCAGGACTTTTCAAAGCATCGAGTCGAGGAAAGCCAGTTTTTTGATACTTATTAGTTTCAATGCCGCAGCACGCACTCATCAAACTTTCGTATAAGTCACTACTTGAACAAACAATATCAGCATTTTTTTGCCATAATTTGGCGTTGCGCTGATCCGTTTTTCTGGTAGTATTATTTGCCATTATTCCCATTCGTTTAAGTGGAATACCATGCCAAAACTGGATATTAATCTGCTTAGCATGAACTTTAAATGGCTGGTGTGTGGTCAAAACAAATTTAGCTGCGCCGATTTCGCGCCAAGTTTTAAGCGGTAAATGTGAAGACGGCCACGGTTCAACAAGTGTAACTTCATATTCTGGATGGCTTTTTTCCAGGTACTTGCCAAACAAATAACCATTGGAGCCTGACCTACCAGCTCCATTAAGAATGACCACTTTATTATCTTGCATTGGCGTAAAACGAGCAACCAGCTTCATTAATGCCAGATATAATCGAAACAAAAAACTCTTCATTATTTAACTTCCCAATTTCTTACTTAGTATAAGAGTACAGAAAAAGCTTGAGTGAACTCAAGCTTTTTTGCTTTATTTTTTAGTTTTTTAATCATTAAAAAAGATTTTTGCATCAGCCAAAATAATCTCATATCGACTAATGAAACTTTACCATTAACATTCTCAACTCACTAGTTTTCAAAAAAGACCAGTTGATTGCCTAGTAAATCGCAAGTGGCTCCTTATGATCAGGCTTTGGGTAAGCTTGGTCTAAAGTTTGCAAATCTTCTTGAGTTAATTCAATCTCTAATGCTTTTACGTTAGACAATAAATGCTCTGAGCTACTGCTTTTAGGAATCGCTAAAACATCTGGTTGCTGCATTACCCATGCTAATAAAATTTGATAAGCAGTCGCATGATGTTGCTCAGCAATTTGCAAGACCGCCTGATTTTTCATCATTATACTTCCCATTTTTGCGCCTCGTCCCAATGGGCTGTATGCAATTAGTGGAACTTGCTTTTCTCTTTGCCAAGGAAGCAAACTGTATTCAATTCCTCGAGTTTCCAAGTTATACAAGTCTTCATTAGCAGCGCAATTACGTCCGCTAGGTAATTGCCATAGTTCTTCCATGTCAGCTAAGTCAAAATTTGAAACCCCCCAAGCATGGATAAGGCCTTCATCTTGTAAAGACTGTAGCTCAGCAATAGTCTCTTCTAATGGTATTGCTCCGCGCCAATGGTAAAGATACAAATCAAGATAATCTGTTTGAAGTCGCTTTAAACTATTTTCTAGACTTCGTCTCATATGTTCCGCAGACGCATTTGAAGGTAAAACTTTAGAAATCAAAAAAATATTAGACCGTTGGTAAGTTTTGATTGCCTCACCTACCAACTTTTCAGAACGACCGTTGCCATACATCTCAGCCGTATCAATTACGCGTAAACCCGCATCAAGTCCAGCACGAATTGCAGCAATTTCTTCAATTCTTATTTCTGGTTTATCGCCCATTTCCCATGTACCAATCCCTAAAGCAGGGACTTCATGATGAGCAATTGTAACAGTCTTCATAAAATGGCTCCTTTCTACAAATATTATTTGCATACTACTCATTTTTGATTTTAGCACACTCTTTATTGTAACCGATAACAATCCGAATTCTGAAGAAGTCCCACAATTCCTTTTCTTATCTTTTGAAACTTGTGCATTTTACACAAGCAAGGAAATTGTATTTCAACAATATAGTCAATAAAATGAGACTAGTAAGAGGTGGAAAAAATGAATAATTCTTTTACAAATATCAATTCAACTAAATTAACCTTTAAACAATGGCTAATAATTCTGGGCTCAAACCTTCTAGCCTATTGCTGTTTAATGATGCCTGGCATCCAAATCCCAGATTTTTTAATCTTCGATGAAAACCATCCAACTTTTGTAAGTGGTATATTTCAAATACTAATAGTTGCGCTTTTTCTTGGAATCCAAATTTTGGGTGTTCAACTAGCTACTGGTAATAGATGGCACCGCTTATTTCATGGTATTAAGCTAAAAGAGTGGCTCTGGGTTCTAGCTTTCTTTATTTTAGCTTACATTATTTCTGTTTTATCGGGGATGATTGCGCAAAAACTATTCGGATCTGTTTCTGGTAATGCCGCAGCAGGCTTAACAATGAAAACACCACACGTCTGGCTTATCTTCCTTTATCAAAGATTTAGTAGCGCTATCCAAATTTTAGGTGAAGAGTTCTTGGCAATTATGCCACTATTGGCAGTCACGCAATTGGCTACCTCTGCAAAGTTGCCGCACTCGCTATTATGGGGAAATATTGCTTCTACTTTAATTTTTGCGCTACTTCATCTATCAACATACGATTATAACCTTGGCTATGTCATTTTAGGTTTAGCATTTACACGGTTAGTTCTAAACTGGGCTTTTACAAAAACTCATAATATTTGGGTTAGCTTTTTAGTTCACTTTTTATTCGACACATTATCCTTTTTGATTTTATTACTAGCTACGAAATAAAAATAATCTTTTAATTAAAGGGCAGCTAACTGAACTAGTTATTCAGCTGGCTGCCTTTCGTATTATTAAAATCAATTTATTTTTTATTGTTTAAGCGAAATTTGCCATCAACATTCGAATTAATGATATAAGTCATTTCATCTCCACGAACCACATAATGTGAAAATTCCAATGGTTGATCGAACTGATTATAAACTGTCTTATTAACCTCAAATAATGGTATTACCTTATCGAGTTTAAGCAGACTAGTTTGTTTTGCAGTTGGCAGACTTGTACTAATTTCACGATATGAATTTGCTGGTAATTCATGATATTTCTGTTCAAGATATTCATATAAAGAAGAGTCAGAGTTAATATTAACTAGCAAATCAGGAAACCGCTCAGCAGATAACCAAGCTTCATCTATCCCCAAAGGTGTTTTTTCAATTTCAGAAAGTCGCTTGATGTAAATTAAATCCGCATCATCAGGTAACATCAATTTCCTGGCAATGTCGGCATTCTTGATGATTTCACGTTTCAAAATTTTGGTCTCACTCTTTTTATCAAGCGAAAGTGCAAATTCTGAAAAGCCTTGAATCTGATCCAACTTACCTATCATCTTCTTAGCGTTAACATATGAGCCCTTACCTTGAACGGTGACAACTAATCGTTCCTCAGTTAACAACTTTAAAGCTTTACGAACCGTTATCCTACTTACATTGTACTTTTGGCATAAGTACTGTTCACTAGGCAATTTTTGTTCCGGCTTTAATTCATTATTTTGAATTTGCTTTTTTATATCAAGATATATCTTGCGATAAAGCGGAACTACTGTTTCAATTGTCTCATCAGATCTCATTACAACACTCCTCAATACCACAATATTACTAAATTAAAATTGAAATAACAAACACTAAGTGCTTACTTTTTATTATTAAAAACAGGAAAACCGCTAGCCAAAGTGCTAACGGTTTTTATTCTATCTTACTTTATAGATCTCTTATATTTTCTTAGCTTCTTCAAAGCCCATTCATAGTGACTAGAAGTATTTGCAATAAAATATGTACCTAGAGCATTATTGCCTGTCCATGGGAAAACATTCTTTTGGAATAGTTCATCATTTGTATAGGAGTCAATTAAAGCCATTGTTTTCTTATGACTTTGAGCAAGTAGCTCTTCCATTTCTTCAAGAGGAATTGATTGGTCGTTCTTCCAAAACTCTTGGTTCATTTCGCCATAATTACGCCAATTATAGCCCTCTGGTAAATATTCTTTTGGTTTGCCAGCTTGATTACTATCAATCCAGTCAATTAATAATTTTTGCCATTCATATAAATGAGCTAATACGTCTCTAACGTTGTGGTCGCGTTTCCAATGTGCTTCTTTTAATTTACTAGTATCAAAATCAAAGTCAGCTGTACGTGCCTCATCAGGTAATGAAGCAATTAAATCAACTATCTTTTGATATGCTGTATTACTTGCTTCAATTAAATCAGTTTTATTTGTTGGTCGTGCCATCGATAAACTCTCCTATAAACTTGTTTTACGTTTCGACCAGCCAAGTATAATTAAATAAGTAAACTTTTGCAATTGTTATTTAACCGTGCTTCTACGACCACGAGCCATCATCCAAAACCATGTGCCCATTGCCAAGGTCAACCATCGTCTTGTTTACATATTGATGCCGATGTGCATGATAATCAGACAGCTGCTTTTTCTGCTCAGCAATCGGATCTGTAATCGGAATTGCGGTCAACAAACTTTTAGTATAGGGATGCTTTGGATGATCAAAGATTTCATCTGTAGGACCTGACTCAACGATGTGACCTAAGTGAATAACGCCAATGTGACTTGAAATGTGCTTAACCATTGCCAAATCATGCGCAATAAATAGCATCGCACTTCCAGTTTCTTCTTGAATATGTTGCAGCAAGTTAACAACCTGAGCCTGAACTGAAACATCAAGGGCTGAAATTGCTTCATCGGCAATAATTAAACGAGGCTGCATAATAACAACACGCGCAATGCCGACTCTTTGCCTTTGCCCACCAGATAGTTCTTGTGGGTAACGGTTGATAAAAGAGCTATCGAGACCAACGACTTTTAGCATTTTAAGAACGCGCTCTTGCTTTTCCGCTTTACTTAATTCTGGATAGTGAATATCTAGGCCAAGCTTTATAATGTCGCCAACTTTTTTCCTTGGATTTAACGATGACATCGGATCTTGAAAGATCATCTGCATATCTTTACGTAACTTTGAAGTACGCTTTTTATCTAAAGTGCCACCTATCTGTTCACCTTCAAAAATTACTTCACCGTATGTTGGTTTGTAAAGTCTGATAATTGAACGACCAATTGTCGTTTTCCCACTACCGGATTCACCAACAAGGCCAAAAGTTTCACCGCTAGCAATATTAAAAGAAACATCATCAACGGCTTTAACTACTTTTTTCTTCCCAATTGGAAAATACTGTTTTAAATGGTGTACTTCAAGAATATTATTCGCCATCAGTTTCAGCTTCTTTCTTCATTTTTTCAATTCTCCTTTTAAGTACCGTCGGTATTTCTACTTTAGGTGCTCTTTTATCGAGAAGCCAAGTAGCAGCATAATGATGATCATTAACTTCAAACATTGGAGGTTGTTCTTTAAAGTCAATATTTAATGCATACTTGTTTCGTGGTGCAAAAGCATCACCAACAACTGGTTGGGTTAAATCTGGAATTGTCCCAGCAATTGTTGGCAACTCTTTAACCGCTTCATTAACATCAGGTACTGATTCAAGTAGACCCCAAGTGTATGGGTGACGCGGATCAAAGAAAATATCTTCAGTCGTACCAGTTTCGACAATCTTACCAGCATACATAACATTAACATTAGTAGCAATATTGGCCACAACACCTAGGTTGTGTGTAATAAAAATTACTGATAACTTACGGCTTTTTTGAATATCTTTAATTAAATTCAAAATTTTAGCTTGAATTGTAACATCAAGGCCTGTTGTCGGTTCATCACAAATCAATAAACTAGGATTCCCCGACAATGCAATCGCAATAACAATTCTTTGCCGCATCCCTCCTGACAGTTGATGTGGATACTGTTTCTTTACCACGTCAGCATTTTGAATTCCTACTGTCTCAATTAATTCTAGAACACGTTTATTTAATTTTTCCTTATTAATTTTGGGATTCGATGCTTTTACTGCCTCAGCAATCTGCTTTTCAATTTTCATTGTTGGATCAAGTGAAGTCATTGGATCTTGAAAGACCATGGCAATTTCCTTACCCTTAATCTGACTTTGGACTTCTTTGGGACTTATCTTTAAAAGGTCAACTGTCTTTTGTCCATTTTCAGTTTGGTAGGTAAAGTTAATTTCACCTGATTTAATTACTTGATTGGCTTCCTTTTCACCCATAATCGGTTTAACGCTAGCTGACTTCCCACAACCAGATTCACCAACTAAAGCAACAGTTTCCCCTTTATTTACCTTGTAGTTAATCCCTCTAACTGCTTGTACATCACCGTGTTCGGTATGATACTCAACTTGTAAGTTTTTTATTTCTAGAACTGTTTCAGTCATGGTTTCACCTAGCTTCCTTCAATCGCATCACGTAAGCCATCAGCAATGATATTGAAACTTAACATAATTAAGGCCAAAAATAGGACTGGGAAGAATACCATGTAAGGATAAACGATCGCCTGCGTATAACCATCATTAATCATCGTTCCCAATGAAGCTAGTGGAGCAGGAACACCTAAACCAATAAAGGCCAAAAATGCTTCCAAAAAGATTGCATTTGGAATTGACAGCATGAAAGTTGTAATAATCTGACCAAGTGTGTTGGGCAAAATTTGCGAGAAAATAATCTTAAAATTAGATTCCCCCATTGTTCTGGCCGACAAAACATATTCACGCGACTTCAATTCAAGTACTTGAGCCCGAACTATTCTACTCATGTTAATCCAACCAACAATCATCATCGCCGTAATAATACTAATTAGCCCTGGTTTCATTACCAAAACTAAAAGCGTAACGATAATAATCATTGGAATTGTACTTAAAATTTCAGTAATTCGTTGCATGAATAAATCAATTTTGCCGCCGAAGTAGCCTGAAATAAGTCCATAGCTCGTACCTATTACTAAGTCGATAGCCATCGCAACCAAGGCAACTCGTAATGAAACGGAGGTTCCGGCTGCTACCCTAACAAAAATATCTCTCCCTAAATTGTCTGTACCAAACCAATGGCCATTTGTACCTGGAGCTAAATTTGATTGATTTGGATAAGGTGTAGTTGGAGAAAACTGGCTAAAATGCGGTGCCAAAAAGGCAATTAACGTAATAATAACCAGTACCACAACACTGACAACTGCTCCCTTATTTCTTAAAAAGCGATGCCAAATTAATTGACCATATGAATATGATTTACCCGAATAATGGTCCTCGACTTCGGGATTTTGGGCAAATTCAAAATCATTATTTTTATTATCTGTCATCTTATTCACCCTCATCTAATCTAATCCGTGGATCAATTAAACCGTATAAAATGTCAACAACTAGCATGATACCAATGAACAAAACTGCGTAGAAAAATGTGATTCCTAAAACAACATTGTAATCATTAGCTTGAATTGCACTGATGTACAAAGTACCTAAGCCAGGAATAGCAAAGGCTTTTTCAATAACCATACTACCAGCAATTAAATCGATCATTAATGGTGCTAACACAGTAATTACAGAAATTAAGGTGTTCCTGATTACATGGTGCATAATTAATTGATACTTTTTAATTCCCTTTGAATCAGCTAATCGATAATAGTCAGAATCCATAATCGTAATCATGTCATTACGGACATATCGTTCGATACTTGCCATTGTAAATGTACTCAATGCAATTGTTGGTAAAATACTTGAAACAAACGGTTGAGTCTGTTGGTAAGTTCCAGGTAAAACCATTAATTTGTATGAGAAGATTAGCGAGATAATCAAGGCCACAACGAAGTTGGGTAAACTAATTCCTAATACCGAGATTCCTGTCATTAGGTTATCCCAGATAGTTCCTTTTTTAACTGCTGCAAGAACACCCATGAAGAAACCAATAATTGAACCTAATACAGTTGCTTGTAAACCAATTTGTAATGAAATCTTGAAGTGTTGAAAAATCATGGTTGTTACTGGAGTGTTTACTTGGACTGTGTATGAAACACCAAAATCACCAGTAATCATATTTTTCAAATAATTAAAGAATTGTAGCCAAATAGGTCCATCTAGCCCGTATTTACGGTAAAGGGCAGCAACTTGAGCGTGTGACATTTTTTCATCATTAAATGGAGAACCTGGCATTGCCTTTTCCATTACAAATAAGATTAATGTAATTAAGAATAAGGTTACTACCGCGATTAAAAGTCTTTTTAAGACATATTTCTTCAAGTTCTTCCCTCCCTTTCATCTAATCAAACAGAGCTGAGATTAAATCCCAGTTCTATTTGTTTTCTAATTTAATTTATTTAATTTGAACGTACTTAAAGAAGTATGGAATACCAGAAATGTGCATTGGCATATCTTTAATGTTTGAACGTTTTAAGACTGGCGCACCATTTTGGTATAATGGTGGACAAGCTGCACTATCAATTAGGATATCATTTGCTTTTAGCAATTCTTGGTATCTCTTAGAAGCATTAGCTTCTTTATTAGCTTGGTCAACTAAACTATCAAATTCACGGTTTGACCACTTGCCATAGTTGCTGGCATTATTAGTTGTGTACATGCCTAAAATAGCTGACGGATCGCCATAGTCAGGAGCCCAACGAGTAATCGCTACATCATAATTTGATTTTGCCATTTTATCTAATCTGGTCTTTTTAGCAACTTGTTGTAAGTTTACCTTCATTCCAGGTAAATTTTTTTCAACTTGAGCTTTTATGTATGCCGCAATATTAGAATATACAGGATCACTGTCATCATAGAGCAAAGTAAATGATCTTAACTTAGTTTCAGTTTTTGCCTTATTCCAATATTTCTTAGCTTCAGCAGGAGAATACTCAGAATACTTAATTGAAGATTCATCAGCAAAGTCCTTACCAGTAGTTGGATTCTTAGCTAACCCCTTCATAACCATTGAATGAATAGGAACTGAGCCATCCTTCAAGATATGAGTAGTAATTTCTTTACGATTAAGGCTAACTGAGATTGCTTTACGCAAGTCTGCGTTATTCATTCCCTGTTTTTTAACGTTAAACATTAAATAGTGATTGAAATTACTTATTTCGTTAGTATAATTTTTGTCTTTGCGATACTTAGAAACAAGTTGACCACCTAAGCGAACATAGTCTGCACTACCGTTTTCAAACGCAATCGCTGCTTTTTCTGGATCTGTAATAATGTCAATTTTAACTTCTTTGACTTTGACATTCTTTGCATCCCAGTACTTTGGATTTTTAACTAGCTGTACAGTATTATCACCTAATTTCCAATCTTTAACTTTGTATGGTCCGGTTACTAACAAATGATTTGAATCTTGGGCAAATTTTTTACCAGTTTTTTCAAAGTATTTTTGATTAACAGGTGCGAAAGTACTGAAGGAGAGAATTTTACTTAAATAAGGAACTTTATGCTCCAATTCAACCACTAACGTCTTTGGTCCTGTTGCTTTAACTCCTAAAGCGCTAGTTGGCTTCTTACCAGCTATAATGTCAGCTGCATTTTTCATTCCAGTTGCAACTAGTTCGTAGTTATACGGGGAACCAATCTTAGGGTCTGAAAATCTTCTCCAGCCAAAGACAAAGTCGTTAGCAGTCACTGGATCACCATTAGACCACTTGGCATCATCTCGAATTGTAAAAGTTTTTGTTAACCCGTTGTTACTTGTTTCTACCTTTGAAGCTGCTCCTAATTGTGGCTTATCATTTGCATCAATTGAATACAAGCCTTCAGTCGTGTTTGTAACTACCATACATGAAGTAATTTGATATGCTACTGACGGATCTAATGAATCTACTGGTACATTTTGCACCACAGTAATCTTATCCTGATTTTTAGTTCCTGAATTAGAACTCTTTTGACATCCTGTTAGCAACATTCCAACACACGCAATTGCGGCTGAAACGATCACTGCACTTTTTTTCATAAATTCCACTCTTTTCTATATGTTTCAAGGTAATGGGATACTATCGAAAAATTAAAAGATATAGCTCTAGCCGATTAGTAGAGCCAGGCACTATCTGTTTAGACTCCCAATTCTTCATCGCCATATATGATAAGATAATAAGATATTTTCATCTGTCAACCTAAACTATAAAAATAATTTAATGTTTTTATTATCAAGATTAAGCGAAGATTTTTTACCTTGATCATATTTTGTGAGTAAAAAAGAGGCCTAGGCCTCTTTTTACAGTCATTCAATTTACTTAATCGATGCATACTTGAAGAAGTATGGAACACCTGCAATATGCATTGGTAAGTCTTGGATGTTAGCTCTCTTTAAGACTGGAGCACCATTTTGGTACAATGGCGGACAAGAAGCACTATCAATTAAAATATTATTTGCCTTTAGTAAAAGTTGATATCTTTTAGCTTGATCTGTTGTCTTGTTTGACTCTGCCATTAACTTATCAAATTCAGAGTTAGCCCATTTACCGTAGTTACTATCATTCTTACTTTGGTACATACTTAAAATTGCTGTTGGATCAGCATAATCTGGCCCCCAACGTGTAAGTGTAACGTCGTAAGTTGCTTTTGACATTTTATCAAGTCTAGTCTTCTTGGAAACTTGTTGTAAATCAACTTTCATTCCTGGAAGATTCTTTTCAACTTGTGCCTTCACATATGCGGCAACGTTAGCGTAAGCAGGATCACTATCATCATACAATAAGGTTATTGATCTTAAGTCAGTCTTGGACTTAGCTTTGTTCCAGTACTTCTTTGCATCAGCAGCTGAGTACTCTGACAAATCAGTCGTAGACTCATCGGCAAAGTCCTTACCATTTGAAGGATTCTTAACTAAATCTTTCATTACCATTGAATGAACTGGAATAGAACCGTCTTTCAAAATATGTTTGGTAATTTCCTTACGATTAATGCTACTAGAGATTGCCTTACGTAAGTCCTCGTTATCAAGGCCTGGTTTCTTTACATTGAACATAAGGTATTGGGTAAAGTTACCAACTTCATTTTCGTAATTTTTATCCTTACGGTACTTAGGAACAAGTTGTCCGCTAAGGTGAACATAGTCAGCACTACCATTTTCAAAAGCAATAGCTGCTTTTTCAGGATCAACAATTACATCAAGTTTTACTTCGTTTAGCTTAACGTTTTTAGCATCCCAATATTTCTTGTTTTTCACTAATTGGATACTGTTATCGCCAAGTTTCCAGTCCTTAATCTTATATGGACCTGAAGCAATCAAGTGATCTGAATCTTGAGCGAATTTCTTACCTGCTTTTTCGAAGTACTTTTGATTGACTGGTGCAAAGTCACTAAAAGCAAGTAACTTGTTCATATAAGGTACTACATGATCTAATTCAACAACTAAAGTCTTTTTACTTGTAGCTTTAACGCCTAATGAATTAACAGGTTTCTTTCCTGCAACGATGTCATCAGCATTTTTAATTCCAGCTGCTCCTGGTTGGAAGTTGAAAGCTGATGCGTTCTTAGGATTAGCCAAGCGACGCCATGCAAAGACAAAATCATTTGCTGTAATTGGATCGCCGTTTGACCACTTAGCATCTTCACGAATCGTAAAGGTCTTCGTCAAACCATGATTACTTGTCTTCACGCTTGAAGCCAAACCAAGTTGAGGCTTATCGTTTGCATCAATTGTATAAAGACCTTCAGTCGTGTTGGCTACAACTACAGACGAGCTATTTGAATAAGCCAAGATTGGATCTAGCGAATCCACTGGGGCATTTTGTACAACTGTAATTTTATCTTGCTTTTTTGAACTAGAATTGCCTTTGTTCTGACAACCAGTCAACAGCATCCCGAAGCATGCAACGGCTGCTGTAGCAAGTACTGCACCTTTTTTCATGTTCATCACTCTTTTCTAAAAAGATTTCTGGTGACCAAAGCCTCCAGATAATTGACAGGTAACTGCAGCGTTTTTGCTTGCAGCTTCTGCCGCTAATACTAAATTATTCTTATCTAAGTAAGAAACTAGAAAACCAGCAATAAAACTGTCACCTGCACCCATCGTATCGACAACTTTTATTTTTTGCGGTTCTTGGTAATAAGATTCTTGTGAAGTTAGCAAAAATGCAGGTCTTTCTCCCCTTGTAATAACAATAACTTCTGGACCTAAGGTTAAATATTTTTTGGCAAATTCTACAGCTTGGTCATCACTCATGTCTGACCCAGAGAAAAATGCAAAATCAACATTAGGAAGTGTCTTTTTAAAGTAGTCCTTATCCCGAGAAATGGAAAAGTCAAAGGAAACTTTTACTCGTTTATGTAATTCTGGTAGATACTCATCAATTCCAGAATCAATTCCTGCATGAACAACATCGAAACCATCGATTGTTGTAAAGTCATCAGGAGTTAATCGTAAGTTTAATAAGTGTAAGCCTGAATTCTTCGGACCTGCTTCAAAGGTTCGATCCCCTTCAGCAGTTAGGAAAACTCGCGGCTGTGCCGTAGGAGCATAAACTTTACGACAGTTAACTAATTCAACCTGCTCTTCTTTTAATGATTCTTCAATATGGCTAGCACGATCGTCATTACCTAAAATGCCGAGATAAGCAGAAACTTCTGCTCCAGCTTTTTTTGCATCAACAGCAACATTGACACAATTTCCACCAGGAAAATAAACTCTCTGCTTAACATAGGTGTCAGCTACATTATCTCCAATTGAAATTATTTTCATTGGACTAACACTAATAATCTAAATGCCACATGTAACGACGAGCTTCTAGAGAATGACCTCTTTCATATGAAAAGCCTTCAGCAAGTTGACGGAAGACTACACCTGAAAGAATCTGTGAATAATATTCTTTAAAGTCGTCATCAATTTCGTGCATATCAAAGTCTGCATTATCAATTACATAAACTTTCTCGCTGTGCTTCTTAGCAAAATCAACTGCACGCTGATCCATCTTGCGAGTAACACCCATTCCTTCACAGATAATGAAAGGAACATCAAAGTCAGTAATTTCAAAAGGACCATGGAAGTATTCCGCTGAATCAATGCAGCTACTGTTAATCCATTGCATTTCTTGGAGCCAGCATGCTGAAAATGAGTATGTCTCACCCAAGTTAATGCCTGAACCAATTGCGTAAATCAACTTCTCACGCTTCAATTCACTAGTCCACTTCTTAGCTGTATCACCAAATTGTTGGCGAGTTCTTTCAGCAATTGCTTCCAAGTCGTCAAGTGCTTTCAAGCCCTTGTCATACTTAGCATCACCAGTCACAGCCTTTAACAGACCAAAAATAAAGCCGTAAAGTACACCGGTGTTTAAATCAGAAGCGTCTGTACCTTTTCCCCAACTGTAATGCAAAGTATAGTCAGAGTTCTTCTCCAAGTCTGAATCAGGTGTGAAGGCAATTCCAATTGTTAAAGCGCCTTTTTCTTTAGCAAATTTGGCAGCTTCATTAGTTTCTGGAGTACTACCTGAGTGAGAACAAGTTACAACTACACTATGCTCGCCCAAGTCATGAGGATCACGTGTAGTAAATTCACGTGATGGCAAAATAGTTGCAGGAATGTCGCACTCGCGGTTAATAATGTACTCTGCTGGTTGCATGAAAGCCATTGAACCACCACATGCCGCAAAATAAATATGATTGATGCCGTCAATCTTTTGACAGGCTTTAATCGCATTTGTTATTTCGTCTTGATATTGTTTCTTCATTGTTTACCTCTTATCTATTAATTGTTATATGATGTTATATAATAAGATAAGTGTATATTTTTAATCTGTCAATAC
>SKEH01000615.1_pt1 | contig 19704 bp, 17 predicted proteins | sample 4826571 | NCBI WGS metagenome assembly SKEH01 (sample SAMN11008814, study PRJNA524170) | human gut metagenome | biome: Human fecal sample; material: Feces; isolation source: fecal sample from pouch patient p29 | host: Homo sapiens | place: Israel: Tel-Aviv | collected 2016-09-14 | reverse complement strand
TGCTGCATGGTCAGTAATGCATGGACACCATATTGCAACTCAGCCATTTAACTGGGGTGCATTTAAGCCTTCATTTAGTTTGAATTACTTCTCAACTACTGGTCTTTTGATCTTTGCGATGTCAGGTGCTGAACTTGCTGCGCCTTATGTACAGCAAATGAAGAATCCGAAGAGGGACTTTCCTAAGGCAATGTGGATGCTTGCCATTATGACCGGATTCTTAACGATTTTTGGAACATTAGCTTTAGCAATGTTCTTTAATGCCCACCACATTCCACATGACTTCAAAATGAACGGTCCTTACTACGCTTTCCAATTGCTTGGTGAAAGTTTAGGTGTAGGTAAGGTGTTAATGTATATCTTTGCAGTTGTACAAGCAATCTTCATGATGGCTCAACTTGCTGTATTATTAGACGCTTCAAGTCGTGTCTTTGCTGGAGATGTTGGCTCCAAGTTCATGCCTAAGTGGCTTACTAAGAAAAATAAGAACGGCCGTCCAATTCACTCATACACATTTACCGTTGGACTTAGTTTATTCTTGCTATTATTAACTGGAACTTTACCTAACATTAATACCATTTATAACTGGCTTTTGAATGTTAACGGAATTATTTCACCATATAAGACTTGTTGGGTATTCTTTGCCTTTGTGGCAATGAGAATGCACCAAGATAAGTATCACTCAGATTATGTCTTTATTAAAAATAAGGCTGGTGCTTTAACTGTTGGTGGTTGGTGCTTACTCTTTACCTTTGTCTGTGCAACTTTAGGATTTATTCCTCAAAACGTTGCAGTAGGTACTAAGGCATTTACTCACCAATTATGGATGAACATTATTACGGTTGTAGTATTGTTTGGTTTAGGATTCGTTTTACCATGGCTTAGAAAACGTGAAGCTAAGCGTGAACAAGCAATGGGTGAAAAATTAGACTAACTAAAAAAGACTGGATCGAGATTTTGATATCTCTAGATTCAGTCTTTTTTGCGTTTTTAATTTAGTAACCAATCTTTGATGTTAATAATAGGAATACCATCAATTATTGTATCGTCTTCATAGCGACCAGTAATTACAATCTTTTGTAGCAATAAAATCAATTAGTCTGTTTAAATATTGCGGTCTGTTAATTAACTCAGGTTTCATATCTTTACATCGTAAAGTAAATTTTACCTTAATTTTATCAAAATTTACTTTATAAAGTAAATTTATCAGACTTCTTACAAAAACTTACTTTATGATGAAAACTTTTAATTACCAAATATGTACTCGTTTTTCAGGATCAAGCCACATGCCATCGCCAGGCTTAATATCAAAAGCTGTATAAAAGTCATCAATAGATTGAGCCGTAACATTTGTCCTAAGTTCTCGTGGTGCATGTGGGTCGTAGGCAATAAGCGTTTTTCTAACTTGAGGCGTCATTTTACCACGCCAAATTTTAGCCCAACTTTGAAAGACTTCTTGCAAATTACCATTTTCTTTTTTTGCAGTTTCTACTGCAGCTGTAAGGCCACCTAAATCAGCAACATTTTCACCGACAGTTAGATTACCATTTGTTTTAATTCCGCCACAGATGATACCATCAAATAAAGTGACTTCAGATTGAGACAATTCATTAAACTTAGCATAATCCTCGTCACTCCACCAATTACGAATATTACCGACTTCGTCAAATTTAGAGCCATTTGGATCGAAAGCATGAGTAATTTCATGACCAATAACAGCTCCAATGCCGCCAAGATTTTCGCTTAGTGTATTATCTAGACTGTAAAAAGGCTTTTGTAAGATTCCTGCAGGGAAAGTAATATCATTATTTGTTGGATTATAACCTGCATTGATCTCATTTGCTGGAAGATCAGCTCCCCAAAGAGTTCGATCAATGGGTTCATTTAATTGGTTAAAATTATGAATAATTTTGGTTTGATTAGCAGCAATAATATTTTCATATAATGATTTATCTGATGATACTTGAATTTGATCATATAGGTCGCTAAGTTTATCAGGATAACCAATTTTTAATGTAATTGCATTGAGTTTTTTTAGAGCTTGCTTTTGTGTAAATGGTGTAAGCCAGTCGTTAGTCTGAAGTCTTGCTTTGTAAGTTGCAAGAATTTTTCTAATCATTTGTTCCACGTCTGCTTTAGCTTTTGGTCCAAAGTAAGTTTGACCATAGTAGAGACCAATGACTTCGCCTAGGATATTATTAGCAATCCCATAAGCATGCTGGGCTTGACTTTTTAATTCTTTTGCTCCGTATACTGCATGATCATAAGTAAAAGCTGCTTCACGAAATTCTTGAGAAAGGTAGGTAGCATATTGATTAATGAAGGTAACTACAAGCCAACTCTTCAGTTCCTCAAAGTTATCGGGATTGAGAAGTTTATTAATGTGCTGTAAAAATTTAGGTTCAATTACAATTACCTTTTCAGGTAAATTAGGAAGTAGGTCATTAAGTAATTGCTCAATATTCAAGTTAGAAAATGCTGCTTTAAAGTCAGAGAGTGAGTAGGGATTATAAATACCAGCAATATCGTTTAATTCTTCTTGTGATTTTTTATATTTGGCTAAGAGTTTATCGAATTTAATCGCATTAGCGGCATATTTTTTACTATCATTTTCATTAAAGCCAGCTAGTTTTAAAAGGTCTACTGATTGTTTTTCAAAAATAGCTAATAACTCATCAGCAGATGAGTCTTGATAGTTTCCAGCATCAGGTAAGAATGTAGCTGGTGAGTCAAAATAGAGTGCATTCTTAGCTGTATTTTTCATATCAACATCAGTGTTAATAGTGAAAGGAAAAGCAAGTGCACCCTTAACTAAATTAACAGCATGTTTATCAAAATCTGAAAAATTCTTTAAAGAAGTGAGTTTTTGTAAGTCTGCTTGGATAGGTCTAGCTCCATCTGCGTCTCTTTGCTTAAAGTCCAGTGCAAGCTGATAAAGCCGAACAGCTTTATCTAGATTTGCAATCTTAGGAAGTGCTTTGTCGTTAGAAGCAAAGTTATCAAAATCTTGTAACAGTTGCTTTTTAATCTTGATGTCTAACTCTGTGAAGCCACCAATCATGGGACGGTCAGCTGGAATTTCTGCATGTTCAAGCCATTTTGAATTAATAGCTAAGTATAAGTTGTCTTGTAATTTAACGTCAGGGTTTACTACAGCTGAGTCGCCAAGTCCGCCACGAATTTTAAAGCTTTTCATAACTGATTACTCCTTTAAATTTAATGTTGATTTAATAATATCAAGAAAGTAAAATCATTTCTAGAATAGTCGTATTCGAATTACTTTGAGGTGAAAAAATGACTGTTGGTGAATTACTTAAAGAATATCGCGTAAAACAAAATAAAAGTCAGAAAGAGTTTGCAGCTGAGATTGTTAGTCAGTCTTACTATTCTAAAGTTGAAAAGAATGTCCACCGAATTACTGCTGATGATTTATTGTTGCTCCTGACGCATAATGCAATCCCAGTTAAAAATTTTTTTGAAAAACTAGAAATTGATCCACATCAGCAACAATTAAATCAAGTGAATGCCATTTTTGAAGAAATAACCAAAGCGAATTATTCGGATAATTCGTTAGCACAAATTAAAAAAATTAAGGAAAAAGCTGCTAAATTAGATGTCGAAGCTGATATGAAGAAAAACATGATGCTGATAATTGATGGTGTTTTAGAATCAGAAAAGGACGATCCCGATACTTTTGACTTTAATTTAAGAAATAAGCTAAAAGAAAAGATATTCCTGATGCCAGAATATGATACCTATAAATTATCAGTCTATGCGAATTTTGTGGATTTGTATGATTTTGACAGTAATCGGCAAATAATTAAGCAGATTGTTAAAGCATTAAAAAAGAAGAAAGTCGAAAGACAAGACGAAATTTTATTTGCGATTATACTGAATGTATTAAAGCAGGGAATTGAAGAGCAGAAATATAATGAAACAAATGAACTTATCAGTCTAGGCCATCAAATTAAAGTTATTCCTGAATTTTTTCTTTATCGTGAAATGCTTACTTTTTATGAAGAATTGATTGCTTATCATACTGATAGAAAGGAAACACATTTAGAACAGTGTAATTTGATTTTAGAAAGTTTTGAATGGGGTGGGATGTCAGCTTTTGGCAAAGAGATGATAAAATTTTTTGATAAATATAAAGAACAATAGACAAAAAAAGACCTAGTATTTATAAATTGATACTAGGTCTTTTTGATTATGTAATTATGCTTTAGCTGTTTCACCAGCAATTTTTGTTTTATTAAGCATTAATGAGCTACCAACTACAGAAACGGACGAAAATGCCATAGCTAAGCCGGCTAATTCAGGACTAAGAGTAAATCCTAAGCCAACAAATAATCCAGCTGCAATTGGAATACCAATTGTGTTGTAAATTAAAGCCCAGAAGAGGTTCAACTTAATTCTGTTAAATGTCTTCTTAGAAATATCAAGGGCGCGAACTACGCCACGCAAGTCGTTTTGAACTAAGACAATACCACCAGAATCAATGGCAATATCAGTTCCTGATCCCATAGCAATTCCAACATCAGCAGTCGAGAGTGCTGGAGCATCATTAATTCCGTCACCTACAAAGGCAACTTTTTTACCTTGATCTTGTAATTTCTTAATGTGCATTGCTTTTTCATTAGGTAAAACTCCAGCAATCACTTGGTCAATACCTACTTGTTTAGCAATAGCTTCAGCTACATTTTTATTGTCTCCTGTAAGCATAATGGTCTTTAAGCCGCGTTCTCTTAGCTCTTTGATAGCTTCACGTGAACTTGGCTTTGGTACATCTTGAATGGCCACTAAGCCAATAATTTCTCCATCTAAACCAATATAGACAACCGTTTTAGCTTCATTTTGTAAATCTGTTGCTTTTTGTGTCATTTCCTGGGAAATATTAACGTCTGCTAGTAAGCGATCACTACCAACAAAGGCTGTTTGTCCATTGTAGTTAGCCTTAACGCCTTTACCTTCAATTGCTTCGAAGTCATCAACTTTTTCAATTGTTAATTTTTCCGCTTTCGCTTTTTTGACAATTGCTGTAGCAAGCGGGTGTTCAGAAGATTCTTCTAGGCTAGCAGCAATGGTTAAAACTTGTTTTTGATTACCTACAACATCGGTTACCTCGGGCTTACCGACAGTAATAGTACCAGTTTTATCAAAGACGACTGTATCTAAGTCGCTAACTTCTTGTAATACTTCACCGTTTTTGATTAAAACACCCATTTTGGCGCTACGAGCAGTTCCGACCATTAAGGCGGTTGGAGTAGCTAAACCTAAAGCACATGGGCAGGCAATAACAATAACGCTAACGGCAAAGAGCATTGCTTCTACAGCAGTTGCACCCAAGAAAGAATACCAGATAATGAAAGTTAAAATAGCAATAATCATTACGGCTGGGACAAAGATATTGGATATCTTATCTGTTAGGTTTTGAATTGGAGCGTGACTAGTTTGAGCTTTTTTAACTAAGTCAACTATTTGAGCGAGCATTGTATCGGAGCCAACTTTAGTGGCTTTGAAAGTAATGGTACCGTTACTGTTAATAGTTGAACCTACAACGGTGTCACCAACTTTTTTGACAACTGGCATACTTTCACCAGTAACCATTGATTCGTCAAGCGTTGTAACACCTTCTAAGATTTCACCATCAACTGGAATCTTTTCGCCCGGCTTAACGCGGATAATGTCGCCAACTTTAACTTGATCAAGTGGAATTTTAACGAACTTGCCATCTCTTTGAACTTCAGCATCTTTTGCCTGTAAGCCCATTAATTTTCCTAAGGCATTTGATGCGTTGTCGTGCATTTTTTCTTCCATAGCGTCTCCAAGAAGAACGAAGACAGTAACAAAGGCGGCACTTTCAAAGTAGACAGGACGGTTAGTAATCATTGCGAAGATACTGTAGAAGTAAGCAACTGCTGTACCTGTAGCAACTAAGGTATTCATATTAGCACTATGCTTTTTAAAAGCAGCAATGGCACTTTTCCAATAAGGGAGAGCAGAAATCGCCATAATGATTGTTGTTGTAATAAGCGCAATCCAGTTATATCCTGGCATCATCCAATGGAATGGCATTGCAAACATCTGAATGAGCATTGGAATAGATAGGATGAATGAGATCCAGAAGCGTTTAATATTCGATAGTTTCATTATTTAACGACGACCTTTCCATGGAACATATCCATTCCGCAGGCAAAATTGTAAGTGCCTGGCTTATCAGTTGGAATATCAACTATTATTTCATTTTTACCATCAAGGACTTTATCAATCCCAAGTTCTTTGAAGACAATCTCATTCATGCAACCCATGTTATCTGAAGGGATGAACTTAACTTGTGCAGGTTTACCTTCTTTAAAAGTAATTACATCTGGCTTGTAGCCATGATTTTCTGCATTAACAACGACTTTTTTAGTTTGTTTTTTTGAAAAAATACTCATTTTAGTAGTTCCTTTCTTTTATTTAACAATTACTTTTCCATGAAACATGTCCATTCCGCAGGCAAAGTTATAAGTGCCAGCTTTATCGGTTGGAATATTGACAGTAGTGATTTTTTGTTTAGTTAGATCTTTATTAACGCCTAATTGTTCAAAGACAACGTGGGATAAACAGGCAGTAGAATCGCGCATATCAAAATTAACTTGTGCAGGTATCCCTTTCTTTAGAACTACTGTTGAAGGAGAGTATCCACCGTTAACTACAATTGTCGCAGTTTGTTCGTCATTAACAATAGTTCCACTTCCTGTAGCTTCCTTATGTTTGCCAAAGAACCACCAAACAATAAAGCCAATTAAAATTATTCCGATAATTAAGACGATGATTTGACTAGTATTCATTTTTAAGTCCTCCTAGCAAATAGTAGAGCCGGTTTTTAAGCAGTTGCATGGAACCATGTCCGGTGCTGTTTTTTCTTTTTGACTAATTTCTTCTTGCATCTTCATTAAATCGCCTTTAGAAATAGGTGAGTCCTCTAAAAGTTTTAAGATCACTTCGCCCTTATGCATGTCACACATTCGGTTTAATAAGGATTTAGCTTCGTTGTACATCATATCTGTCTGACTAACAGTAGCAGTGTAGGTATAACGTCGTCCTTCGTGCTTGGCAGTTAACCAGCCTTTCTGAACTAAACGTCTAATTAGTGTTTTGATAGTAGAGTCTGACCAATTCTTTTTTGCTTGAAGTTCTTTTAGGATTTGATTTGTATGAGTTTCACCTAATGTCCAGACAATACGCATTACTTCCCATTCACTGTCTGAAATAGGAGATAAATTCTTTTCGTTCATTTTTACTTTCCTTTCGTTTACACTTGTAATCATATATCTTTATGTTTACACTTGTCAACAATGAAAACTACACAATTTGTATAAAAATATGATTAAAATATTGTTAAAGCAAATATTTCATAGTAAAATCTAGACAACTAAAACGGGAAGGTGAGTAGATGGACGATAAAAGATGGATTGAATTAGCAAAAAGAAAAAAGCAAGATAAGTATTTTGGATTTATCAGTTTGCTGATTGTAGTTATGATGGTCTTTTTCACTGTAAAAAACATTGGCTGGCTACTCACGTTTATTGTGGTGGCAGTTATTCTTTATTTTTGGATTGATGTTGAACAGATACTGGAAGATAGCGATGCGATTAGTAGTCGTACGGTCAAAATCGTTTTCATTGTTCTGGGTACAATGTATGAACTAGTTAGCATTATTTTTGCTTTTGTTAATCTAGATTATTTGCTTGTAGCATTTGGCATTATAAGTGCAGGATATTTAGGCTTTAAGACTAATGCAGTTTTGCGTAAAGATCTGAAAAATAAAAATCTGAAGTTTGCTGATAGCATGATAGCAACTTTTTTAGGAATAGTAGTAGCTTCTTTAATTGTGGCGTTTACTCCAAGAGATATTCTCTGGTTGTTCCTGTTGATCTTTGCTTTGGCATATAATTTACTGCACTTGATTGTCAGAATTAAGGTTGAACATGATGGGACTAACCGACAGCTATAGGATTAGATAGGAATGATTGGATGCAGCCAGACTTAATTGTTAAGAATAGAAAATTGAACCGTCTTCTTGGTGTGGCCGGAATTATTCTAAGCGTTATTGTGATATTTTTAGCGTTAAGGAATTTAGGTTGGCTATATAGGCTAGTTGGATTATGTGCGATTATTTATTATCTTGTTGATATAGAACAAGGCTTAGAAGAAAGCCATGCTATTACGAGGTTAGGACGAATCATACTGGTTGTAATCGGGATCTTGTACATCGGATTAAGCATGGTATGTGTCTTTTGGAATGTTGATTTGTTATTGCGACTATTTGGATTAGCTGGAGCTACATACTTGGGCTTTAAGTCATATCAATTAGTGAGAAGTGGAATTTTTAATAAGAAACTGAAACTAACTGATAGTTTAATTGCAGTTTTTTTAGGCCTTTTTCCAGCTATTTTGTTAATTGCTTATGCATTTTGGTATTTTTGGTTGATTTTACTAGCGTTTACTCTGCTTTATAACTTAGTTCATTTGATTGTTAGAATTAAAATTGAACGTGGTCCAACGAATCGTGAATTATAAAAAAGGTAGTATCTTCGATTTTTTAATCAAGGTGCTACCTTTTTTGTGAACAATTTAATCTAATAATGTTACTGGAAAAATATACTCTGGCTCAAAATGTTTGCTAGGATGATGAATTTTCTTAATTAAAATTTCGCACATTAGTTTTGTGATATCTTCAATTGGTTGTTTAACAGTGATTAATTCTGGAAAGAAACTATGAATAAAATCTGTTCCATCAAAACCAGTAATTAAGGGATGATAGTTCATTTCATCCGTATGTTGTTTGACTAATAAGGCAGTAACGTCATCAGTACAACAAATTGCATCAAATTTTGGTGAGTCGATAATTTGTGCAATTTGGATTTTTTTAACCATCATTGAACTCTCGAAATCAATATATGTTGTTTTTACATTAACTTTATAATGATTAAATACCGAAAGCATCCCTTTAAGCCGATCATTAAGAGGATATAAATCAGCCCGATTCCCAGATAAAATTAAGATATTTTTCTTCCCTAAACTTAAAACTTTTTGGGCTATTTTATAGCCACCATCTAAGTTATTGCATTTGAGGACAGTAACTTTACTTAAATGTCGGTCGAATGAAACGATTGGCAATAAGTCGCTAGCATTTTGATCGGAAATTGGAAGATTTGAAGAAGTAATAATTCCAGCTATTTTACCCTTTTTTAAGGCTGTCAAATATGGCTCTAACGTATGTGTCGGATCATTGTCTATTTTTAATAAACTGGAATAATTTTCGGCAGCTAAATTTCGCTCAATTTCTTGATAAAACTTTGCATATAGTGGATTAGTAACAGATGGAAGGATGACCTCGATTATTTTGTTTTTTGTATGATTAGCTAGATGATGCTGGGGTAAGTGATATCCGGTCTTTTTAATAGCTGCTTCAACGATTTTTCTAGTTTCTGGTGCAACATAATCGTTTTGATTGATAACGCGTGAAACTGTCGCAATTGATACTTGTGCTTTTTTAGCAACATCGGTAATTGATACTCTCATATTTATTCCCTCATATGAAAATTTACATAGTGAAATACACTTATATTATAAGCTCTTAGAAAGTAATAATGTAAAAAAATGAAAACTGCTACAAGAAGACAAATTATGTATATTCTATAAGTGTAATAAATGTAAGCGCTTAATAATAAAAAGCGAGGGGAATAAAAGATTGAAACTGCAAAATAAAACGATGTTAATCACCTATGCTGATAGCCTGGGAAATAATTTAAATGATCTATCAGAAGTGATGGAGCAACATTTTAAAGGCGCTATTGGTGGAATCCACATTTTGCCGATTTTTCCTTCGACAGGAGATCGAGGATTTTCACCAACTAGATATGATGAAATAGATCCCAAGTTTGGCACTTGGAAAGATTTTGAAAAACTTGGTGAAAAGTATTATTTAATGCTTGATTTTATGATTAATCATATTTCTAAGCATTCTAAGTACTATCAAGATTTTCAGAAGAACGGTGAAAATAGTAAATATAAAGATCTGTTTTTAGATTGGAATAAGTTCTGGCCAAAAGGAAGACCGACTAAGGCTGATATTGATCAGATCTATAAAAGAAAGGACAAGGCTCCATATCAAGAGATTACTTTTGCAGATGGAAGCAAGTCGAAATTATGGAATACTTTTGGGGATGAGCAAATTGACTTAGATGTTAGAACAAAAGTAACGCAAGAGTTTATCAAAGATTCAGTACGAACTTTGGCTAAGCACAAAGCAAGTTTGATTAGGTTAGATGCTTTTGCGTATGCGATTAAAAAGTTAGATACGAATGATTTCTTTGTAGAACCTGAAATTTGGGAACTGCTAGACCAGGTAAAAAATGATCTTAAAGGAACAGACGCTAAGATTTTACCTGAGATTCATGAGCACTATACGATGCCAATGAAGGTAGCAAAGCATGGATATTATATTTATGATTTTGCTTTGCCAATGGTTTTGCTTTATTCGCTCTATAGCGGAAAGTCAGATCGTTTGGCCGCCTGGCTTAGAAAATGCCCAATGAAGCAATTTACTACTTTGGATACACATGATGGGATTGGAGTAGTAGATGCCAAAGATGTTTTGACTGATGATGAATTAGAGTATACGACTAATGAGCTGTACAAGGTTGGAGCCAATGTAAGCCGAAAATATTCGAGTGCTGAGTATCACAATTTGGATATTTATCAAATCAACACAACATATTATTCGGCCCTTGGAAACGATGATAAAAAGTACTTCTTAGCTCGCTTACTTCAAGTTTTTGCACCAGGAATACCACAAATATATTATGTGGGATTGTTAGCTGGTAAGAATGATTTGAAACTACTTGAGGAGACTAAAGAAGGTCGAAATATTAATAGGCATTATTATTCTAAAGAAGAAATTGCCAAGGAAGTTAAGAGACCGGTTGTTCAATCGTTGATTAAGTTGCTTAGGTTTAGAAATGAAGAAGCAGCCTTTGATTTAGATGGGTCAATTGAAGTTGAGACGCCTAGTGAAAATGTGATTGTAATTCGAAGAAGTAATAAGGACCAATCACGCACGGCAGAAGCTACGGTTAACTTAAAGGATTTAAGCTACAACGTTAAGGTTAATGATCAAGAAGTTAGGTTTTGATGGAAGGAAGTATGTTAATTATGCCTTTTAAAAAGGATTTTTTATGGGGTGGAGCTGTAGCTGCTAACCAAATAGAAGGAGCATGGAATGAAGATGGAAAAGGTATAAGTATTGCCGACGTAGTTACTAGTGGTAATGTACATAATCCCAGAGAAATCACTTCTGAATTAGAACCAAATAAGTATTATCCTATGCATCAAGCTAGTGATTTCTATCATCATTATAAAGAAGATATTGAGCTACTTAGTGAGATGCATTTTAAATGCTTTAGACTTTCTATAGCTTGGACACGAATTTTTCCTAATGGAGATGATAAAGAACCGAATTATAAAGGTCTAGAATTTTATAAAAAAGTTTTTAAAGAATGTAAGAAATATGGAATAGAACCAGTAGTAACACTTTCTCACTTTGAAATGCCTTTAAATCTGGTGAAAAAATATGGAGGTTGGTGCAATAGAAAAGTTATAGATTTTTATATACATTTCGCAGAAACCTGTTTTTTCTTTTATAAAGGATTAGTTAAATATTGGATGACATTTAATGAAATAAATAATCAAACTGATTATAACAGTGAATTAAGTATGCTGGCTGATTCGGGTATTTTAATTAAAGGACTTTCAGAAAAAGAAAGAGAGAATAAAATGTACCAAGCAGCTCATTACGAGTTGGTTGCAAGTGCCAAGGCAGTACAAATAGGACATGGGGTGGATTCAAATAATAAGATAGGATGCATGATAAATATGACCCCACAATATCCTTTTTCCTGCAAACCAGAAGATATATTTCAAGCGCAAAAAGCTATGCAACGAAGATACTGGTTTGCAGATGTGCAAGTCTTTGGAAAATATCCTAATCACATTGAAGCTTATTTAAAACAAAATAATTTTAGAAAAGATATAACTGAGGAAGATAAATTAAGCTTAATAGATGGACAAGTAGATTACATTGGGCTAAGTTATTATAATTCCAATACTATAAAAGCAAAATCAAATAATTTGAATTTTAAATTTGTAGGATCTGAACTTAATGTGGAGAATCCATATTTAAAGAAGAGTGAGTGGGGATGGCCCATTGATGCATTAGGTTTTAGATATTCACTAAATTGGCTAGAAGATCATTATCATAAGCCATTATTTGTAGTAGAGAATGGTATAGGTATGCATGATAGTGTCACAAAAAATAAAGCAATACATGATAATTACAGAATAGAATATTTGAGAGAACATGTTTTGGCTATGCGTGATGCCGTAGAGAAAGATGGTATCGATATTATGGGATATACACCATGGGGATGCATAGATTTAGTGTCAATGGGCACTGGCCAAATGTCTAAACGTTATGGATTTGTATATGTAGATAGTAATGATAAAGGAGAGGGATCATTTAATAGACTAAAGAAAGATTCATTTTATTGGTATAAAGACGTGATCGATTCAAACGGTGAAAAGATATAAATTGGAGGAATGTAAAATGAATAATGGTTTTACAAAGTGGGTCAATGCTAATCTTGTACCACCAGTTTTAAAATTTGTTGACTTGAAAGCAATACGAGCATTAAAAGATGGAATTTTATATACATTACCATTATTAATGATAGGCTCTTTATTTACACTAATAGCTAACTTCCCTTATCAGCCCGTTACTGATTTTCTTACGAAAACAGGTTGGATAGATCCATTAAATCAGATTAATGGAGCTACGTTCTCAATTATTGCGATTGTTGCAGTTTTGGGTGTTAGTTATCAGTATGCAAAAATAGAAAAAGTTGAACCATTTGCATCCGCAGTTATTGCCTTATCAGCATTTTTAGTATTAACAAAATCTAGTGCAGTGACGCCTAATGGAAAATTTACAATTACAAATGTGATTCCTAAGGATTGGACTAGTGGTCAAGGAATGATTGCTGCAATCATTGTTGGTCTATTAGTTGGCTGGTCTTATTCATATATGATAAAGCACAAGTGGACAGTAAAAATGCCTGATACAGTTCCATCAGGAGTATCAAATTCATTTGCTGCACTTATTCCAGCAGCAGTGATTATATCAGTAACGTTTTTAATCTATGCTTTAATTCACTTTGTATGGAATACAACGTTTATTGAGGGAGTATACAAGATAATTCAAACTCCTTTGCAAGGAATGACTGATTCTATTTGGGGAGTACTTGCATATTGTTTTGTGGCTACTTTCTTTTGGTGGTTTGGTGTCCATGGCGGAACAATTGTTACTAGTATTTTTTACCCAATCTTATTAGCTAATTTAACTGCTAACCAAAAAATCTTAGATGCTGGAAAAGCATTAACTACTGCAAATGGAGCTCATGTATTTACTGATCAATTTACGGCAATTTTGATTAATATGACTGGGACAGGAGCTACAATTGGATTAGTAATTTATATGTTTTTCTTTGCTAAGTCGCAGCAAACTAAACAATTAGGTAGATTGGCTATTGTACCCTCCATATTTAACATTAATGAGCCAGTAATTTATGGTACACCTATTGTTATGAATCCTTTCTTATTTATCCCATTTGTTTTAACGCCAGTTGTAATTGGTTTGTTAGATTATAGCCTGATGTCAGCAGGAGTTTTGCCACTGTTTAGTGGAGTTCAAGTACCTTGGACTACTCCACCTATAATTTCTGGTTTCATTTTAGGTGGATGGAAATTAGCTTTAGCTCAAGTAGCAAATATAATCATTTCATGTTTGATTTACTTCCCATTTATTAGAAAAGTAGACAACATAAACTATGAAAAAGAAAAAGCTGCTAAATAATCTGTAGTATTAAGAATAAAAAGAAAATGTCAGTAGCATCCCCCCGCTACTGACATTTTTTCTAAATCAAAATACCATTACAATGATCAACTTCATGTTGAATTACTTCAGCGACGAAATCAGAAAATTCTTGCTGACGAGTTTCAAAGTTTTCATTTTGGTATTTCACTGTAATTTTCTTATATCTTTCTGTCGGACGTTCTCCTTCTAAAGAAAGACATCCCTCATAAGCTAAATACTTATCAGTTTTTTTAACAATAATTGGATTAAGCATCACAATTGGAAGTGGACCAACAAATAAAGCAATAATTCGCTTTTGTACACCGATCATATTCGCTGCAAGTCCAGCAGCTTTGCCATTATTAGCAATTAAGGTGTCTTTCAAATCTTCAGCTGCTGCTAGATCCTGCTTGGTGGCTAGCGTAGATTTGAATTTTAAAGAAAGTTCATCATGAATGATAGGTTTAACTGACATTATTCCAAATACTCCTCGATTGACTAGCTTGTCGTACTAGTAAATATATCTAACATTATGAAATAAATATTGCGGTAAAGCTAGTGAATTATTTCCAAGGTAATAAAAAATGAGATCGCGTACGATCTCATTTTTATTTTTATCCCATATTTGTAATAAGGAAGAAGATGACGAATATTACAAATAGAATATACATCATTGGTGATACTTCTTTGTAGCGCTTAGAAGCAATCATCGTAATTGGGTAAGCAATCATTCCTAAAGCTAAACCATCAGAGATTGAGTATGTTAATGGCATACCAACAACAACTAAGAATGATGGAAAGGCGATTTCAAAGTTATCCCAGTGAATGTATTTAAGGTTTCCTGCCATTAATACCCCAACGATAATTAAAGCTGGAGCAGTTACAGTAGTTGGAATTACTGCTAGAAGAGGACTGAAAATCATTGAAATTAAGAATAAGATACCAACGAAAATTGCAGTTAAACCAGTTCTACCACCCATTGCGATACCTGCACTTGATTCAACAGAAGTACCAAGTGGAGCAGTACCAAGAACAGAACCTTCAACCATAGCAAGTGAATCTGACAAGAAGGCTTTACCAATACGTGGAATTTTACCGTTTTTGTCAACCATCCCGGCTTGTTGCGTCATCCCAATTAAAGTACCAGCAGTATCAAAGAAAGTAACTAATAAGAATGTTAAAACAACCATAAATAGTTGCGGAGTATTAATGTCTTTTAAATGAAAGACTGCTTGACCAAAAGTAGGCGCAATACTTGGAGCACCTGAAACAATACCATGTGGCATTGGAATTTGACCAATTACCATTCCAAAGATAGCAGTCACGATCATTCCGATGAAGATTGAACCAGGAACTTTGGCTGCCATTAAGATGACAGTTAAAATTAAACCAAATAAGGTAATCCAAACAGCTGGGTTATTGAATGATCCTAAACCAACTAGAGAAGATTTATTATCAACGATTAATTTACCATTTTGTAAGCCGATAAAAGCAATGAATAGGCCAATACCAGCAGAGATTGCATATTTTAAGTCCTGAGGAATAGCATCAACAACTTTTTCACGTAATTTTAAAACGGTAATTAAAATAAACAAAATTGAAGCAACTAACACACTAGCTAAAGCGGTTTGCCAATTGATATGCATTCCAATAACTACGTTATATGAGAAAAAGGCGGCACTACCAAGAGTTGGTGCTAAGGCAATTGGGTAGTTAGCAATGAATCCCATTAAGAAACAACCAATTGCAGTTGCGATTGCAGTAACAGTGAAAGCAGCGCCTTTATTAATACCAGCTGCACTTAAAATATTAGGGTTAACAAAAAGGATGTATGACAATGAAACAAACGTGGTGAGAGCAGCGATTAATTCGCGTTTGACATTAGTATGTGCATCCTCCAAATGAAAGACTTTATCTAAAAATTGCATCATTTCTCCAACATAAAATAAAAATGAAAAAAGGACACAGTTTACCCAAAAAAGCCATGGGTAAAAGATGTCCTTTAAAGCAAATTTATGACGTCTGATACCTATAGTCCTGAATTTATGGCTCAGGGTAGATACTGTCAACCTTATTTCGACGATATATAGATAACTTGATTGTTAAGTATTCTAGCAGAAATTTATCGTATACGCAAATGGAGATAAATAGAAAACAAGTAGTCATGTGAACTACTTGTTTAAGGAGATATTATTTATCAGTATTCATCAAAAGGAATTTGGTAAAGCCACCTTTTTCAGCTTTCTTTGCTTCTACTTGCTTTAGTAAGTCTTCTTTACTAATATTTTTAAAATCTAAAAATGCTTCTAATACTGTGTAAACATCAGCTAATTCTTCAAGGAGATTTTGATCGTCAGGTGCAGCTTTAACTTCATTAGCTTCTTCGACGATTTTATTTTTCAAGGCATCTTCTCTTTCATCAGGTTTTAGTTGACGATAAGATGCATAGGTAGCGAATTCAGGTATTTTGTCTCTAACTAGCTTTTTCATTATCCTAATCCTATTTCACATTTAGAACTACGAAGTAAATGACGAAGACAAAGAATAAAATCCACATCATTGGCGTGATTTCTTTGAATCTCTTAGCAGCAAGCATTGATACTGGGTAAATAATTAAGCCCCAGCCAAGACCATCTGAAATCGAGTAGGTAAGAGGCATGCCAAGTGCGATTAAGAAACATGGAATTGCAATTTCAAGATCAGTCCAGTGAACGTGTGCTAAGTTTTCAGCCATTAATACCCCAACAATAATTAAAGCAGGAGCAGTTACTTGAGTAGTAAAGACACTTAAGATTGGGCTGAAGATAGTTGAAATTAAGAAGAAAATACCAACCCAGACAGCAGTTAAACCAGTTCTACCACCAACTGCGATACCGGCACTTGATTCAACAAAGGCACCAACTGGTGAAGTACCAAGAACAGAACCAACTAACATACCAGATGAGTCAGCTGCTAGAGCTTCACCGGCGCGTGGCATTTTGTTGTCTTTCATGAGGCCTGCTTGTTGAACAAGTCCGATTAAAGTACCAGTAGTATCAAAGAAAGTAACCAGTAAGAAAGTGAAGACAACGATCCACATTTGGACAGTATTAATATCACTAATATGGAAAACAGCTTGACCAAAAATTGGTGAAAGACTTGGAACTCCTGAAATAAAGGCCTTAGGCATTGGAATTTGACCGATGGCGATGCCAAAGACAGCAGCCACGATCATTCCGATAAAGATGGCACCAGGGACTCTGGCGATCATTAAGAAAATAGTAACAACTAAACCAAAAATTGTAATCCAAACAAGTGGATTGTTCAAAGCACCAACAGTAACTAAAGTGGAATCACTCTTGCTAATTAATTTACCGCCTTGAAGACCGATAAAGGCAATAAATAAACCAATACCAGCTGAGATTGCATATTTAATATCACTAGGAATAGCATCAATAATCATCTCACGTACTTTAAATACAGTTAGTAAGATGAAAAGAATTGAAGCAACAAAAACAGCAGCTAAAGCAGTTTGCCATTTAACGTGCATTCCTAAGCAGACGGTGTAAGTAAAGAATGCGTTAAGTCCCAAGGTTGGTGCAGAAGCAATAGGGTAATTGGCAACTAGTCCCATTACAATACACGTGAAAGCAGCAGATAAGGCTGTTGCAGTAAACAGCGCTCCCTTGTTCATGCCACTTGCTCCTAAAACAGCTGGGTTAACAAACAAAATGTAAGACATACTTACAAAAGTAGTCAGTCCAGCTAAAAACTCTGTTTTAAATGAAGTGTGGTTTTCATTTAAATGGAAAAATTTACCAATTGAATTCATGTAACCCTCCAGATGTGGTAATGTTCGTATTTTAAAGAAAAAGAAGCTTTAAAATGATTTACTTGTGTTCTTAGTCATCTAAAAGCGAATCTTCAACTAAAATTATATCTAAAATATTAACTATTTCAAGAATAATAGTCAAAATTATTCGATTAAACTAATCTAGAGGCAGACAATAGTACCTAAAATAGCATATTTTTGGCAGAATCCGAACATTATGGCCCGGGAAATATAATATTTTATAATTTAAATATTGACTTTGACCTTGCGTTAATTGATATCTTGAAGCTAGGAGGTGAAAGTAATGCAAGAAAAATATTCAATTGGTGAAGTAGCTGCGATGCTGGAAGTAAGTACGCGTACTCTAAGATTCTATGATGAAAAAGGGCTTGTTAAGCCGGCTTATACGGAAGAGAATGGCTATCGTTTTTATGAAAAAGAACAGATAAGGCAGATAGAATTAATTTTGTTTCTAAAAGATCTTGGCTTTTCGTTGAAACAAATAAAAACGCTCATTCAAGATGAGCGCGGAAGTAAATCGCTTGAGTTGCTTTTAAAGCAGCAGTATCAAGAAAACAAACAAAAAATCAACGAATTGACTGCAAAGCAAAAACAGATAGAACATTTACAAAAAATAGGTGTTTTATCTGCCGCATTAACCAATTTTTCTGACATTACAAGTATTATGAGAAAAGAAAACAAAATGACAGTTTTAAGAAGAAAAATGTGGCTGTATATAATTATGTGGATAGTATTTGAACTGATAGGCATTAGTCTCATGCATGCGTTGCGATTAAGTGCAAGTATAGCAATTGTGATTGCTGTGCTGGGGGCAGTAATGTTTTCAAAATACTATTACGACCGAGTTGAATATGTTTGTCCTAATTGCGGGGAAGTCTTTATTCCGTCATTTTTAACTTTTAACTTAGCTCCGCATACACCTAAGTTTAGGAAATTAACTTGTCCAAAATGTGGTAAGAAGTCATATTGCTTAGAAATTTGTAGAGATTAGGGTAAAATGTACAAATCTAAAAATGATATTTATTAATAAATACTATGATATAATCAAGTATGAAAAAAGGAGATCTGGGGATCTCCTTATACAGCCCGCTTTAAGAGCGGTGGTTAAGATTATTTTTTACGGTAAACGCTACTCAATAACTCTTCCAAAGTTATAATATTGAGCGGCGTTTTTATTTTTTGTGGTGGTCTATATAGGTTAGCAGAGCTAACAAAAACGTACCAAACAAAAGCATCAAAGAGATACTTTCGTAAACCGACATGGTTGAACCCTTTCTGCAGTATATTGACCATAGGCCCCACCTCCGAGAGAAAAAACAACCGCCGCTCATAAAACTTGCTGTGAAAATAATTATAGCGAAAGCTTGTTTGTAAAATAAGATTGCACGAGATTTGGTCAAAAATGGCTGTGATTGGTCACAGATAATTTATATCAATTTTGAAGATGAACGTTTAATTGATATGAAATTGAGCGATCTAAATTTAATTATTTCAGTAGCCAATGAACTTTCTAATGAAAAGTCATATTTTTTTTGATGAAATTCAAAATATTGATGCGTCCTACTTAAAAATAGTGGGTTGCCTGAAAGCATAAATCAAATTGTACCACGTGACTATTTAAATAATATTTACCAAAATATCTTTTTAGGAGATATGGTAACTCGTAACAAAGTAAGAAATGTAGAATCGCTACGTTTGTTGATATCTAAAATTGCTGAAACAGTTATGCACGAGGTTTCATATAATAGATTAGTTAAAAGTGTTAGACAAACTGGTAATTCAATAAGTGTGCCGGTTGCTATTAATTACGTAGATTACGCTAAAGAAGCATATTTATTATTTGATATAAAGAATTTTGCCAGCAAATTTTCAGAACGAGAAAGTATACCCAAATTCTATTTTTTAGATAATGGAC
>SKEH01000610.1_pt1 | contig 19900 bp, 11 predicted proteins | sample 4826571 | NCBI WGS metagenome assembly SKEH01 (sample SAMN11008814, study PRJNA524170) | human gut metagenome | biome: Human fecal sample; material: Feces; isolation source: fecal sample from pouch patient p29 | host: Homo sapiens | place: Israel: Tel-Aviv | collected 2016-09-14 | reverse complement strand
GAATGAATAACAAAAAAAGAAGTATACTACATGTTATTATATTAAAAATCGTGTATAATTTAAATAACAGTAAAGATTAAAGAAAGGGTAGGAATGGTATGGTGTTTAATGAGAAAGATAACGATAGTAAGCAACGTTTTGGTATTAGAAAATTAACTATAGGTGCTTGTTCAGTATTGTTGTCTACCATAATCTTAGGCATAAGTACGCAAGGAGAAACATATCGAGCTCAAGCAGCCACAGTCGATTCTTCTCTTAATAGCAGTATAGTAAATCCAATAGATAATACTCAAAATAAAAATAATTATTCAACTTCTAGTGAAACTAACTCTGTAAATGAGAAAAAAGAGTCAGTTTTTGTTAAGGATACGCAAAATTCTTCACAAGAAAATAATGACAAAGTAAGTACTTCAGTGTCTGCTACTGAAAATAATAAATTAAATTCGGCGATTAATCCTACTGAATCAGCTTTAGAAGAAAAAAACTCTACACAAGCAGAAAATTTAAAAACTAATGATGAAAATGAAAATATAGTAGATTCTAACAAAGAAAATAACGTAGAAAAAAACGTAAAAGCTCAGACTGAAGAAAATACGCAAAAATCTGAGGTTCAAAAAGATAGTATTGATGTAGAGAAAGCTAACAAAACTGTAGATACTGCTAATATAGAAAATACTTCTGATAGCAGTAGTGTAAAGTCAGACGCAGATGATTTAGATTTAAATAAAGTCACAGACCAAAGTAGTGCTAATAAGTTAGAAGAGACAGTTGACTCATCTAATCTTAGAGCTTCTAATATTTCTCGAGTTCGTGCATTAACAGCATCAACAACAGCTAATCTTGCTGAAGCTGATGAAATTAAAGCAAGTGCAGCAGTAACCATTCCAAGTAATGATGGACGCTATACTTTATACATTTCAAGAAATACTTGGGGAAATACTACAGATGGTAATCAACCAGCTAAGGTTCTACTTTCAGGAAATGTTAGTGCTGGTGATAACGTATCTATTTCAATTCCAAGTTATGGCATTGTCGGCGTAACTCAACCAACTATCGATGCTAACTATGGTAGTGCATCTATAGATACTGTTGGTAATGACAAAGTAGTTACTTATAACTTCACTACTTCTGGAGTTATTAATCCGATTATTACAATTGACCCTGATAATGGTTATGGTGCTAAACCACAACCAATGCAGATTACGCAACCTACAGTTAAGGATATTACTTGGACTATTAATGGAGTAGAGCAAACATCAGCTGAATTTCATATTGATGTTAACCCAGTCTGGAATCCGAAATTTTCTTTAAGTAAGCCTGATCCAACTTCTACTGATCCAAATGTGTTAAAGAAGATGATTCCTAATTATGAATCAATCTATCAACTCGCAATTAATGAAACTAATGGGGTTGCTCCCGGACAAGATTACAGCAGTAATGCTCCGTATCCTTCCCCAAAAATTAATAGTGCTGTTAATTATGGCACCGTAATCACAATTCCAATGCCTAAAGGTTATGTGCTAGATGAATCTGCCACAATGCAGCTTAATAAGTTTGGTGATAAAACTACTATTACCCAAGAAGGCGATAACGTTATTATCACTGTACCAAAAGGTTCGGGTACACAAGGCTATAGTAGCGGGTCGGCCTACCAGCTTGTTGGTTCATATAATATTGCACTGCCAACTACGGCTACTACTTATACAGCTGACGCGCCAATTACGATTGTGCAAAAGCTTAATGATGATGGTAGTCAAACAAAAACTTGGAATGGTCCAACAGTAAGTCAAGATTTCTATGGTGCAAATGATCAGATTCCGCTAGGCCAAATTCCGCTTTATGCTAAAGCTGCCTATAATGGTAATCAGCTTTTAAATAACGGTCATAAACAAATTGTTGCTTACTTTGGTATTACCAATGAATCAATTGCTTCGTACAATGATTACAATAGTAAACTTACCTTCAATTTTGATGAAGGACTTGGGGTAACTGAACTAAAAACACCCACTATTCCTGGCACAAATAACTATAAGTACATAATTACTTATGCAGATGGTACAACGAGTGAAGGGCAGGTAAGTGCTGGTGAAATTATTACTGGAACTGGGGTAATTACTAATATTGTGGTTAGTCCTGATGACTTTGAAAGAGATCAAAGTACAGCTATTAACTTGCCAACTAATAATTTTGCAAATCAAACTACTGAGTCCGTGAACGCGTTTGAAGCATATGGGGCTGTTCCAAATAGTGTAAAACCAGGAACACAATTAGTTGCTAACATGACTTTTACTGGAACAATTCAACAAGGAAATGTAACTAGATATTTGACTAGCACGACACAATTTGGCCAGAATGTTGTTTCATCAGCTGATTTAACTTCTAGTTCAGGCATATTTGGATATCAAACTAATACAGCCACAGGACAACCTAATGTAGGGTATCTTTCTGTCTACGCTGGCGGAGGACAAACCAACAATATTTATGAACCGATTTTTTACTATGTTTTGCCAGAATGGTTCTCAGTTTATGATTTTTCAACTGACTATACTAAGCTACCTAATTTTGTCCCTAACACTAATAATGGTGTTACTGGTGCGCCAAAGTTGTCAGTATTTACTGTTCCAACAGAAACCCCAGGACTCTCTCGTCAAGTTGTAAAGATTGATTACTCTGGTACGGGCTATAACTTTCTTGCTGGTCAAGGTGCCAATAATCAAATTCACCTTAATAGCTTGCCTGATGGAACTAACGGCACCTATCAAGGGATGATTTATATTGTTAGTCCAACGACCAAATTAACGAACACTGCTTATAATCCTGATAATACAAGCAATTTTGCTCCTAACGGTATTACTTTTAATCCAGATTGGGTACAGGGTAACACTTCTAATCTTTATTATGTTGGGAGTAAGGGATTTAACATTAATCAAGTCGGTGGTGCTAATACTGCTAGCGTTGCTCAAGGTAATCAAAATAATATCTTAGTTGATTCTGGAGTTTCCAATCTTTATGACTCTAGTGAGATGGTATATGCAATTCGCTTAATTAATGCATCGGGAAGTAATTTAACTAATGTTGTTGCTTTGGTAAACCTACCACAAGCTTCAGATACTAGTTTTACTTTCCAATTAAGTGGTCGTCCTGTTTATGATGGGGATAAGACGGGATATACGTTCTTATATTCTACTAAATTAGGTGATCTTAAGAAGAATAGTGATCCCGATGGTACTAAACCAGATGAAACGGGATATGTGCCAGCAGATCAAGTAACTGATTGGTCTAAGATTAAGTCAATTATCATTAAGGTAGCAGCTTTAGGTAATAATGAACGTTCAGATCGTTTGATTTTTACGGGAACAGATCCTAACTTGGTAAATGATGCCGGTAAGACTGGATATATTAGTACTGGATTTTATTCAGACACTACTAAGCCTTTTATAAGTAGTGAGGCAGTATATAATGCAAGTACTGCACCTAACAAAGTAAAGCCAGCTAATATTACTGTAACTGGTGCAGCTAATATTAACTTCAAGCTTCAATATACTGATGAAAATGGTCAAGTGCAGACCGTTGATCTTCCTAATTTAAGTACTAGTTACAATTTAGCTCAAAACAATACAATGTTGACTGAGCAGGAAGCTATCGATTTAGCAAATAAAAATGCGGCTTCATCTATTCCTGCAAACTATGAAATTAAGTCAGCAACTTTGCAATCTGGTGGAAAAACTTGGCAAACTGATGCACCTGCAGGTACACCAGTCTTTGGTGGAAATGTTCAATATTTCTACAATAATGCCACGGTAATTTTACAAGCTGTGCCAATTCAACGTACACTCACTTATCAAGTAATTGATGAAAACGATCCATCAAATCCGACAACTATTCAGTCAAATACTGACCTATTAAGTAATGGTCAAGCAATTACTGGTAATCAAGGGAGTACGGTTCCAGCTGATGCAACGACTGCATATAATGCAGTTAAGAGTGCTTTGGAAAAGCAGGGCTATGTAATAAGTTCAAATAGTAGTACTGTACCAGAAACTTTTGGTCCAGATAATACTGAATTAACGATCTATGTAACACATAAAACTATTCAAGTAAGTAATCCAGATCAATGGCCAAGTACAAGTACTGATGCAGATAAGGTTTCACTTTCTGAAACAATTACTCGAACTATTGATGTATCAGGCCTTCCTACACCTGTTGCTTCTATTGAACAGAATGTTAACTTTACTAGAACAGCAGTTGTTGACGAAGTAACCGGTAAAATAGTTGGCTATGTTGATCCAAGTGATAGTACTAAAACAATTACAGATGGTAATGCTGTATGGGCAAGTACTAACGATAAATGGGATGCATTTGTTCCAGCTAATATTCCAGCAGGCTATTCAATTGCATCAATTACTGACGCAAATGGTAATTATCCTGATGTTACGAGCGTAGATGGTAAGTTAACTGGCGTAGCACCGACTACTGTTTCAGCTAATGGGAGCAACGTTAAAGTAACGATTACTTACCAAAGTGACGAAGTAAGCAATACTATTACTTTTATCGATACTGATGATAACAATAAGCAAGTTGGAGCAACGATTACTATTAATGGCCGTGTTGGAGAAACCGATAGCAATTTGAATTTAACTGTTCCAGACGGATATGAATTAGCTAATGGGGCAAGCTTACCAACAAGTTACACATTTGAAGCAACTAATACTCCAATTACTATTCCTCTTGTTCATAAGCATAAGACTGTTGGACCTGATGATACTTGGCCAAGTACAAGTACTGATGCAGATAAAGTTTCACTTTCTGAAACGATTACTCGAACTATTGATGTATCAGGCCTTCCTATCCCTCCTATTGCTTCTGTTGAACAGAACGTTAACTTTACTAGAACAGCAGTTGTTGATGAAGTAACTGGTAAAGTAATTGGCTATGTCGATCCAAGCGATAGTACCAAGGCAATTACAGATGGTAATGCTGCATGGACTAGCACTAATGCAAACTGGAGTAGTTGGACTAATTCAAATGTTCCAGAAGGTTATTACATTGAAAGTGCAAAAGTTGGTAATGATAACTATACTGATGTAACAAATGATGCCAATGGAATTATTACTGGTTTAAATAGTGTTGCAGTGACTCCAGAGAAGAGCTCGATAACTGTTAATGTGGTATATAACAAGGTCAGTCTTGATTTAAGTATCAATCACAACCCTATTATTAACACCTACAATGGCAGTGAACAGCCAGTTTCTGACAATATAATTGGTGAAATTACTCATACTGCTATTTCATCAAATACTAATGTTCCTGTAACAACTATTGCTCAAGCTATTAAAAATGCTAACTTGACCTCTGATGATTACTCATACACTGATGCTCAAGGTAACGTTTTAACAGGTATACCAACTAATGCTGGTGATTACCACATTATTTTGAATCAAAATGGTTTGGATAAATTAAATAAGGTTGCTGGCGGATTAACCGTTAATTATGATCCAAGTAAGTCATACGTTAACTACACTATTGAAAAGGCACAAGCAACAGCTAAATTAGAAGGAAATAATTCTAAGACATATGATGCTAAGGCAGTAACTAATATTGAAGTTACTAAAGATGGTAATATCAAGGTTGCTGCAAACGTTCCTGGCGCTACTCAAGCTGCCTATGAACTTCAAACTAACGACTACGATTGGTACAACGAAGATGGTTCAACTAAATTAAGTAGTGCGCCAACTAATGTAGGTAAGTATACGATTAAGTTGAATAGGGCAGGAATGGAAAACATTAAAATGCATTATGGCAACAGCGAGAACATTAACTGGGTTGATGATGCAATTACAGGTAGTGCAACTTACGAAATTACTAAGGCAATCCCAGGTGCATCATTTACTGGTCAAGGCGAAAAGACTTATGATGGTACGCCAATTGCTGGTTATGCGCCAAGTCTGACGATTACTGCTCCCGGTTCACATGATGTAGCTTTAGTTGCTGGTACTGATTATGTTTGGACTAAGGATGGTCAAGCGTTTACTACGGCTCCGACTGATGCGGGTGATTATACTGTTTCCTTAACGTCAGATGGAATTGCTAAGATCAAAGCAAAAAATGCAGCAAATCTTGATTGGTCAAATGTAATGATTAATGAAAATGCAAGTTACACAATCAATAAGGCCCAAGCTACAGTTAACTTTGATCAGCCAGCTAGTCAAACTGTTGAATATGGTAAGAATACGTTTGATATAAATAACTTCAAACCAAGTATTTCAACAAATAATCAAGTAACTGTTGATGTTCCAGATGGAGTAACTCTTTCTGTAACCGATGGTGACTTTGAATTCACTGCTGCAAATGGTGATAAAACAACCACTGTACCAACTGAATTAGGTACTTACACTGTTACTCTAAGTGAAATTGGCTTTAAGAAACTTCAATCACAGACTAATAATTATAATTGGATAAATGGTGCAAGTGGTACTTATACAGTAAATAAGGCAACCAATGTATCTGTAGTCTTAGATGGGTATCAAGAAGCAACTTATACAGGCAATACCTTTACAAATAATGATATTAATGTTGATGATTATCAGGTAACTTTAGGTAATGGTCAAACTTACCAGTTAGTTGCTGGTGATTTGGAATTTGTTCCAAATCAAGATCCAACTAATGTTTCTTCTTACAAGGTTCAATTGTCTGAACAAGGAAAGAAAAATATTGCTAAGGTTAATTCAATTCGCTATAGTTACAACTTTGACAATACTGGTACTGGTAGTTTTGAAATTCAAAAGGCTATTCCAAGTGTTGAATTTAATGCTAGTGCTGAAAAGATATTTGATGGCGCACCAATTGCTCTTGAAAATTACGCTACTAAACCTTCAGTAACCGTAGCTGCTCCAGGCAAGCCAACTATTACTTTAGAAGCTGGAGATTATGTTTGGGTAAAAGATGGTATTACTTATACAACTGCTCCAAGCAATGTTGGTAATTACATTGTTCAATTATCTGAATCAGGTAAGAATAAGATCTTGCAAAATAGTGATAACGCAGAAAACATTGATTGGACTGACGCAAAGATTAGCGGTGAAGGTTCATATGTAATTACTGAGGCTAAAGCTAGTGCAGATCTTTCAGGTAATTCATTTAAGATGTATGATGGCAAGCCAGTAACTACAGCTGAGATTAATGCCAAAAATGGTACAGTTGAAGTAACTATTACTATTCCAAACAGCCATGAAACTGTAATTTATAAATTGCAAACTGGCGACTACACTTGGAACACTCCAAATGTAGATGCTCCAACTGATGTAGGCAGTTACACATTGAGTTTGAGTGAAACGGGGCTTACTAACTTACAAAGTGCCATTGACGGTAAATGGGGTAAAGGTAACGTTAAGATCACAGATAATGATCTTAAGGGAGAAGCTACTTTCACGATTAATAGACCTAATATCACTATTTCTGGAGAGCATGATCAAACTGAAACATACACCGGAAATCCACAAGTGATAGATCCAAATACCTTCCCAATCACATTGAAGCCAGATGGTGATGGACCAGTTCCAACGATTCCAGATGGTACTTTAACGAGTGGTGACTTCGTAGTTAAGGATAAAGATGGCAAGCCAGTAGATCCAACTGATGTTGGCGACTACACAGTTTACCTAACACCAGATGGTGTTGAAAAACTAAAGAAGCTCAATCCAAACTACAATTGGCCAACAACCGATCAGAAAGTTGGTACTTTGACTGTTACTCCAGCTTCAATGAATGTAACTTTAGCGGGTAATGACTCTAAAGTTTCTGATGGTCGATCAGCAAATGTTGCTCTTTCAACCTTGTTAGACAATTTAACTGGTAAAAAACTTAATAAAGATGAGTTGACGCTAGATGATTTCACTTGGAATACTCCAGATGGTAAGGCTCCAAATGAAGTAGGTAATTATACGATTACTTTAAATGAAAATGGCTTGAAGAAACTTCAAGATAATAATCCAAATTACACTGTCAAGGTAACTGGTGAATTTAAGTACATTATTACTGCTGCTAGCCAAAAGATTGAATACGTTGATAGCAATGGAAATGTTATTAAGACTATTGATAATATTGGTACAGACTCATCTAACTATGGTGATAAGGTAGACTTTGATGTGAAGAAGAATCTTCCAAAAGATTACAAGTTAGTAGATTCTAATGTTCCAGCACAAATCACTATCAAAAATAGCGTAACTAAATTTTTAGTCGAACCTGATATTGTAACAACAACTGAGACTAAGACAGTAACAAGAACAATCATTGTTGAAAATCCAGGCGGCAGTGAAACCCAAGTTAAACAAACAGTAACGTTCACCCGTCCGAAATATACTGATCCAGTAAATGGCGAAGTAACATATGGCAACTGGGATAAATCTTCAGGCAGTTGGGAGAAATACAGTGCACCAGCCATTCCAGGCTATACTTCAAATGAAGTAGCAGGAGAAGAAGTAACTCCTAATACTGAAGATAAGACAGTGACTGTGAAGTATACAAAGAATCCAGCAATTGAAACAACTGAGACTAAAACAGTAACAAGAACAATCATTGTTGAAAACCCAGATGGCAGTGAAAACCAAGTTAAACAAACAGTAACGTTTACCCGTCCGAAATATACTGATCCAGTAAATGGCGAAGTGACATATGGCGACTGGGATAAATCTTCAGGCAGTTGGGATAAGTATAGTGCCCCAGAGCTTCCAGGCTACACTTCAAATGAAGTAGCAGAAGAAAAGGTGACTCCTGATACTGAAGATAAAGTAGTAAGGATTACTTACAGCAAACAACAAAAATTAGAGCCAGAAAGACCTATGATTCCTTCTAAGAATGAAGATGATAAAAAGTCTGAAAAAATGCCACAGACTGAATCACTAGTTTCAAACAAGAAGCCCCATACTGTGCAAAAGAATGTAGGGAAAGAAGGAAAACAAGTAATGCAGGGTAACCAGAGAAATGATCATACATTACCTCAAACAGGTGCACATAAGGAAATGCTAGCTATCGTATCTGGAGCACTTGCAATAGGAATTGGATTACTTGGACTAAGTTCTAATAGAAAAAAGAAAAAATAGAATTTAAGCACAGAAAATATTCTAGAAGAGACAGAAAGCATATAAGGTCTTTATAGATACTAAAAAGGAATTAAGCAGCTGAAAATAGTTGTTTAATTCCTTTTTTTACGTATAACTGATAATTTAGTAACAGTAAGTAACTAAGTAAAAGTTCAACTCACCTTAGAGGTAAAGGAAGAAAAAAATCATTCAGTTTGCTTTTGTTGCAATCTGAATGATTTTTATTTCTAATAATTATTAGCTAAAGCACCCATTGGATCCCAAGGAAGTAGTTGAATTGGATCTTTGCTTCCTTCATCAAAGGTTTTCTTTAAGTCATCACTTAAGAACTTCTTGTTGATAACAGCTTGGTAAACAAACTTATCAAACCAGCTATCACTCATTACAAAATATCCTTTAAATCCAGGTTTTTCTCCCCATGAATTTTCAATCTTCCACTTAGTAGGCTTGCCATCTACTAAGTCAACGCCAGTAATAACCATGGCATGATCCATCATACTTTCGCCAGAATCAAGCATATCAGCTTTAGACATATTAAAATCAACGTCAAATAAGTCGTCGCGCTTGTATAATTCAGTATCAAGCAAACCTGCTTGACGTTCAGAATCTTTAACAACGTTTGAACCGAACCAAACAACTTCGCCGTTTTTAAGTTGCTTGATGATTAGATCTTTCATTTCGTCAACTGGCAAGTTAAGGTGACGAACTTGACGACCGCCTTCAACGTTTCCTAAGTATTCAACGGAAAATACCTTGTGGAAAGGCTTGTCCTTAGTTGGGGCATTAATTGTGGAAATATATTGACTCAAATCCCAGTTAACATATTTCTTAAAGAAGTCTTGTGGGCTCAAGTCAGCATCTCTGTGATAGTTGCCATCGTCATCTTTGTATTCAAAATCAAATTTCTTAGGTGGAACACCAAGAGAAATAGCTAGAATACGGTAAACTTCACGAAGCATTTCATTCTTACGTGCTTGAACTTCATCTTCGCTATTTTCATCTTGAACCATCTTACGTAATTCAAGACCATCTTTTCTAAGCAAAGTATTTAAAGTATCGTTTAAAGCACTAGAATTTGTTGCATTGGCAGTTTCTGGATAAACTTTCTTTGGAACAATGCCGTATTTTTCAATAATTCCGCAAAGCATATCCCATTGACCACCATCTTGTTGAGGGGTTGCAAATAAGAAAGCAACTTTGCGATCGCCTAAGTCTTTATCAGCAGTGGCGATAACATTTTCAAAGAACCAGTTTGATTTTTCGAATTTATCCCAGAAGTTAGTATAGTTTTGAGATAATTCGAAGTCCTTAATTTTAAAGTTCTTTTGAATTGAATGACGCATGGTGTTTAAGGCACTGAACATCCAGCAACGACCAGATTGTTTTTGGTTAGCAACTTTACCAGTGTCAATTTCAATTGAAAAAGTTGGATCTAAATCAATCTTAGTTTGTAAATTTTGACTAGCCTTGAAAATACCATTTTCTTGAGCAGCACGAGCTGCAATATGATTAGCTTTACTTGAGTTAAAGTCATTTTCGAAGTTATTAATAAGATCGTTTGTGATTTCCTTGCTCATAGTATTCCTCCTTAATTAAAAAAAGCTTAATTATATTTTAGCTTAAATTAAAGATAGTCGTCTAGTAATTGAAAAAAAGAATATCTGACCTAAAAAAATAAGTGCTTTTTTCGTATATATAATCAGGGACATCTTAGGAGAATTAACGTAAAATATAGGTCTAGGAAAAAGAGGGGAAAATAATGAAAAAACGTGGTTTTGAAATAGTATCTAAATATCATAATGCAGGCTTGCACTTGCCGCAAAGACAAACAATTGCCAGTGCAGGTTATGATTTTGAATGTGCGCAAGATATAGTTTTACCATCAATTTGGTGTATGAATTTTGTTAGAATTTTCAGATTAATTAGAAATAGCCATGAGCTGAATGAACGAGACCTTGAATTAGCAGAAAAAGTTTTAAAGCCTTTTTTAGTACCAACGGGAATTAAAGCCTATATGCCAGAAGATGAAGTTTTGATTCTTGCCAATCGCTCGTCGAACACTTATAAGCGTAATGTTACCTTGCCGAATGGGATTGGAGTAATTGATAGCGATTATTATGATAATGAAAAAAATGAAGGCGAAATTTACTTCCAAATGATTAATTATGGAGTTCGACCTTTAAAGATCAAGAAAGGAGAACGAATTGGCCAAGGTATTTTTATGCCTTATTTAAAAGCTGATGGTGATAATCCAGTTCAAAGACAACGCCTTGGTGGATTCGGTTCTTCTGGGACAAGGAATGATAAATAATGGCAAAAGTTAAAACACGTTATAAGTGTCGTAATTGCGGTTATATTTCTGCTTCTTATTTGGGTAGATGTCCTAACTGCGGTGCTTGGAATCAGTTTGAAGAAGAGACACAAGAAGTAAAAAAAGTATCGACTAAGGCAACAGCCAGTCGATTGATGACCAAAGTTGGCAATAATGATCCAGTAAAATTAAATGAAGTAAAGGCCGAAAAAGAGAAAAGAATTGTAACGCCTTTTGAAGAATTGAATCGGGTTCTAGGAGGCGGAATTGTTCCAGGTTCTTTAGTTTTAATTGGAGGAGATCCTGGAATTGGAAAATCCACCTTAATGCTCCAAATTACTGGTACTTTAGCTAAAGAACATACTGTTTTATACGTATCAGGGGAAGAATCTGCTAGTCAAATAAAGATGAGAGCAGATCGGTTAGGGGTTAGTGATAGTGGAATTTTGCTTTATCCTGAAACAAATATGCAAAATATTCGAGAGCAAATTGATGAGATTAAACCAGACTTCTTAGTAATTGATTCTATCCAAACAATGAATGAACCCTCTCTTGATTCAATGGTTGGTTCGGCTTCTCAAGTTCGTGAGGTAACAAGTGAATTAATGAAAATTGCAAAGAATGATCAAATTACGACTTTTGTTATTGGGCATGTAACTAAAGAGGGGGCAATTGCTGGTCCTAAGATTATGGAACATATGGTTGATACGGTTCTCTATTTTGAAGGCGACGGCCACCATTCATACCGAATTTTGAGGTCAGTTAAAAATCGTTTTGGTGCAGCTAACGAAATTGGTATGTTTGAAATGAAAAATGAAGGATTAACAGAAGTAAGTAATCCTTCAGCAATCTTTTTAGACGAGCGCTTGCCAAATTCGACTGGTTCGGCAGTCGTGGTCTCTCTTGAAGGAACAAGGCCACTTTTAGCTGATATTCAGGCTTTAGTTACTCCAACTGCCTTTGGCTATGCTAAGAGAACAACTTCAGGATTAGATTTTAATCGTGTAGCACTTTTATTAGCTGTTTTAGAAAAACGCGGCAACCTAATGCTCCAAAATCAAGATGCGTTTTTAACGGCCACAGGCGGAATAAAATTAAATGAACCAGCAATTGATCTAGCAATGTGTATGGCAGTTGCTTCTAGCTATAAAAATAAAGAAATTTCTTCAACAGATTGCTTTGTAGGCGAAGTTGGCCTGACTGGGGAAATTAGAAGAGTTAATCAAATTGAAGCAAGAGTCAAAGAAGCCGCAAAAGTAGGTTTTAAGCGTGTTTTTATTCCAAAACATAATTTGAATGCGGACCTTATGAACAATCCTGATATTGAGGTAATTGGAGTAGCAAGTTTACCTCAGGCTTTAAAACTTGTTTTTAACTAGAAGATAGATTGAACTTTTGCTCGTTAAAAGTTACACTTAAATGGATGAATTTTAATAAAATTTGAAAGAGGCGCTTTAATTTTGGCAAAACAAAAAATCCGCGTTCGTTACGCACCAAGTCCAACAGGTCACTTGCACATTGGTAACGCACGTACTGCATTATTTAACTATCTATTTGCACGTCATAACAAAGGGACTATGGTCTTAAGAATTGAAGATACTGACCAAAAACGTAACGTTGAAGGTGGTTCTAAGTCCCAAATGGAAAACTTGCACTGGTTAGGTATTGACTGGGATGAAGGTCCTGATAAGGGGGGCAACTTTGGCCCTTACCGCCAATCAGAGCGTAAAGATATTTACAATAAGTACATTAAGCAATTAATCGACGAAGGTAAGGCTTACTACTCATACAAGACTGAGGAAGAGCTTGAAGCACAACGTGAAGAACAACGTGCGATGGGAATTGCTCCTCACTACACTTACGAATACGAAGGCATGACTGCTGATGAAATTAAGCAAGCTCAAGCAGATGCAGAAGCAAAAGGCTTAAAGCCAGTTGTTCGTATCCACATCCCTGAAAACAGAACTTATGCTTGGGATGATATGGTTAAGGGTAAGGTATCATTTGAATCTGATACTATTGGTGGAGACTTCGTTATCCAAAAACGTGACGGTATGCCAACTTACAACTTTGCTGTTGTAATTGATGACCACTTAATGGAGATTACTCACGTTCTTAGAGGTGACGACCACGTAGCTAATACTCCTAAGCAATTAGTAGTATATGAAGCACTTGGCTGGGAACCACCTAAGTTTGGTCACATGACTTTAATCATCAACTCTGAAACTGGTAAAAAGCTTTCTAAGCGTGATGAATCAGTTCTTCAATTTATTGAACAATATCGTGACCTTGGTTACTTACCAGAAGCAATGTTTAACTTTATTACTTTGCTTGGTTGGTCACCGGTAGGTGAAAGTGAAATTTTCTCACAAAGAGAATTGATTAAGTCATTTGATCCTAAGCGTTTATCTAAGTCACCAGCTGCCTTTGACCAAAAGAAACTTGAATGGATTAATAACCAATACGTAAAGAAGGCAGACCGTGATGTTTTACTAGATCTTGCTTTGAATAATTTACAAGAAGCAGGTTTAGTTGATAAAGAAATTTCACCTGAAAAGATGGAATGGGTTCGTCAATTAGTAAATATCTACGCTGTTCAAATGTCTTACACTAAGCAAATTGTTGATATTACTAAGATTTTCTTTGAAGAAGCTCCAGAATTATCTGATGCAGAAATTGAAGAAATTAAGAAAGACGATGCTCGTCCTGTAATTGAAGAATTCAAGAAACAATTAAATGCAATTCCTCGCTTTACTGCTGTTCAAGTGATGAACGCAATCCAAGCTACACGTCGCGAAACTGGCGTTAAAGGTAGAAAATTATTTATGCCAATTCGAATTGCTGCTACTCGTTCAATGGTGGGACCTGGTATTGGTGAAGCTATTGAATTGATGGGTAAAGAAAAAGTTAACAAGCACATCGATTTAACTTTGAAGCAATTAAGCGATTTAGGTCTTTAATTATTTCGAATAAAGTTAAAGCTACGTGAAAGCGTAGCTTTTTTTGTTAGAATATATTAGGAAAATAAAAGTCATAAGTGAAAGAAGGATGACCATGAAAGTCTTTAATACTTTAACTCGGCAAAAAGAAGAGTTTAAGCCATTAGTTGCTGGTAAAGTAAGCATGTATGTTTGTGGGCCAACTGTTTATAACTCTATTCATATTGGAAATGCCCGTAGCGTAATTGCATTTGATACAATTCGTAGATATTTTGAATATCGCGGCTATGATGTAAAGTATGTTTCTAACTTTACAGATGTTGACGATAAGATGATTAACGAAGCTCGTAAAGAATATACGACTGTGGGCGAACTTGCCGATCGCTATATTAAAGCTTTTATGGAAGACACAGAGGCATTAAATATTGAACCAGCTACGCTTCATCCAAGAGCTACCCATGAAATTAAAGAAATTATTGATTTTGTTCAGGATTTAATTGACAAGGGCTTTGCTTATGAAGTTGATGGAGATGTTTATTATCGTGCTAAAAAGTTTCCGAATTATGGTCAATTAAGCGATCAAAACATTGCTGAGCTTGAAGAGGGCGCTTCAGAACACATTAATGAAGAGGAACAAAATAAGAAGGAAGATCCAATTGATTTTGCTTTGTGGAAGGCTCAAAAAGAAGACGATGAAATTGCATGGGATTCACCATGGGGAAAGGGTCGTCCAGGCTGGCATATTGAATGTTCAGTAATGTCAACTAAATATTTAGGTGAGACGATTGATATTCATGGTGGTGGTCAAGACTTAGAATTTCCACATCATGAAAACGAAATCGCTCAAAGTGAAGCTAAAACTGGTCAAAAATTTGTTAATTACTGGATGCATAATGGTTTTGTAACTGTGGGTAAAAAACAAGAGAAAATGTCTAAGTCCTTGCATAATTTTGTGACTGTTCATGATATTTTAAAGCAGATTGATCCACAAGTTTTACGCTTTTACATGTCTAGTGTTCAATATCGTCGTCCAATTAATTATTCTGAAGATGGTTTAAAGCAAGCTGAGACTGTTCTTAAACGTTATCAAAATACCTTGCGTAATCTTGATGCTCGTTTAGAGGATAAGCAAGATACGCTTGAAGATAGCACATTAAGAGATAATTTAACTCAGGCAAAAGCTGAGTTCATTGAAGCAATGGATGATGATTTTAACGTTCAAAACGCTTTGAGTATTATGTATGATTTAGCTTCAACCTTGAATACACATCTCCAAAAAGAGCAAGTGGATAAACCTGCTTTAAAGAAGGCAAAGAAATTGTTACTTGACTGGCTTGAAATCTTTGGCGTTAGTTTCAATGAAAAGCAAGCAGAAAATGATGATGAAATAGAAGCATTAGTTGCTCAACGTGATGAAGCTCGTAAGAATAAAGATTGGGCTGAAAGTGACCGTCTAAGAGACGAACTTCAAGCTAAGGGAATTGTAATTGAAGACACTCCGCAAGGAACGAGGTGGCACCATGCTTAAACCAAAAGTACTAACAGAAAAAGATACCAATCCAGATGGCTTAGGACCACTTACTCTAGCTTATTTAGGCGATGGAGTATATGAAGTTTATATCAGACGTCACTTAGTTAAAGGCGGTATTGTAAAACCGCAAATGCTTCAAAGATATGCGACGCACTATGTTTCAGCTAAAGCGCAAGCTGCCCTGATTACCAAAATGCAGGACCTAGAGATGTTAGATGAAGACGAACTAGCAGCTTTTAAGCGGGGAAGAAATGCTAAAAGCCATACACATGCAAAAAATACCTCAATTAATACTTATAAGTTATCAACTGGTTTTGAAGCTATGTTTGGATATTTAGATTTACTAGGTAAAAAAGAACGTGTTGATAAGCTGGCAAGATGGTGCATTGACCAAGTAGAACAGGGAGGATTAGATAATTATGAGTTCAAATAATGGTGAGTTTGTGTATGGACGTCATGCAGGAATTGATTTTTTAAAGACGCAAGATGCTAATTTAATTAACAAAGTATTTTTGCAAAATGGCGTTCAGGAAGAATTTGCTAATCAAGTTTATCAATTGGCACGTAAAAAAAATTTAGTTGTTCAAAATGCTCCTAAAAATAAATTGGATCAAATGGTTAACCATGAAAACCATCAAGGATTAGTTCTAACGGTAGCTCCATTTGAATATGCAGATTTAGATGAACTTCTTGATAAGTTCGATCAAGAAGGAAAAGATCCGTTTATTTTAATGCTTGATTCAATAGAGGACCCACATAATTTAGGTTCAATCTTGAGAACTTGTGATGCAACAGGAGTTGATGCCGTAATTATCCCTAAGCGAAGAGCAACAGGCTTAACTTCAGTTGTTGCTAAAACTTCAACTGGTGCGATTGACTATGTGCCGGTTGCTCGAGTTAATAATTTAGTACAAACTACCAAAATGCTTAAAAAGCGTGGTTACTGGATCTTTGGAACTGCGATGGAAGGCGAAGATTATCGTAAGTGGAATGCCAAAGGTAAAACAGTGCTTGTTATTGGTAATGAAGGTAAGGGGATTTCGCCATTATTATTAAAGCAAATGGATCAAACTTTAACCATTCCAATGGTAGGACATGTACAATCCTTAAATGCTAGTGTAGCAACTGGTGTCCTACTTTATGGGATGTTCAATAGTCGCCATCCAGAAAAATAAAGTGCTAAGAAAACGCGCGCATAATTAACTGAAACTAATAGGTATTATTAGTAGGAATTGTTACTATTTAATTAGATGAGACTACTGAATAGCTTTAAAACTATTCAGTAGGTTTTTGTTGATGGCTCCAACAAGAGTTATGGCTTAATTTACGGAAGTACATTGTAAAGTATTGAGTAGAGCAATAAAATAATAATGTTTTAAAACAAATAATAAATTATTGCTCTTGAAGAAGAAACATTTATTCTATACCTGTATCATATAAACGCTAGTTCCCTTAGCATGAAAATCTTACTTTTTTATTCTGATTATCAAATAGAAAAGGAGGATTTTCCAAAATGGAAAAAATGGATGAAGTTTATTTGATTAGACGAGTGAAGGAGAAACAAGATATGAAGGCTCTTCATGAACTCGTTACTCGGTATCGACCACTGATTAATGGAGCAAAACTTAATTTTTATATTCGCCATTTTGACGAGGATGATTGGGAACAAGAAGCAATAATTATGTGCTATCAAAGCTGTTGTACTTATGATGAAAATAGGGCTGATAATTTTGGAGCTTACTATCGAACTAGATTTTATAATCATTTGAGATCGCTTTTAAGATATGAGTTAGCTAAAAAGCGAACGGCATTTAGTAAGTCCATTTCTTATGACAATGTAGTACAGAAAAACTTAATTAAAGAAGAAGTTGAAGAGATGCATATCACGCCTCGAAAAGAAATGTATCAAAAGTTTATTAAGAAACTTTCTGAAAAAGAATTAATAGCCTTGAAAATTTTCTTAGGAGAATTAACGCTTGAAGAGGCGAGTAAGCAGACGAAGTATAGTCGCTACCAATTATTGCAGGCTAAGGCGCGCTGCAAATCTAAATTGCGGAAAGAGTTGTTTTAAATTCGCATAGAATTGATAAAAAGACTATAATAATAACTGTAGAATTTATTTAGGAGGTAATTTTAAGATGGCAGATGAAGTTATTAAGACAGAATTGTTAGACCGTCACATGAAGGAAGTTTTTGATTGGAGCGATTCTGACATGCCTGTTAGAGACGCACTATGGGACTACTTTATGGAAAAGAATGGTAGAGATACCATGAAGACGGAAAGTGACATGCTTCCGTTCTTGAAAGACTCTGACGATAAGATCGAAGCCTTCGTCAACGAAAATCTTAAGAAGTAACATCACCTAAAAACAATAATTCTACGCACCGTGGTCACGCATTGTTTGACCACCAAAGAACAATCTCTAGGGATTGTTCTTTTTTTATGAGAAAATATATTTTAAAAGAAAGGGGCGGTAGAATGGACTATATTATTGGAATGGATATTGGCACAACAGCAAGTAAGGGAGTTTTATATCAAGAAAATGGTAAAAAGATTGTAGAATCAACAATTCCGTATCCCTTAATTCAGGAAAAAGTGGATCAAGCTGAAGAAGATCCGCAAGTAATTTTTGATGCTGTGCAAAAGATTATTTTTGACTTAAGTAAAAAGGCTTCAGGAAAAGTAAAGGCAATTTCGTGGTCAAGTCAAATGCATAGCTTAATTGGACTTGGTAAAAATAAGCAATTATTAACTAATAGTATTACTTGGGCTGATAACCGCAGTAGAGAAGTTGTAACTGCTGCAGAGAAGAGTGGATTAGCTAATAGTATTTATCAGCGAACCGGGATGCCGCCCCATCCAATGGCTCCTGTGTATAAATTACTGTGGATTCAAGAAGAAATGCCAGAACTTTTTGCACAGGTGCAAAAGTGGATTGGAATCAAAGAATACATTATCTGGCGTTTAACCGGAAAAATGATGACAGATACAACAATGGCAGCTGGGACGGGATTGCTGAACTTAAATAATTTATCTTGGGATGAAGATTTACTTAGCCAGATCACTTTAGAAAAAGAAAAACTGCCAATCCTAGATAAACCAGAGACTGTTGTGGGAGGAATAATCCCCAATTATATTCAAAAATTAGGATTAACTGATCAGACCAAAATTATTTTAGGTGCAAGTGATGGATATTTATCAACAATTGGGGTTGGAGTTCTAAATGATAAATCTTTTGCTTTAAATATTGGTACATCAGGTGCTGTGAGAGTAATTGCGTCAAAGGCGATAGTTGATTCAGAAAATCGTTTCTTTTGTTATCCAGTAGATAAGAAGCACTACCTATTGGGTGGACCAGTAAACAATGGCGGTATAGTATTTGAATGGGCTAGAAAGACAATTTTTGGTCCTGATCAGACAGCTGAAGATTTTATCAATGTGGCAGAAAGTGTCCCTGCTGGAAGCAATGGATTGATCTTTCATCCTTACTTGGGCGGGGAACGGGCTCCAATTTGGAATGCCCAGGCGCGTGGATCTTTTATTGGACTCACTAGAAATCACACTAAGCCGCAAATGGCACGCAGTGTTTTAGAAGGAATTGTTTTTAATCTTTTGGGTGCAGCTAGAGGCTTACGTGAAAAAATTGGTGAACCAGAGGCACTAAGAGTGACTGGTGGTTTTGTAAAGAGTGATTTTGTGAGACAGCTAATTGCCGATATTTTTAATTTGCCAGTAATTATAATTAAAAATGACCAAAGCGGAACTTTAGCAGCAATGTTTTTAGCACAAGTGGGGATGAAAAGAGAAGCAAATTTAGAAAAAATCGTTAAGAAAATTGATGAGAGCAATGTTTATTTTCCTAATCCTAAAAATGTTGCAGTTTATCAAGATATTATTCCCATCTATCGTGAAGTTGAGCACGATTTAGATCAAAGTTATGAAAAAATATCAAGTTTTCAAGAAAAATATCCTAGATTATTTGAATAAATTAAAAATGATCGTTTAGTTTTTGTGCTAAGC
>SKEH01000609.1_pt1 | contig 19925 bp, 18 predicted proteins | sample 4826571 | NCBI WGS metagenome assembly SKEH01 (sample SAMN11008814, study PRJNA524170) | human gut metagenome | biome: Human fecal sample; material: Feces; isolation source: fecal sample from pouch patient p29 | host: Homo sapiens | place: Israel: Tel-Aviv | collected 2016-09-14 | reverse complement strand
GAATAAAAGTGGACTTATCTATATTTATAGTTAGTTTAGCTGCCTTAGTAATTCCAATTATTATGGCGCGGTTTAGGATCAATGCTATTCCAACCGCTGTTGCTGAAATCTTAACTGGAATAATTCTGGGAAAAAGCTTATTAAACACGATTAAGATTACGAGCAGCGTATCACTTCTATCGAATCTAGGAGTGATTTTACTAATGTTTTTATCAGGAATGGAAATTAATTTTGATTTATTCAAGAAAAAGGACCTACCTGATACTAAGCAAAGCGATATTAATCCAGCGCGAATTGCAATCTTTTCTTTTGCAGCAATTACGGTTACAGCCTTTGTTTTAGCGGAAGTATTAAAATTAATCGGTCTCTTCAGTGACGCGATGCTGGCCATGATTATCTTTATGACAGTTGCTCTTGGAGTAGTTATTGCCACATTGAAAGAAAAAGAAATCTTGTCACGTCCAATTGGACAGACTATTTTGCTGACTGCTGTTTTAGGAGAAGTAATTCCGCTACTTCTTTTGACAATCTATGCTTCAATTAATGGTGGTAATGCAGGCAGATTATGGCTGATTATTTTATTATTTATTGCAGCAATTATCTTATTACGACGGTTTAAACAACCTTATGGATGGTTTAATAAAATATCTAAAGCTACTACGCAATTAGATATTAGGCTAGCTTTCTTTTTGATTTTCACATTAGTAACTGTTGCTGAACGAGTAGGTGCAGAAAATATTCTTGGTGCCTTTTTAGCGGGAATGGTTATGAAACTGCTTGAACCTAGTGAAGCAACCATGGATAAGTTGACTTCGATTGGTTATGGCTTCTTTATTCCAATTTTCTTCATTACAACTGGTGTTAAGTTAGACCTAAAGTCGTTAATTACTAATCCGAATGCTTTAATGTTAATTCCGGTTTTAGTATTATTCTTACTTTTGGCAAAATTACCAATCTTCTTAGTTTATGTTCGTAACTTCAATAAACGTAACAGTATTGCTGGAACATTTTTGATTATGACGACGATTACGATTGTGCTTCCAACATTAGAAGTTGCGCGTAAACTTAATGCAATTACTGAGACGCAATCAGATGCCTTTATTTTAGCGGCTGTTGTGGTATGTATTTTAGGCCCAATTTTGTTTAATTCAATCTTCAAGTTAAGTAAGGAAGATAAAATTAAGCAAAGAGTTGTGATGATGGGAACTAACGTAATGACTGTGCCTGTAGCGCAAGAACTTCATGACAATTGGTATGATGTATTGCTAGTGACCCATAAGAAAGATAATTATGATACTTATAAGAGTAAGGTAGCTAACTTAAAATTAATTCCAAGTCTTGAAGAAGGATGTCTAGAAAAGGCTGGTGTCTTTGACTGCGATATTTTAGTAGCAGGATTCATTGAAGATGACTTAAATCGTAAAATCGCCCGGATGGCAAAAGATCACGGCGTTCAACGTGTAATTGCTAGCCAAGAGCGGCCAAAGCCTGAAACGATTAAGACTTTAGTTAATGAAAAGATTGAGATATATAATGTCTTCAATGTTCAAACTTCCGTTTTACGAGCTTTGATTGAATCGCCATCAATTTTGAGAATTTTAACTGACACTAAAAATGGTCTCTTTGAAGTAACTGTGAGAAATCATAAATATGCTGGTCAAAAATTAATGAACCTCGACTTTATTGAACAGATGACAGTAAGTCGAATTTGGAGAAATGGTAAATGGCTGGTACCGCATGGTAATACGATTATTGAAGTGGGTGACCATTTGATTTTTACAGCTAAAGGCGAAGATGCTGAAAGAATTAGAGAAGAATTAGGCCGAAGAAATTAAATATGAAAAAAAGAAAAAGATAGGATAATTCCTGTCTTTTTTGTTAACGCTGATTCTTTGCCTCTTGTAAAACAATCAGTGTATTTAAACTATGAGTAAAAGCTTGATCAGCTGCTTTAAAATTATGTTGATCGATAATCTTAGTAAATTCGATGAATTCAGCAACCATGCGGTGAGAATATTTATTATTGTTAGTGACTTCAAGTTCTTGTTCACGTAGCTGCATCCCTACTTTAGGCATTTCATTCAAATGTCCGTAAATAATAAGTGCGCCTTTTTCACCTTCAATGGTACTGACATTAGGCGAAAAACTGTCTTTAGCAGCAATGGAACTTACTTGTTTATCAGGGTAACTGAGTTGCAAGATACCAGAAGTGTCGATATTTTTTTGAATGGTTGGGAAATATTTCACGGAATCAGGTTTACCAAATAGCTTAGTGATAATGTGCAAATTATAGATACCCAGATCCATTAAAGCACCACCGTCTTTTTTAGGATCAAAAGCAGGTTGAATGTCACCCTCTAAGAATGCGTCATAACGACTTGAATATTGAGTATAGTTTAAGTTAACAACATGAATTGGGGCAATTTTAGCCAAATTATCCTCAATAAATTTAAAGTTTTCAAGGTAGATATTAGTTATTGCTTCAACAATAATGAGGTGATTGTTGTCAGCAATTTTCTTTAATTCACGTGCTTCATCAATTGTAGCTACAAAAGGCTTTTCGCAAATAACGTTTTTACCAGCTTCTAGTGCTGCTTTAGCAATAGAGAAATGTAAACTATTTGGAACGGCAACGTAAACTGTATCAACATTAGAGTCGTTAAATAAGTTGTTATTGTCGTCATATAAATTTGAAATATGATATTGCTTTTGCAATTCAATTCCGATTTGATGGCTTCTTTTAGTAGTTGAAAGAGCAGTAAGTTCAAGATTTGAAATTTGATCAGCTATTGATAAAAAATCATGAACAATTTTTCCAGAGCCAATAATACCTAATTTCATAATAAGAACCTCCTTTATTTAAGCTTAAAAGCTAACTTCTTAGCATTTTTAGTAACAGAAGATGGAACTTTTAACTTATTAATTTGATTAATATCGTAAAGATGAAGTGTTAAAGAACCTTCTTTTTTACTATGGTAAGTAACTTTATAGTACATTTCGGTTAATTCCTTTTTGCGGTTAACATTAATACGTAATTCAATATTTTTAACATTAGTTGATTGAGGATTGGTTGTTGGAGCGACTGTAGTAGCATTTTGCATGCTTTTAATAACATGTTGATTGTCGCCATTATATAAAATGACATAGCCATTAAAACCGTTACCTTTAAGTGTCATTGCTTTAAAAGCATCCTCAGAAAATTGGCTAAAATCATGAGCAGTATATAATTTTTTGTAACCTGAATAAACTTCACTAAAGATGGCATTTTGCTTAATATAATTCCATTGTTTTGTGCCGTCGCGATGATATACATAATTATTGTTAGCCCATAATTCAGAATTGGTATCAGATTTAGGAATACTCTTCATTGTAATATGGATAGTGTTGTTAGGACCAACAATATAATTTGAGTATATTGTTCCTTTTGAATTGGTGGTTTTAACGTCAACACGTGCAGTTTCAATTTTTGTGTTAGCTGCATCAGTTAAGGCATCTTTGGTACTAGGCTTTTTAAATGTAATAATTGCGCCCCAAATTACGACCACTAAAATAATAATACCTAAAATTAAAGCGGCAATTTTGCCGCCTTGATTGTTAGGAAAAATAATTTTTTTGTTCTTTGCTTTATTTTTCTCCATAATTTATCTTTCTAAAATGATTATTGTTGATTTTGTTGTTCCTCTTGTGCTTTTTTAATATCTTCAGCACTAATTGCATCTTTTTGAATGTTGTCTGGAACTGCTAAATCATTGTGCTGACCTAATTGATCATAGGTTAAGTTCCAAGTAAAGTTGTATTTTCCACCAGCAGTATATTGAGCTTTAAAAGTCATTGATTCAACTTTCTTAGTGGTTGGATCGATAAGATAAGTAATATTAAGGTTTTGCAATTGAGCCGATTTTACAAGACGGGCTACTTGCATGTTTTGAGAACCAGGTGTATTCATAGCATCAATCACTAATGGGTTAACAGCATTCCAAAGTTTAGTATCAGTACCATCAAAGCTAACTACATAATTACCATTCTTTCTTTGAACAGTTGCTTTGTTGGCCAAAGCCTTATTAATAGATTTAAAGGTTGCTGGATCAAATCTTTCTTTTACTTGGTCAGGATCGAAAGTATCCGCATTAATTGAATTTTTAATCCAGTGACCTTTATTTTGTTCTAATAGAAGATACATATCTTTTTTTGTAAGCCACATTTGTTCAGTTTGAGACTTTTTCTTTTGGGTTAAAGTATAAGTGAGATTGGTTATATCGCCTTTATCCTTAAAAAGACCTTCTGATTTTGATTTTTGATTCATTTCGTCTGAATTAAGAGATTGTGTAAAGTGACCATTAGCAAAGCTAGTTTTGAAGTTAGCATTAATAAGTGAACTTGCAGAAGGTTCAGTATTAGTTTTTTGCTTAGAATTATTTTTTGAACAAGCTGTAGTTAAAGAAACTAGCACTACTCCTAGTAGCAATAAAAAGCTAAATTTTTTTTTCATAAAATTTATTCCCCCAATAAAAGTATCTAACGTTTATTTTACTCTATTTTAAGTGCAAAAAAGTACTCTAAGAACTTAACTTTAGTGCTTTTTAAGGACATTTAAGATATTGCGTAATTTACTGCCCTTAACTTGCAAATCTTTAACGGGTTGCGTTACTTCAATGCAGCCGATATATTTACCATCTTCGTTGTGGAGACTATAGAAAGAAATGTTTACTGGTTGTTGATCTTTAGTAATCATAATTGAGATGTTTTTGCGCGTTCCTGCATGCATTTGATTCAGAACTTCTTTAACATGTTTTTGGCTGTGGCCGGGATGCACTTCAAAAACAGTTTTACCAATATCTTTTTCAGTGCGTTTGAAGAGTCGATTTTCATTCATTGATGACCAAACCACGCAGTCGTTTTCATCTAAGACATCCATTTCTTGTGGAATCGTCCTGAAAATTGCGTTTAATTGTTCAAGCGAAAGATGGCCGCCTTCTAAGTTGATATTTTCCATAGTTAATACTTCCAATCCATGCAAATTAATATATCTATTGTTATTTTAACATTAAAAAATTGTGGATTAATAAAGCTTTTTTTCGTAATTCCTATGAAATTTTTGCATAAGCGTGTAAAATAGTTAGTGAAACATTGAATTTTAAAGGAGATACAGTTCATGTCGAAATTAGTTTTAATTCGTCACGGTCAAAGTGAATGGAACCTTTCTAACCAATTTACTGGTTGGGTTGATGTAAACCTTTCAGAAAAAGGTGTTGAAGAAGCTAAGAAGGCTGGTCGTTTAATTAAGGAACACGGTCTTGAATTTGATCAAGCTTACACTTCATTATTAACTCGTGCTATCAAGACTTTGCACTACGCACTTGAAGAAAGTGACCAACTTTGGATTCCAGAAACTAAGACTTGGAGATTAAATGAACGTCATTACGGTGCTCTTCAAGGTTTAAACAAGAAAGCTACTGCTGAAAAATATGGTGACGAACAAGTTCACATTTGGCGTCGTTCATACGATGTTTTGCCACCAGCTATTGATGATGACAACGAATTTAGTCAAGCACATGACCGTCGTTACGCAAACTTGGATCCACACATCGTTCCTAAGGCAGAAAACTTACACGTATGTCTTGACCGTGTAATGCCATTCTGGGAAGATCACATTGCTCCAGATTTACTTGACGGCAAGAACGTTATTATTGCTGCACACGGTAACTCACTTCGTGCTTTAACTAAGTACATTGAAAACATCTCTGATGATGACATCATGGACTTAGAAATGAAGACTGGTGAACCAGTTGTTTACACATTTGACGACAAGTTAGATGTTGTTAACAAGGAAAAGCTTGACGACTAATTTTTAGTTATTGAGTATTAAAGAACTCCGACGAAAGTCGGAGTTTTTTGTTGTAAAAAATTTTTCACTCTTTTGCGTAATTAAATATGTAGCAAAAATTTATAATTTATGCGCATGTGTGTATAATTATTAGCAAGGAGAGAAAAATTGGTTAAACGAAGAGACATCATCAAGGATCTACTTAGTAATGGAATGATAATTGATGAAGGTAAGAGAAATAATAGACATGCCCGAGTGGTAAATCCCTCAAATGGTATGAAAGCACCCTTAGCTCGCCATAGGGAAATATCATTTTTTACAGTTAAGGCACTTTATAAGGAACTAGGTCTTGAGGTGCCTGATAATTTAAATAGATAATGATTGGAGAAAAGATTGATATGAAAAAAAGAATCGTAACTTATCCAGCAATTTTTAAGCCAATTGCAAAAGATGTTTACTTTATCAGTTTTCCCGACGTTAAAGGTGCTGTAACAGAAGGACATGGATTGGCAGATGCTTTTGATATGGCTTCTGATGCATTAGCGACAGTTTTATTTGATGAAAAAGAATTTCCAAAAATGACTGATCCTTCAAAAATTAAAGTTAATGATGAAGGAGCTTTTGTTGCTTTGGTATCAGCTGATTTGTCAAAAGCAGCTTCTAATTTTGAAAAAACAATTCGCAAAAATGTAACAGTTCCTTTGAATCTAGCAACAGAAGCTGAAAAACAGCATTTGAATTTTTCTAAAGTACTAACAGAAGCTTTGAGAAAAAAGTTAAGTTATCAGAATTAAAAATAAGCAAAAAGCCTCCCAAACGGGAGGCTTTTTAAGTGTGACTATTATATTTTGTATTTAAGTTTTGCTTTAACTAAGAGCTAGTCTTATAATTTTTACCAACTAGCCTTACGTACACCAGGAAGTTGTCCTTTATGTGCTAGTTCTTTGAAGCGTAAACGTGACATACCAAACTTGCGCATATAACCATGTGGTCTACCATCGTGTAAATCACGGTTGTGGTAGTGAGTTGGATGAGCATCAAGTGGCAATTTCGCTAATGCTTCTACGTCACCAGCTTCTTTTAATTCGTAGTATTTTTTAATTAATTCGCGCTGCTTAGCAGCTTTAACAATTTTTGATTTTTTTGCCATATATCTTTCCTTTCGAATATAGAATTTGAATGTGATAAAGATTAACTATAATAATTTGAGCTAACTTAAAGTAAGCTTATTGTATTAAATTATTAATAATTTGTCAAAAAGAAAGTATTTTAAAAAGAATTAGTTTAAAATAAGTAATGATTGATTAAAGAAGGGAAAAGAAGCCGTGGGTATTTTTAAAAGAATACTTCATAATGAAGACTTGCGACAGCTGATTATTTATGTATTAATTGGTGTGTTAGGATTAGGTGTTGATTTTGGAATTTTCGCACTCCTTACCCATTTTAAGATGCAAGTCGAAGTAGCTAATTTTATTTCATCATCTTGTGGGTTAATCAATAACTTTTTCTGGAATAGTTTTCTTAACTTTAAGGTTCACGATAAGTTGTTAATAAGATTCGTTTCTTACTATTTAGTTGGACAAATTACGACTTTATTTACTACATTATGTTTATTTATCTTCGTAACTCAGTTAGGTTATAATCAACTAATTGTTAAGGCCGTTTCTACATTTATCGCTACCTTAATTCAATTCGTAATTAATAAGTTACTTACATTTAGAAAAATTAAAACTACTAAGTCAAAAGTAGACGTTAGAAAGTAATCAGAAAGCCTGTTAAAGTATGAAAAAATTGTCAATTATTGTTCCGTGTTATAACGAAGAGGAATCTGTACCACTTTTTTATCCAGCTGTGAATAAAGTAATGGATACAATTCCAGATTTAGAGCCAGAATATTGGTTCATTAATGATGGTTCAAAAGATAATACTCTTAAGGAAATTAAAGAATTACGTAAAAAAGATCCAGAACATGTTCACTTTGTCTCATTTTCAAGAAACTTTGGTAAGGAGTCTGCGCTTTATGCTGGACTTCAAGCTGCAACTGGAGATTATGTAGTCGTAATGGACGTTGACTTACAAGATCCACCTAAGTTTTTACCACAAATGTATGATTTGATTAAGACTGGAGAATATGACTGTATTGGAACTCGTCGTGTTGACCGTACAGGGGAAGCTAAGTTTAAGTCTTTCTTAAGCGATATGTTCTATAAGGTTGTTAATAAGATTTCTGATACTGAAATTGTACCAGGTGCTCGTGACTACCGAATGATGACTCGTCAAATGGTAAATGCGGTTTTAGATATGCCTGAATACAATCGTTTTTCAAAGGGAATCTTCTCTTGGGTTGGATTTAAGACTAAGTATTTGGACTATCACAATGTTGAACGTGTAGCTGGCGAAAGTGATTGGAACACTTGGAAATTGTTCAAATATGCAATGGACGGAATTGCGGACTTTTCACAAGCACCACTTAACTTAGCTGTTTGGATTGGTACTGGATCATTTGTTTTATCAATTATTGGCTTGATCATTGTGATTATTCGCAGAGCACTCTACCCTGGTTCAAGCATCTTTGGTTGGGCTTCGATGGTATGCATTATTTTGCTGCTGGGTGGTTTGCAACTACTCTGCATTGGTATTTTAGGTAAATATATCGGCAGGGTATATATCCAAGTTAAGAATCGACCAATTTATATTATTAAAGAGAAAAAATAAACATGGCAAAAAGTTTCGGAATTATCACCTAAATTCCGAAACTTTTTTTGTGAGATTATAAATTTGAAAAGTGAGATAATCTTAACGAGGGAGAATTTTAGAATGAAAAACTTTAGTCAAAATACGTGGATAAAAATTGCTTTATCTATTCTTGGAGTTTTGGCTGCAATTTTGGTTTATGTGCCTAACTACGCAGCAGTTGATCAGGGACTTAAGGGTAGATGTGCAATTTTCTTTATTATTGCAGTGGTCTTACTCTGGCTACCAATGGAATTAAAAAGCAGTATTTTTGCTTTGAATTTCTATTATGAATTAGGATTGATTTTAATTATTGTCTTTTTAATGACTAATCAAATGGCAATGAATTTCGTTATTGGTCTAGTTATTGCTTTCCTTTTATTAACCTGGATTGGGATGGTAATTTTTAAAAATAATCTTGTAATGAAACAAAAGAATAGTGAATTGTTAATTATTAGGTTAGTGATGATGCTGGCTTTAGCCTATTTGGCCTATATCAGCGGTTTTGCGGCACTAATGGGTGCTGAAATTTTTACTGTACAAGGACAAACTTGGCTACTTATTTTAGGATTTCTACTTTGTGTATACTATCTAGTTTTAGCAGGAAGTATTTGGCAGCCTTGGTTTAGAAGATGGACTTCTTGGATCATGATTTTAGCGGCAGTTGTCCTGCACATGATCTTTGCAAGTGCAACCTCGTTAAATATTATCTTTTTGCCAATAATCGGTGAAATAATTATGCTAATTTCAGTCTGGCGTAGCAATCGGATCTTAATGAAAAAGAAAAGGATTTCATAATTGACTCTTGCCAGACAGTATTAATCCCTGATAGAATAAATTGTTTAAAAGTTTAGGGAGAGATACAAAATTATGAAATATGTTTATTTGTTTTTACCAGCAATTGGCTGGGGACTGATGCCCCTTGTTATTGCTAGTGTAAAGAATAGTACAGTTTATAATCAAATCGTTGGTACAGTTGCAGCTTCATTTATTTTTGGTGCAATTGTAATGGCAATTATGCATCCAGCAATGAGCTGGTCACTATTTTTGCTTTCTGCATTAGGTGGTGCTTGCTGGGTAATTGGTCAAGTTGGTCAATACATTTCTTATGAAAAAATTGGTGTTTCTGAAACAATGCCGATTTCAACTGGTTTGCAGTTGATTGGTGTACCTCTTGTAGGTGTGCTTGCTTTTGGTGAATGGGCTAGTCCGCAAGCTAAGCTTTATGGCTTTATTGGTATTCTAGTATTAATTATTGGAGTTGTTTTAACTTCATTAACTGATCGCGGAACAAGCGAAGGTAATAAGTCTAATCAGATAAGTACAATTATTTTGCTTGTTTTAACTTCACTTGGCTACATTACTTCAAGCTCAATTCCAAAGGTTTTACATGGAAGCAGTATTTCAATCTTCTTTGGTCAAACCTTTGGTATGCTTGTAGCTGTGTTTATCTATACGCTTGTTACTAAAAATTTACATGTTTGGAAAGAAAAATCTACTGTTCAAAGTGGTGGAGCAGGTATTCTATATGCAATTGCTGCTTTAGCTTACATTCTTTCCGTTCAAGATAACGGAGTTAACATGGCTTTTGTTATTTCACAACTTTGCGTAGTTATTTCTACTTTAGGTGGCTTGATTTTCTTACATGAAAAGAAAACTCGCAACGGTTTGATTTTTACCATTGCAGGCCTAGTTTTAATTATTGGCGGTGCAATGTTAACTACATTATTCTAGAAATGAAAAAAGGCATCCCAGAGGGATGCCTTCTTTGTATCAACTTGTCCTAATTCTTAAATATTTTTAGTATTAGAACACTTTTAATTGTATTAGAACCAAATTAAAAGTCAAGTTAAATACAATAGAGGTTTAAAAGGTATATTGTACGTAAAAATTAAATAACAAATTAAGAAATAAAGAATCCAATAATAAACTATATGTTATCGCTTACAGTTGACATATTGAGTGTGGCGTGATATTTTCAGAATAGGATCGGTCGAAATTGTTTAGGAGGACAATGGATGCTAACAATTGAAAACAACCAGTTAAAGGTTGAAATTAATGAGGTCGGTGCTCAGCTTACGCACGTAGTCGATAAGACTACTAATGCCGACTACATTTGGAATGGGAGCGAGTGGGAAAGACATGCTCCAATTCTTTTTCCGGCAATCGGAAGATCAAATGACAATAAATATATTTTAAATGGGAAAACATATGAAATGAAGCAACATGGCTTCGCTCGTGACTATCCTTGGACAGTTGTTGATAAGGGAGACGATCGAGTAAGTCTGACTTTAACTGAAAATGAAGAAACTCTAGCTGTTTATCCATTTCATTTTAGTCTGATGGTTACCTATACGCTAGAAGCTAATCAATTAAAGGTAGAATTTTTGGTTAAAAATAATTCAGAAGAAACGATGCCATTTGGACTTGGTTTTCACCCAGGCTTTAATGTGCCAATAGCTGGAGATGAATTGAAATTTTCAGATTATGAGTTAACTTTAAGCCCAGAAGTGACAGAATTAACTCAATTTCAAATTGATCCAATTCCATTTAGAAATGGTAAGGTCATTCCAGTACCTAATGCACAAAAGGGAACTTTGCCGCTATCGTATTCAGAATTTGATGATGGTTTGATTATTATTAATAATCCAGGTTTAACCGGGATTGAGTTAAGTAGTGCCAAATCAGAACATAAAATTTCTTTAACGTTGGAAGATTTCCCATATGTAGCGCTATGGACCATGACTGATCCAGAAGCTAAGTTTTTATGTATGGAACCTTTTGCTGGCTTGCCAGATATTAAGAGCAGTGAATTGACCGACTGGATGGAAAAAGAAGGCAATAACTTCCTAGCACCAGATGAAAGTTCACATTTTTCAACTACAATTACTTTAGAATAAATATGAAAAGAGGGAAGCTGTGTGAAGTTTTCCTCTTTTTTTACTAATTGTTTAAGATTTGGCATAATAAAGTTTTCAGAGTGTAATTTTGCTATAATATCCTTGTTTTAAGAAAGTTTGAGAAAGAATATTATGGATAATAAGCCCAAAGAACCTGTTCTCTCAAGAGTTGAGCTGAACAAAGAAAAACATAGTAAGAAAAAGCCAATCCGTATTATTATTGCGGTTATTTTAGTGCTGGTTTTAGGACTTGGAGCCTATGCAGGATCTGTTTATTTAAAAGCTAAAAATGCCTTTGATAAAACATATGACCCAAAGACTGCTGTAAAACAAGATAGCTTTTCTGGTAAAGAACCATTCAATATTCTCTTGTTAGGTACAGATACGGGAGCTTTTGGTAGAAAAGAAGTTCGCGGGAACTCAGATACAATGATTTTGGTAACCGTTAATCCGGCTAAAAAGAAACTTTCTCTAATGTCGATTCCGCGTGACACCATGGCAAGAATGATTGGCACCGAAAACTTTAGCGTTCATAAGATTAATGCCGCTTATAATATTGACGGTGCCAAAATGGCAATGAAGACTACAAGTAAGGTCCTTAATGTGCCAATAAAATACTATATTTCAATGAATATGGGCGGAATGAGAAAGATTGTAGACGGCGTTGGTGGCGTTACAGTGACGCCGCCTCTTACCTTTACTTACGATGGCTACACCTTTACCAAAGGTAAAAAGGTACACTTAAATGGTAGTCAAGCCTTAGCTTACTCTCGAATGCGCTATGACGATCCTCGCGGAGACTATGGTAGACAATTACGGCAGCGTGAAGTAATTATGTCCGTTTTAGAACATGCAATGTCATTTAGTACTCTAAAGAATTTAGATTCAATCTTAGGCTCTGTTTCAACTAGTTTGAGAACTAACTTAACTTTTGATTCAATGGTCAAAATTAGTAAAAACTACCGTAAATGTACTCAAAACATGTCCAGCGACTATTTGCATGGAGTAGGAGCAATGATTGGAGATGCTTCATATCAAGTAATGTCTGATAGAGAATTGCAACGAACATCTAATATTGTGAGAAATGATCTTGGTTTAGATTCAATGAATATTGATAATAATGAAACTTATCAAAATTCAATGAATTCTCAATTTGATTGGACCAGTGGTGATTCTAATCAGGTATACTACATATATGATCCTTATACGGATGAATTATGGAACGGAGATCGTGCTTATTAATGAATGAATTAATTTCACTAGTAATAGGATATTTCCTCGGAAATATCCTTTTTGCTATGATTGTCGCAAAAATATTTTTACATAAAGATCCAACTAAGTATGGTTCAGGTAATCCTGGTACAGCTAATATTGGTGCAGTTTTTGGTAAAAAATGGGGTATTCTCACTTGTATTGGAGACTTAGCTAAAACTTTGGCAGCATTATTAATTGTCTACTTTCTTTATCATGGTAATCGCTTAGATTTATCTTTTGCTGGTATTGGAATCGTCTTAGGGCATTCATTTCCGTTCTGGAATCACTTCAAGGGTGGTAAAGGAGTGGCAGTTACTGCATTGTGGATTGTCTTTTTTGACTGGCGAGCTGGTTTGATTGCTTTATTAATTGGCTTGTTTTTAGTGATTATTATGAAAAATCTTACTATTCCGCCACTTGTATATATGTTGGGGTTCAGTATTTTTACTTGGCTTAACTTTGGCTGGGAACAAGGATTAATCTTTTTAATTGCTACTTTAATCATGATTTTTCAATTTAGAAAAGATATTGTCGACTTCTTTACTGGACACGGTAAGCGAGTAGATGTTTTGGTAACAATTAAGAAAAAGTTAGGGATATACAAATGAAATCAGCTTTAAGAAAAACAATCCAGTGGATCTTACTTTTGTGTTTGTTGCTGGGAATATTAATTCAAACCTTAGGCTTTTGGAATTATAATCCAACGTCAGTTTCTACTAAAACGCGAATTGGCATGGTAATTAGCTTAATTCAATTGATAGTGGTTGTCTGGTATGGGATGAGTTACGGCAATAAGGAGTATAGCTTTAAAGAGGCAGTTAAGAACTGGCTTGAAGGCGTCGTTACTCTTATTATTTTCTATTTAGTATTTGTCATTTCGTTGCCACAGTTTTTCTCAGCTTGGAATTTATGGGGAATCTTTTTCCCAGTTTTAACTAGTACATCAGCTTTATTTAGCGGAATTATAATTTCTTTATTCTTTCAACCATTTATTTTTAGATTACAAGAGAAATTAAATACTAAGCAAAATGTGTTGCTGCTGACAGCCATTACAGTTTTGATTTTTGCCTTAAGTGCAGGAAATTCGCTTTTAACTAGTTATAGTATTTTTGGCCTTTACTTAGCTGTACCTTTTGCCTGGGGAATGCTTATTTCAAAGATTAAGGCATCTAAGAAAGTAGTTCTTGGCTTAGTAGTAGCAACGATTATTTTGCTACCAGCAGTTTATTATCTTACGATTAAATTAATGCCGATTCAGACGCCGCAAGGATTCATCTTTTCTCAGATGAATATGTCTTGGAATACTAGTCTTTTAATGGCGCCATCATCACCATTGATGATTTTATTTGTCGTTGCTGGAGCATTATTATTTAGAAGTTCAATGCTTGGAGTATCTCACAGATTATTTTCAATTCTAATTCCAGCAATTATCTTTGGCACTACTTCTTATGGGATGAGTTTGTGGAAGGAAAAATTGCAACTTTTGCTTGCACCTGTAAGTAAGAAAGTTACTGTTTTATTGATTCTTTCTTTATTAGTTGCAAGTTTCATTATTAATTTTGTTTTTGTTAAGTTTCTACTTTCAAATAAGCATGTTCAGAGATTTTTGAATAAGTTTGATGAAAATAATCTGGATGGTCTTATTAAACTTTTAGAAGCGGGAGTAGACTTTTTAAAGCGACACTCTAAATCAATTATCTTATTTGCATTCCTGATGTTCTTAAGTGTCATTGGCTTTTATACTGTTCGAGACATTCAATCTGCAAGTGACTTTTGGGCTGCTCTAGTCTTTATTTTTACTAGCAAATTTGGCACCTTAGTTTTATCGTCGATTTTCTTATTTGCAATTTATGAGATCTTCTATGTAATCACTACTAGGTTTTGGGTATCCGCAAGTATTCCAACTGTTTTGGCTTTAGGAATTGCAATTGCAGATGGAATTAAGATGGATTTAAGAGAAGAGCCTGTCTATCCAAATGAAATTAGTGAGATAGTCAATTGGAAAACGTTAATTCCAATGATTGGTGTGCAGACTCTAATTTACATTCTTGTTGGTATTGCACTTTTAATTGCAATTATTGTTTATCTAGAGCTAAAGCACCCACATAACTTAAGAAGAAAGAAAAAGAGTTGGCTTGTTTTAATTGGTAGTCTCTTAATTTTGATTACACCGGTGTGGTTTAATGATGAAAATTCAGCGATTTACTATATTTCAAAGGGTTTTGATAATAATCCTGACTTTAGAAATCCACCGGATAGTACAGCTAATAACGGTGCTGTCTTAACTTTCTTAGATTTCATCAAAGTGCCAATTATGGAAAAAGTTGATGGTTATTCTGAACATGCCATCAAGCAAATTACTAAAAAGTATGAAAAAGAAGCTATTGCTATTAATAAGACTAGAAAGAACAAGTTATCCGATCAAACAATTGTCTTTAATCTTAGTGAAAGCTTTGTAGATCCAAAAGAATTCCCAGGAGTCAAAATTTCTGATAATGTTAGAGATCCGATGAAGTATATCCGTAGCTTAATGTCGCAAACGACTTCTGGCAAGATGCTTAGTGCTGGATATGGTGGTGGAACTGGAAATATGGAATATGAGTCCTTGACTGGATTTAATATGGGAAACTTCTCGAGTGCTCTTACTCCATATACTCAGGTAACTTCACGTTATAATTTTTACCCAACAATTGGGATGAATTTCCCTTATAGTAGCGCAATTTATCCGTTTAATGGTACTTATTATGGCCGAATTGATAATTATCGCCGGTTTAAATTTAATAAGTTTGCTTATTTAGGCTCTAAATATAAGATCTATGATAAAAAGTCGCTTGGAACGAGTCCATATCTTTCTGATGAGACGGCTTACCAGAATGGCTTGAGACAAATTAAGAGTAGAAAAAATGGTCAATTTATTAACTTGATCTCAATGCAAAACCATATGCCATATGGTGATTATTATTCACCAAATGAATATAAGGATAATGTCAGTGGCTCTTCTCTTGCAGATGATAATGTTAAGACTAGCTTTGCGGCATATACAAAGGGTGTTGAATATACTGATAAGGCAGTGAAGAAGTTTATTAAAGAAATCGATGAAATTAATAAGCCAATCACGCTTGTCTTTTATGGCGATCATTATCCATCAATTATTGATCAATCGTTATTATCTAAGTATCCAATTAAAATGCATTCTACTACTTACTTTATTTATTCAAATAAGTACGCTCGTGAGCATGGTGCTAAGAATAAAATTGTTCCAGATAAGTATGTTGCAACGAGTTCCTTTATTCCGATGGCTTTAGAGCAAACGAATTCTAAAGTTACAGCTTACCAAGCATTACTTACTCGGATCTACAAGGATCTTCCTGCAATGACAATTAACTATAGTAGCAGTGATGGTTTTGAACTAGTTGATCAAAATGGTAAGAAAGTTTCTGAAAAGAAATTAACTAAGAAGCAAAAAGAACTACTTAAAGACTATCAATTGATTCAATATGATATGTCAGCAGGGAAGGGATACACATTAGACGTCAAGGGCTTTTATAAATAAGCGGTTGACTAAAAGGCTATTCTCCCTTATTATCATAGGTAAATAAGAAGTAGCAGCTTAATTCAGCGTTCAGAGAACTAGCGGTTGGTGTGAGCTAGACAGGTTAAGCTTGCGAATTACAATAATGGGGTTGTTTCCTTATCAACAGTCTTAAGGCGCATTAAGCGCGAACGTGGGTGGTACCACGGCTAATGAAGTAATTTAGTCGTCCCTAGATTTCGAGAGAAGTCTAGGGACGTTTTTTGTTAGGAGAAAAAATTATGGCAAAATTTGACATTTTAGAAGATTTAAAATGGCGCGGTGCTATTAACCAAGAAACTGATGAAGAAGGTTTACGCAAGTACTTAGAAGAGCATGATGATTTAGCTCTCTACTGTGGAACTGACCCAACAGGCGATTCTCTTCATATTGGACACTTAATTCCATTCATGATTATGAAGAGATTCCAAATGGCAGGCTATCACCCAGTAATTTTGATCGGTGGAGGTACTGGTTCCATTGGTGATCCATCAGGTAGAAAGACTGAACGTGTTCTTCAAACTGCTGAGCAAGTTAAGCACAATGAAGAAAAATTAACTGCCCAAATGAAGAAGTTATTCGGTACTGAAAACTTTGAAATTAAAAACAATGCGGAATGGCTTGGTAAGCTTAACTTGATTGACTTCTTACGTGACTACGGTAAGTTTTTCCAAGTTAACAACATGATTAACAAGGATGTTGTTGCTAGTCGTTTGGAAAATGGTATTTCATTCACTGAATTTACTTACCAAATTTTACAAGCTATTGACTTCTATCACTTAAACAAAGACAATGGTGTTCAACTTCAAATTGGTGGTTCTGATCAATGGGGCAATATTACTGCTGGTATTGATTTGATTCACAAGCTTGAAGGTCAAGATCGTCCAGCATTTGGTTTAACTATTCCATTGATGCTTAAGGCTGATGGTACTAAGTTTGGTAAGTCTGCTGGTGGTGCTGTTTGGCTTGATCCAGAAAAGACTAGTCCTTACGAATTCTACCAATTCTGGATTAACCAAGACGATCGTGATGTTGTGAAATACCTTAAGTACTTTACTTTCTTAAGTCGTGAAGAAATCGAGGACTTGGCTGAAAAGACTGAAAAAGAACCTTGGAAGCGAGCAGCTCAAAAGAGATTAGCTGAAGAAGTAACTAAGTTTGTTCATGGCGAAGAAGGCTTGAAAGAAGCTCAAATGATTACTGAAGCCCTATTCTCAGGTAACGTTAAGAGCTTGTCTGTGCCTCAAATTGAACAAGCTTTGAAGAATGCACCAAGTGCTGAAGCAACCCACGAAGCTAAGAATATCGTTGAATTTTTGGTTGAAACTAAGATTGAACCATCTAAGCGTCAAGCACGTGAAGATGTTAAGAACGGTGCTATTTACGTAAATGGTGAACGTCAAAATGATATTGACTTCATTATTGAACCTGACAATGATTTTGATGGTAAGTACGTAATTATCCGTAAAGGTAAGAGAAAGTACACCTTAGTTAAAATTAAATAGTTAGTGAAAAAAGAAGACGAGGGATGGCTAGAAAGCATTCCTCGTCTTTTTTGTTATAATTAGGTGTAGATTAAATGTGTTTGCCGTTTTAGCTCAGGAGGTAGAGCACCGCCGTGGTAAGGAGGAGGTCCCCAGTTCAAATCTGGGAAACGGCTTAGTTATTAAATAAGCTTAGGTTAGCAGAAGCTTTTTTGATAAGCAATGTATTAAGGGATGGTCAAAACGACTGTCCCTTTTTATAATGGAATAAAACACTGTAATTTATGAAAGAAGAACAAATATGGCACATGAACTTACACTAGATGAAATTGCAAAATTTCAACAAGATTATCAACAAAACAAGCAAAATAAAATTGCCGAATTAGCTGTTGTGAATAACGGTGTGCAAAAGGTAAGTTTCAATAGTGAAGGAATTCGTGATTTAAACCGGACTTTCTCAATTGAAATTCCAACTGATAACGTGACTGATCAAAAGCAATCAGGACGTTGCTGGTTATTTGCGGCATTGAACGTTTTACGTCACAAGTTCGCTAAGCAATATCACGCAAAGAACTTTACTTTTTCACAAAGCTATCTCTTCTTCTGGGATCGAATTGAAAGAGCAAATATTTTCTTCAATCATATCTTAGAAACTGCGGATAAACCTGTGGATGATCGAACTGTGCACTTTTACTTACAAGCACCAGATACTGATGGTGGCCAATGGCATATGGCTGTTTCATTAATTAGAAAATATGGGTTAGTGCCAACTTATGCACAAGATGAGAGCTTTACTGCCAACAATACAGCAGCATTTAATCAAGCCTTGAACATGAAATTACGTGAAGACGGACTAGTTTTACGCAAACTTGCTCAAGAAGGCAAAGAAGATGAGATTGAGCAAAAACGCCAAGAATTTTTAAGTGAAGTTTACCGTATGGCTGTAATTGCTTTTGGACAACCTGTGCACAAGTTTGACTTAGAATTTAAAGATGATGATGGAAAGTACAAGTTAGATCAAAATCTTACTCCAGTAGACTTTTTCCACAATTACTTTGAAGATGATTTGGATGATTATGTTGTTCTCTTTAACGCGCCAGACCATGAATATGACAAGCTTTATGCATTTCCATTTGAGGATAATGTTGAAGGCGGAAGTCCAATTAGATTTTTAAATACAAATATCGAAAATCTTAAGGAAGCTGCTATTAAGCAATTAAAAGATGGTGAAACGATCTGGTTTGGTTGTGATGTAGGCAAGCAAAGCGACCGTCAAAAGGGAATTTTAGCTGCTGATTTATATGAAACAGATACTATTTTTAATATTGAAACTAAATTAAGTAAGAAAGAGCGTCTTGAAACTGGTGCTAGTGGCTCTACTCATGCGATGACCTTTGTTGGAGTAGATGTAGTTGATGGTAAGCCTCGCCAATGGAAAGTTGAAAATTCTTGGGGAACCAAAGTTGGTGAAAAGGGCTACTTTGTTATGGATGACAAGTGGTTTGATGAATACCTCTTTAAGGTTGTAGTCAAGAAGCAATACTTACCAGAAAAATTGGTAAAAATTGCTGAAGGTGAAGCTACTCCAGTTCCTTGTTGGGACTCAATGGCTTAATTGCGGTGATAAAAAGATGGATATTGAATTAGTTAAGCAATTTACAAAAGATCATTTAAAAGGTGAAAAAACAGGCCATGATTACTATCATGGGCAAAGAGTAGCAAATTTAGCTACAAAGATGTATTTAAGTGATTATCCTAATGCACATGAGGATAGTCGAATTGTTGCTATTATTCAGACCGGTAGTTACTTACACGATACAATTGATGAGAAAATTTGCGATGAACCAAGTAAGGTGATTGCAGAAATTAAAGAGTTACTACCTAAAGCTGGATTTACTGAGTTAGAAACACAAGATATTTTATTTACGATTCAGCACATGTCTTTTTCTGCAAATATTGAACATCACTATAAACTGCCCTTGAGTGGACAATATGTGCAAGACGCAGACCGAATTGAAAGCTTAGGTGCAATTGGAATCGCACGAGCATTTACTTATGGTGGAAAGCATGGAAATAAGATCTATGATCCAGAGATTAAGCCTGAAAAGTTAGTAAGTCATGACCAATATCGTAACCATGTTGAGACAACGATTAATCAC
>SKEH01000608.1_pt1 | contig 19955 bp, 21 predicted proteins | sample 4826571 | NCBI WGS metagenome assembly SKEH01 (sample SAMN11008814, study PRJNA524170) | human gut metagenome | biome: Human fecal sample; material: Feces; isolation source: fecal sample from pouch patient p29 | host: Homo sapiens | place: Israel: Tel-Aviv | collected 2016-09-14 | reverse complement strand
GAATTAAGAGGTTTTTCCAATGCCAAAATTAGCGCAAGATTTACTGCCGATTATCAACCACAAGCTCGATGCCGTGGTTCCTTCAGATATCCGCCGTTTTGACAAGTATGTTTCCCAGTTCGATGATGTTGTCAAGCTGACCCTGGGTGAACCGGACTTAAATACCCCGGAACACATCAAGCAGGCAGCCATCCGGGACATTGAAAACAATGACAGCCACTACGGCCCGCAGTCAGGCAAGCCGGAACTGCTCCAGGCCATCAGCAAGTACGTTAAGGGCGTGACCGGGGTTGACTATGACCCGGCGAGTGAAATCACCGTCACGGTCGGGGCAACCGAAGCCTTGAACTGCAGCTTGTCCGCCCTTTTGAACGATGGCGACAAGGTGATCGTGCCTACTCCAGTCTGGTCCATGTACATGCAGCTGGTCTGCTTGACTGGGGCTACTCCAGTTGAAGTCGACACTTCAGACACCGGCTTTATTTTGACTCCGGAAAAGCTGGAAGAAGTCATTGAACGGGAAGGCAAGGGGGTTAAGGCTGTTATGCTGAACGACCCGACCAACCCGACCGGGGTAACCTACCCTAAGGAAGTTATCGAAGGCCTGGCTGAAGTTATCAAGAAGCACCACATGTACGCGATCAGTGATGAAATCTACTCCGAACTGATCTACGGGGATGCTAAGCACTACTCCTTGGCGACTTACATTCCAGACAGAACCATCTTTATTTCCGGTCTGTCCAAGTCCCACGCCATGACTGGCTGGCGATTGGGCTATATCTGCGGGCCAGATGAAATCATGGCCAGCGTCCGCAAGATGAATGACTTCATGATCACGGTCGTGACCAACAACGTGCAAGCTGCGGCCATTGAAGCCTTGACCAACGGCCTGGATGACCCGAAGGAATTCAGAGACATCTACCAGCGCCGGGTCAACTTCATGGAAAAGGGCTTGAAGAAGCTGGGTTTTGACATGGCTTTGCCGCGCGGGGCCTTCTACATCTTTGCCAAGATTCCTGAAAAGTACCAGGGTGACGACGTCGGCTTTGCCAAGGCCCTGGCCAAGGATGCCAGAGTCGGCGTGATCCCGGGCAGTTACTTTGGGGCTGGCGGGGCCGGCTATGTCCGCATGTCCTACGCTTCCAGCGATGAAGTCTTAAAAGAGGCTCTCAAGCGGATTACCAAGTTTGTGGAAGTAGAATAATAATTTTTATCAACTTAAACTTCCCACTTTTGTAAGTGGGAAGTTTAAGTTACCTATAAGAGACGCAAGCAAGTCGGTAAAAAGCAAGACATCTTAGATTCTCTGCCGGGCGAGGAGGTTCATCATCGTTTGGATGATCTTACTTGTCCAGACTGCCAGCACGAGCTGAAGAGAGATACGAAAAGCGCCAGTCCGAATTAAAGCCTCTGCTAGAGAAGTTTTCCGACTGGTGCTCCAAGAAATCAATCTCCGTGTTGCCTTCCGGTAAGCTGGGGACAGCCTTCAAGTATTGCATGAAGCACATGGACAAGTTCATAAACGCTCTAAAAGATAGTCGCCTTGAACTTGTCCAACAACAGAGCAGAACGAGCAGTCAAAGAGATCGTCATGGGACGCAAGAACTGGCTCTTTTCACAGTGCAGTACAGGTACCAAATCTATGGTAATCATTATGAGCATACTCGAAACTGCCAAGCAAAATGGCTTGGATCAATTCAAATACATCAACTATCTTCTAGACAAGCTGCCCAATGAGCTGTCATTATTAGACAATCAGCGTCTAGAAGCCTATTTACCATGGTCTGAGAATGTTCAGCTCCACTGTAAGTAAAGTCCCATAAACTGATTAATCCCATCTTAGCATTGCTAGGATGGGATTTTAATATACTCTGCTATTGGGCGCTTACTTATCTCTTCAATTTCTCAGCATAAAGATTGTACAAGTCATCCGCGTTTTTAACAGCGTCATAACCTTTAGCTGCTAAACGCTTAATATTATCATCTGACTCATCATCACGTGATGGCAAATCTTCCTTTTCAATTGCCTCAACCCATGTTTTTGAATCCAATGAAACAAATTCCAGCTTACCAGTTAAGTTGCTTTCTCGTGAAATCTTGTCTGACAAAATTATTGGTAGACCATTAGCTGAAGCCTCAACAACGACAAACGGTTGGCCTTCAAAGCGAGATGGCAAAACGAACACGTCCATAGCTGAAAGATAGTCGGGAACATTATGAACTGATCCTGTGAAAATTACGCGGTCTCCTAAGTTCATTTCTTCTGTTCGCTTCTTGACTTGATCAAACAAATCACCTTGGCCAACCAGAATCAGTTTATACTTGGAATCTAAATCTTTCATAACATTAAGCATGAAGGCTTGGTTCTTCTGCTCATTAAAGCCACCAACATGCCCCAGCAAGATATCATCCTCATTTAAGCCTAATTGTTTACGCATCCGTACTCTAACTGTAGTATTGAAACGATAATTATCTAAAAAAATTCCATTGTCAATAACAGTGAATGGCTTATTGTTAAACAGCCATTTACCAGCTGCCTCATTGCAAGCTACCCTACAATTGACAAACATATTAAAGGGTATACTCAAAAGTTTATGTAGTTTTTCATGCTCTGTAACTGTGTTGTGACTGTGAGCAACCCTTACTTTCACTCCGGCAAAGAAGGCAGCAGCCAATTCAATTGACATGATGTTACTACTACCGTTAACATGTACTACATCATATTTTTTGCGCCTAAGTAAAGAAACTAAGTTCTTGAAGTATTGCTTGGGATTGGAATTACGATCATGGATTTCAAAGACATTAACTTTATTTTCCTTAAGATCAATCGTAATGTCCTCAGCAACTTCATTAGGAGCCAAAACATCAACATGAATATCCTGCTTCTTAGCCAACAATTTTGCATTGTTAATAATAAAAGTTGAAACCCCATTATCACTCAAATTATTTGTGCTAACTAGTAGAACCTTCATATTTCCTCCAATCTATTTATTCCCCGTTTTTTTTCAGAATATAGTTGATAATTTCTGAGTCCTTGTCTAATGAAAATTTCCGCGCAATTAAAGCACCTGCAGTTGCATCTTCTAGCAACTCCTTGTCAGCAATTGTAAAAGTATGCGAACTACCATTTTTTGAACGCACCCAGTCAATAAAACGTAAGTTATCAGCGCCATTAGGATTATGGTACATCCTGTTCATAAACCCACAATTAAAAGCTATCGTTTGAACCAGTAACTCATCAGAACAGTTAGTCCATTTGAATAATTTTAAAAGTTTGGGCTCTTCTTGAAGCATCCGGCTTACAAAATCATTAGTAACACTACACCAATTGCCTCCCAGCTTGACTTTCCAATCAAGATTCTTAACACGATTAACATCTAAAATTATCTGTAAGGCCAATGAACAACGTTCAAAAAAGATAAACTTTTGATTCCAGTTTTCTTCTGGAATCACTAAATCAACATATCGAATAGTCTCTAAAAGCTGCTTTTGCTGCTCATATGAAAAATATGTTTTTTATTCTTAGAATCCCAATTAAACTCATCAGTAGAAAGTGCCACAATTAAATAATCGCCTAACGCTTTAGCTCTTCTAAGCAAATTGATGTGACCATAATGCAGCAGATCAAACGTTCCATAAGTTATAACACGCTTCATTCTATAACATCTACTTTAATTTATTAATCTGCTTTGCGATTGATAGCATTTCTCTTCGTAAATAATCTATGACCGTAGCAAAAAAGTAAATTCCTATAGCAATTAAGAGTGCATTTTTAGCACTATCAACCATATATAACCGCTTTCTCTATAGATATGCTATCTTTGTCTTCTTCTCACTAATAGATCTTTTAGTTGATTGATGATTGGTGCTCTTAGCAAAAAGATCATACACAAATAGATAACGGTACCAACTATTACTTCAATGAGCAACCATAACCAGCTAGATTTCATGTGCGTATTCAGCCAAAAAACTGGCACAAACATTACAGCACCTGACAATAGATACTTCCAAGTACTACCAAACATTTGCTTTACATTCAATGAATTTCTTACTACAAAAAGTTGATAGGTTGTCACTGATATTTCTGACATAACAGTCGCCCACATAGCTCCTTGTAGCCCCCAGAAATGAATCAGCGGGAAATTCAATATTATATTGATTACTGCTCCAACAGTAACAGAAGTAGTGTAATCTTTAACATGGTTAACTGGTATCAAGTATTGTGCACCAATAACGTTGGACCAAGCAATCATTAATATAACAATTGATTCAATTAACATAGCCGGACCAACAGGTGCGTACTTAGCACTATAATACAGCGGAGCTAAGGTCAACGAAACACCAGCAACTCCAAACATCATCGGATATGCCAATGCTGATACAAAATCAAAAGATTTATAAAGCATCTCATGAACTTTTTTCATGTCACCTTTGGCAAACGCATTTGCCACATGAGGCAACATAACAGTTCCCGTTGCTGTAACAAATGTCAAAATCAATTTGACAATATTATCCGAATACTGGTAAAAACCAGATGCTTTTTGATCTACCATCAACCCTAACATGGTACGATTTAATTGAACATACAGTTGTGTAGCAATTTGTGGTACAAACATCATAACTATGGGCACAAAGTGATGCCATGGATTCAGCCGAACACCATGTCCTACACAACCATAGTTTTTTATGGCATGTGGCCATAAAGTCAAATTTCCCAACATAGTTGACAAAGCTAGAACCGTAATATATAACGTCACATCATTCGGGCTCTTGATGAAAACGAAGATAGCCACCATCGAAACTATCTTAACAAATGCGTTACGCAGTACCGTTCGCTTAAAATCTTCCAAACCTTGATAAAGCCACGAGATATCAAATGCCACAGCAACTAGGTTAATTGATTGAGCCCACATGTATTCCTTAGTACCAGAATAAAATATCATAAATATTACAAAAAATAGGTAGGAAACAATGGTCATCCCTGTCTTGACAATTTGAATTTCCCAAAAAGTTGCAGCCATCTTTTGCTTGTTATCACTAACATAGGCAATTTCTCGGTTACCATAATAACCAATGCCAGCACTTGCTAAAAGCATAAAGTACTGGATGATGGAGTTGGTAAAAGCATTGGCCCCAACCCCTTCAGGGCTCAGCACCCGGCTAACGTAGTACGAAGTGATCAGTGGGACAATAATAGCTAAAACTTGGTAACCAACATTGTAGAGGTAATTTTTAACGACACGCACGATTACTTACCGAATTCTTCCTTAATAGTTTCTAAAGTCGCCGCGATGACCTGGTCCATGTTGTAGTACTTGTACTGGCCCAGACGCCCGCCGAAGATCACCTTGGCGTCTTCCTTGTCGGCCAATTCCTTGTACTGGGCGTACAGGGAGTTGTTCCGCTCGTTGTTGACCGGGTAATAAGGCTCATCGCCCTGGTGCCAGTCAGCTGGGTATTCCCGGGTGACGATGGTCTTGTCCGGGTCCCCCTTGCCGAATTCAAAGTGCTTGTGTTCAATCACCCGGGTATACGGCGTTTCGGCATCGGTGTAGTTGATGACGGCGTTGCCCTGGTAGTTGCCAACGTTCTTTTCTTCAGTTTCAAAGCGCAGGGACCGGTATTCCAGTTCGCCCAAGCGGTAGTCAAAGAACTGGTCGATCGGGCCGGTGTAGACGACCTTGTCAAACTTTTGCAGGTATTCGTCCTTCTTGTCGAAGAAGTCAGTGTTCAGTTCAACCGTGATCTTGTCATCCTTGAGCATGTTTTCCACCAGCTTGGTGTAGCCGCCCTTAGGGATGCCTTGATAGTCATCGTTGAAGTAATTGTTGTCGTAGATCAAGCGTACCGGCAAGCGCTTGATGATGAAGGCCGGCAGTTCAGTTGCCTTTCTGCCCCACTGCTTTTCCGTGTAGCCCTTGATCAGCTTTTCATAGATGTCCCGACCGATCAGCGAGATTGCCTGCTCTTCCAGGTTCTGCGGGGTCTTGCCAGCCATTTCTGCCCGCTGCTCGTTGATCTTGTCCATGGCTTCTTGCGGAGTCCGGACGCCCCACATCTGGTTGAAGGTGTTCATGTTGAAAGGCAGGTTGTACATCTTGCCCTTGTAGTTGGCTACCGGGCTGTTGGTGTAGCGGTTGAATTCCGCGAACTGCTGGACGTAATTCCAGACTTCCTTGTTGGAAGTGTGGAAAATGTGGGCCCCGTACTGGTGAACCTGGATGCCGTCGATTTCCTTGGTGTAGATGTTGCCGGCGATGTGGCCGCGCTTTTCGATCACCGTGACCTTGTGGCCGCGCTTGGCGGCTTCGCGGGCAAATACAGCGCCAAAAAGCCCTACCCCGACTACTAAATAATTTGACATAAATTCATTCCTTTTGCTATTTTCTACAAACAATAATAGTGAACTCTATACTTAATACACATGGTGCTGATTAAAATGCTAACTTAAACTTCCCGCTTGCAAAAGTGGGAAGTTTAAGTTAGTCAATAAAAGTCCATTTTCATGGACAGAAACTTATACATCTTAAAAAGCCGGCCATTTTTGCCGATTCTTTCTTGGGCAAAAAATGCTGGTCCGCCGTCCTTGCTCTTGATCAAGACCAACAAGATCAAAAAGACAGGTGAAAAGGCGATTAGAACTAGCAGGCTGCCGATGATGTCTATGGAGCGTTTCACATAGCGGTAGGTTCCCGAGCTAGCATTTGCTTCATAACAATTTTTATCTGGCATTATCATCTTAGAACACAACATTACTAAAAACATATTTTGCTATTCTGTTACCGTTATCAAAGCACAGTAACAGAACATGCAGTTATATCATCTTTCACACTTTCTCCAAAATTCCCTCAGCCAGCTTTGAAATAATTACATTATCTACTTCAGCATCAAATTTCCTTGAAAAAAAGTGTCCATTCTTCCGAGCCGCTAGCAAGGTCTCATAATCCTTTTCCCGCCAAACATACGGTGCTCCATCCCACCAATCAATATAACGTAGATTGCCCTGGAACTCTTTCGGCAGGTCATGAACTGGTTTGTTATAATAGACTCTTGCTTTAAATTCCGGATACAGATTGATCATAGTTGGAACAAGCAATTCGTCAACTAAAAATCCTTGATCAAACATTTCAGTAATTTGCTCTTCTTGCTTAACCAAAAGTTGAACTAAATCATCATCGAGGCTAACCCATTGAGAACCAAATGCTAGCTTATCTATTAAATCTTTTTTGATAGGAAAAAGATTGTGCTGAATATTTTCGAATTTTCGAAACAGGCGTAATGATATACTTTGATTTCTAAATTTATTTGTAAAGTGGTATTTCTGTACCCGGTTCAAAAGTTGCCTGCGATCTTTTTGGGCACTATAAGTGACAAACTCTTTATGTGGGTGTGCATCAAAAAAAGCATGAATTTCATCTTGGTTGGTCAAAGGGAGATCTTGGCCTGATAGCAAGTGATAATAATCATATTTACCGTGTGCAGCTGCTTTAAACAACAACATTTCTGCCGCGATCTGCGAATAGTCGCCCCAATTGATTGGTAAGGGATCCAGGCTATTAAAAGCAGCATAATTCAGCTGGAACTTTTTAGGAAAAGGCATGCTTTTCTGGTCAACCAACAGATAGATGTCGTTGCGGTGGTCATCGAGCAAAGTCAACAAAATTTGCAGTTGCTCTGGATTGCGATTGGCGATAATCAAGTAGGCATGTTTCTTCATTAACTATTTCTCCTTAAATAACTTAAACTTCCCACTTGCACAAGTGGACTAGTGTAGTGTCATACTGAAATTTAAAGCTTGTGCAATCGAAACTATAACTGCTGATATAGAGACGCAATCCTAGTACCCGTATCAATACTGTTAAGATATCGTCATGACATTACACTTGATATTGTTTATGGTAAGTGTTCAATTTATTCTTGCAATTGGCGAATTATTAAGCTTGCTAATAAATTGACAAACTAATCATCCCTGTTCAATTGATCAACTTGCTTAATTACAAGTGCGCATATAATTGCCGCAAATGCCATATCTCTATCATTAATTCCATCAGCATAAGTGAATGCATAGGAAGCGTTAATTAAAAAACTTAAACAAACAGCTGCTTTCACAAATACATTCTTGTCTGTCGACCTTAGAGATTTTATATCAGCTAACAAAGTTCTTACATATACGCTTAAAAAGCAAATCGGCAACACTATACCACCATCCAAGAACAGCTTGCTTAATCCAGTTAAGTCATAACCATAATATAGACCGTATAGTCTGACAAAATATGGTTGATATGCTACTTTACCAGCCTCCTTAAGAAAAACGATATCTAACGATGCTGCTGAGCCTAAGCCATTGCCTATAATTTTAAGTAATGTGGTACTTTGCCGACTATACACGTTTATTAGTGCCTCAAATCTACCATATTGGTAAATCCCCCAATTAGAATTACCAAAAATATATCCCTGTGCACCGTTTAACGTCATAGCACTCTTAAACCTCGGATATATTTCTGTCAGCAAGTTCACAGCAACACAAACAAGAAAAGAAACTAACACAATGCCTATAACTGGCCTAAGATTCACCTTTCGTTGTATCAATCCAATAATAAGAAGTGCAATAAACAATAATACCACTTGGGCTTTGCTTTCAGTCATAATCAATATAGCTACTGAAATTACTATTGAAATTAGTGTGGAACGCAAAGTTCCTTGGTTTACTGACCACTTTGAGTATTCATAAATAGGATACAATAGGACAAATGCTGAATAAGCTCCTAAACCAAAAACTCCGAATATCCCATTTCTTTGATCGACATTGAACCCAGCTATCGTTTGACCAATTGTGAAAAAGAAGCATACTACATAAATAAATTTATATAAATCAACGAAGCTTAGATCACTTTTGCTGTATCGTATAACAAAAAAATATTCTATGCCTATAATATAAGGAATTGCACTTTCTAAAGCTTGAATACCAGGAGTACTGTGTATTATCACACCCAAGCACGTGTAAAAAAACAATCCTAAGGTACAAGCCCACCAGCTAAAGCTCTTAAAAATTTTAGTACTATACCTTAACAATAGAAGTGAGATCGGTATAAGAGATAAATCTCTTAGTCTTATATTTATAGGGTGTCCCAAATAGTGAACTACTACTTCTAATGTAAATACATACGTAAGTAACGTAAAAATTGAAAATTCAAACAGTTGTTGATTACGCATGCTCAATGAAAGACAAAATAAAATTCCGCCCACAAATAGTGCGTATGCAACCCAACTCTCAGTGCTAAGCGACGTTACTAAGCTAATCAAGCCTAAGGAAACCAACAGGAAATTATATCCGATAAAACGTAAATATTTTTTATTTACAGTACACGTTGCATTTCCATTTGTTCCGATGGTTAACATTTAAATACCTCACATCAAATATTGACTACCATACACTACTTGGGAACCGGATATTTAGTTGGATCGTAAGGCTTTTTGTTAAGTCTATGTTTCATACTTTTGAGAATAGAATATATTTTCTTTCCTTCTACTACTGAATATATTGGCAATTGCTTAATCCTAGCCAAATTAAAACCGTTATGTAAAAGCCACACATATTCAAGTCTCTCCGACATGAAACCATGAGCACGTTGTTGATACTTAGATCTATTTGATAAATCAGTAATGTCTTCTAACTTGAAAAGAATTGTAAACAACCACTCGCAATACTTGTCAAACACGGGCTTAGGTACAACCATCATATTAAGGCCGAAACTGCTCTTTCCTAACATGACCGTTTGAAAATCCTTACTGTACTCAGGATATATATTATGAATTATTTGAGCAGTATTTTCATAATCATCCTTACTGTGATAAGTTTGATAGTACTCCTTAATAGAAATTGTATTTGTCACGATATCTGGTAAAACAATCTTTTCCTCCTCTAAAAACGAAATAATCTTTTTAGGTGTACAAACTTTGGGAATAATCGCTGCAGGGTCCATAAAAAATCTACGGTAATGTTCAATAGATACATACTTAGAGCTCTTGTCATTTTTCCAAATCCAGTACATCGCAGTCAATTCACAAAAATGTGGATTTTTTTCTGCAATATTGTCACCGGTGTTATCTCTAAGATAGTTATTTTTATTATCCCCACCTCCTACAAATATAGGAGTTCTACCTGCTGGTACAAAATTTACTGACTTATGTGTAACCATGTACATTGTTAATTCATTTTTATCAATTTTTTTAACCATTTTCCCTAGCCTATTTAACACCAAAAAGTACTATTACCATAATTGAATGTTGACATTTAATTTATTTTAATCATATTGTCAACAATTTCACTCAGATCCTCATTAAACTTCTTATTATTGTTGCTTTCACCACTATTTTTCGTCTTAACAATACTGTCGTAATTAGCAATTGTAGTAGCTAAATCATCAATATCGTAAATGGGAATGATATTGTTCATTCTTTCAGCAATCAGCTTGGTAAAATCAACTTGGTGATTATTAACGTGTTCATTGAATTCTAACTGTCTCGGTTACAATCGGTACCTTACCATACTGCAGAGCTTCTACAAAGCTAGATGGACCACCGTGAGTGATAACAATACGTGCATCCTTAAATGTTTGCTGCATCTCGTCAAAACTCATCATTTTGTGCATCTCACAATGCTTAGATTCATAGGTACTGAAACCATATTGAATAACAACTTTTTCCTTGATATCACCGTTAGCAACCAATTCATCCATCTTCTCAATCAAACGGTTGAATGGTTGTTCATGTGTTCCTACAGTTACAAATATCATATGTTCCTCTAGAAGATACTACCCAAGTTAATTGCCTTAGGATAAACCTGCTTCATTTCTTCCCATTCTACAATGAACTTATCAGTAATTGGATAGACAAGCTTTCCGGTTACTGTCGGTTTATCATAGCGGTCAAATACTTCAATGTATACTAGCTTAGCTCCCATCATTTTTCCGATGTAGAAGAATGGTGCTGCTACTGCTGCACCACTAGAAATAATAAGATCTGGCTTCTCTTTACGAAGCACTTTTATTGCTAGAAAAGTATTTTTGATTAAATTCTTCAAATTACGGTTAGTGGGGTAATAGCAAGGGTAGAATCTTTCACCTTTAAGTTTGCTTCTAGCATCTTCTTTATCAAAAGTCACCCAGAAACGATCCTTGTTTTGCCAAAATGGTTTCAACATATACAAGTGTGTCAAGTGGCCACCACTTGATCCAACCAAACAAACTTTGATATTTTCTTTAGACATTGCTTGCTTCCTAATAAAAAAGCGAGGTTCTTAAATCCTCGCAAACTCCTACTCCTCGTACATCCCGTTCGGGTGGAAGATAACACAGATTGTCTTAAAAATGATCCACAGATCAAAGAAGACGCCACTCCGGTTGATGTACTCAATATCGAGTTGCACCATATCCGCAAAATCAGCCGCATTCCGGCTAGTTGCTTGCCAAAGGCCACTGCATCCCGGCTTAACTAGCAATCTCTGCTTGTCATAGTCAGTATACTGTTCAACCTCATTTGGCAACGGCGGCCGGGGGCCTACCAGTGACATATTCCCAATCAGCACATTCCAAAGCTGAGGTAATTCATCCAAGCTGTGAGCTCTGATGAACTTGCCAATCTTAGTGATCCGCGGGTCATCATGCATCTTAAACATGGCCCCTTCGACTTCGTTTTGCTCCAGCAGTTCTTTCTTCAGCTTCTCAGCATTGACCACCATAGACCGGAACTTGTAGATCCGGAATGGCTTTTCATCCTTGCCAATTCTGATTTGTGAGTAAAAGACTGGTCCGCCATCTTCACCATGAATCTTGATCGCCAGCCACAGAAAAAGTGGTGACAACAGAATCAAAGCAACCAAGGAAGCCAGAAAGTCAAAAAGGCGCTTGATCCCATGGTAGAGAGGGCGGCCCTTAACTTTGGACTGTTTGACATACGCTGAACTGCTAACTCCCATATCCATTTTTTCCTCTCCTTCATCCAAATTTCTACTTTAAAACAGACCTAAGAACTTCTTGCGCTTCTTCGGTAAAGGTTGCCAGTTCAAGTAAACCGGATCGCCATTGATTACCGCTTGCGCGTTGTCCAAGTACTTCTGTTCCTTTTCTTCACCAAATTCCTTCGCCAACTTATCCAGTGCTTCACTCAGTTGATATTGCCGTCTTGGCAAATCATGAGCATCACTGGCAAAGAAGGCACATTGTCCAGCCTTGATAAACTCCCGGCTGCAGTCTTCGATTTCTTTGCCAAACAAGCCGGTATATGAGCTGGCAGTGATCTGTACCAAAACTCCCATTTCCAAGAATTCCTGCAGCTTCTGTGGATTTGCCAGAATTTCTTTATTCCGTTCTGGGTGAACAACGATTGGCGTAATCCCTCTTCTGGTCAGTTCGTACACCATGTTCTTGGTGTAATGTGGCACTTCATTGCTTGGCAATTCCAAGAGCATGTAGTGTCCTTCTTCATCGCAGAAGAGGATGTCATCATTATCAAGGGCTTCAGTTAAGCCACCTGACAATCTGACCTCATGTCCTGGAAAGACCGTCAGCGGAATACCCGCTTGGTCAATCCGATCTTGAAACTCTTCCGTCAACTTGATCACATCTTGCTTGTGGTTGGTGTAGCGGCCATTTAATGTGTGTGGAGTACACAAGGCATGGGTTACGCCATCAGCAACCGCGGCTCTGGCAAGCTTAAGTGAAGCCTCCCAAGACTTTGAACCATCGTCGATCCCTGGTAAGATGTGACAGTGTAAATCAACTACCGGCATGAGCTACTTCTTTCTCCCAAAGAGACCCTTCTTCTCCTTTTCTTCGCCATAACCGTAGCCGTAACCATAACCATATCCATAGCCGTCATCCCCATCGGCATCAACATCGTTCATAACATAACCCAAGATTGGTGACTTAGTCAGCTTAAGCAACTCAACTGCCCGCTTAACCGCTGACTTCTGTGAATGTGCCTGGCGCACAACCAAGATCGTCCCGTCCAAAGAACTGGTCAGTTGCTGGGTTTCGGCCGCGTCCAAGATCGGTGCTAAGTCAAGCACGACCATATCATATTCTTGCTTTAAATCTTCAATCAAATCCAACATATGCTTGGAAGACAGAAGTTCTGACGGGTTTGGCGGAATCGGACCTGCCGTCAAGATTGACAGGTTCTCTACGCCACTTTTCCGGATCACGCTGTTTGCGTCCATTTCCTTAGACCGGCTAGTCAACAAAGTGGTCAAGCCGTTGCTATTGGATACATTGAAAGTGGCGTGCATAGTTGGCCGGCGCAAGTCCGCATCGATCAAGATCGTCTTCTTGCCGGCTTGCGCCATGGTAATGGCTACATTAGCGCTGACCGTTGACTTGCCGGCGCTGGCCATGGCTGAAGTAAAGGCAATCGTCTTTACTTCCTTATCAACGTTCATAAAATTGATGTTGGTCCGGATGTTTCTGAACTGTTCTGAAATAACGCTTTGCGGGTTGGCCAAAGTAATCAGCTTGGCCCCGTTCTTCATCGTTTCGTTGTCAAAATGCTTCTTTCTACCGAATGCCATGCTAACCTCCTAAACCCGTCTTCTGGAACTGCCGCGCTTTTCAGCTGTCTTAGCTGTAAAGGTCCAGTCCTTTGGCATCGTGATGCTTGCAATTTCACCCAAGTTGGTCAAGCCAAGTTCATTGGTCATGAATGAATCATCACGAACTGTCGTATCTGACAAGTCCTTGATGATAATGATCAACAGGCTGATTACCAAACCAGCCAAGACGCCGATAGCCGTAATCAGGCTTACCTTCGGGAAAGACTTAGTTCCCTTAGGGGCTTCTGCAACGATGGTCACGTTGTTAACGTCCATGATCTTAGGAATCTGTTCCTTAAATTCCTTGGCAACCGCGTTAGCAATTGCTTGGGCCTTGGCTGGAGTTTCAGCTGTAGCTGACAAAGTTAAGACCTGGGAAGAAGTCGTAGTGGTTACTGAAACCGCGCTAGCCAATTCACTGGCTGAGACTGAGTAACTCTTGCTTTCCCGCTTGTAAACCGCTGGCTTAGCCTTAACCGCCTTCTTAACCAAGGTTCTGGTACCATCATCATTAGTCCGGTAAACGGCCTTCTTGGCTGGAGTTGCCTTCTTAACCAGAGTTACCGGGTTTGCCAGGTACTTGGATGCACCCTTTAAAATAACGTTACTAGTGATAATATCCTTGTAAGTAGTAACGGCGTTAATGTCAGCTTGCTGGTTGGCATAAGCTTGGTTAGCGTCTGTTGACTTACGGTTGACCAAGAGTTGTGTGCTAGCAGTATACTTGGGCACCAGAACATATTCTGAAACCCCATAAGCGATCAAGCCCAGGCCGATCATCCAAATCAAAATGCTAATAATGTGCTTTCTGATTAAGATGAAGAGCCTGCGCAGGTCAATGGTTACTTCTTCATTATTCTGTTGTTCAGCGCTCACTAGTTATCCTCCTTATAAACGTTGACATTCTTAATTCCTAAAGTTTGCCGGATATTGTTGGAAATCCGCTGTCTTTCCTTAGTAGACATGATTTCAACTTCCATGTTGCCGAATCTTTGATTGTTGACGCTGCTGCTCTTCCCTTGAGCGTAGTCTGACTTGACATTGTCAGTTGCCCCTTGGTAATTCATGGCCAACTTAATCATGTCGTTCAAACTTAGATCAGTCTGCATGCTGTCACCCAAAGATTGCATGAATGAGCTGTTTAAGATGGTCTTGTATGACATGCTCTTCTTAATTGCAGCCATCATCACCAGACGTTCACGCTCTTGGCGGCCGTAGTCTTGCCGCGGGTCACCGTGACGGAGCTGAACGAAAGCCAAAGCCTTCTTACCAGAAATGTGGTACATCTGCCCCTTCTTGAAGGAGTAGCCCATATTATCAAAGGTCAGTGGAGAGATGACATCCACCCCGCCCATCTTGGTGATAATCTTCATGGTACTTGCCCAGTTAACCAGGACATAACCATCAATCGGCACGCTGTAGTACTTATCCAAAGTCTTGATCGTCTCGCTAACCCCGCCCAAAGAGTAGGCACTGTTCAGCTTGATCGGTGAAACCTCCGGGTAGTCCGGCAGGTTAACCTTGGAGTCCCGGGCAATCGTGGTTACCCGCGTCTGCTTCTTGCTTGGGTTGACCGTGACGAACATCATCAAGTCAGTCAAACCGTGATAATTCTTCACGCTCCGGCCTTCAGCCCCGGTGTCAGTTCCTAGAATCAAGAGGTTGACTGGCTTCTTGGCATCCAGGATCTTGTCTAAGCTGGACCGGTTCTTGTTTGACTTGGTAGACTTTGAGACCGGCGTGTACATCGTCGTCGCTGCATCCCTGGCATTCTTATAAGCATAACCGATTACTAATAACACTGCCAGCAGCAAGACCCCAACAATCCCCGCGATCCAGCGGCCAATATGGCGCTTACGGCGGTGGTGATGGTGGTGATGGTGGTGGTGATGAACACGACTTTGATCAGGTTCATTCATAATTATCTTTTCTTATTCTCCTTATATTCCATACCCATTTTTTATCTCTATTTTTCCTAGAACATAACTGTTATTGTTGGATAAGCATTGCTACTATAGCATGCGCAATCCATGATATTGTTCTATTATACATCACATTTCATTCACAAAAAAGGTCTAAATAGTTTCCAATCTATTTCCATGGATCAAATCTCCTTAACATTTATCTGTTTGAGCAATTTCCACATAAATTTAGGCAAATTCAGCGCTTTTTCTTCTCCGCTTCTTTACAATAGATAATAAATAGATGTACAAATTCATCATCTAGCAATACAGAAAGGAAGTTATAGATGATCGACAATCAAACTCACTCAGTCAAGGCCTACTTAGCCGGCGTCAATCTTGATGATCCCAACTTTGACTACTCCATGACCGAACTGGCCAATTTAGCAGAAGCCAATAATTTCACCGTTGTCGGCTCCAGTCAGCAGAAGGCGGAAAACATCGTCGCCTCCAGCTACCTGGGCAAGGGCAAGGTGGCTGAAATCAAAGACCTGGCCCAAGGACTCGGGGCCTCCGTCCTCATCGTCAACGATGAACTGACCCCAGTCCAAATCCGCAACCTGGAACACATGACCAAACTCCGCGTCATCGACCGAACCGAACTCATCCTGGAAATCTTCTCTTCCCGGGCCCGGACCAAACAAGCCAAGCTGCAGGTCCAATTAGCGCGCCTGCAGTATGAACTGCCCCGCCTGCACCCGTCTGAAAACAATCTCGACCAGCAGCACGGCAGCGGCGGTTCCACCGGCGGGGGCTTCGCCAACCGCGGGGCCGGGGAATCCAAACTGGAAATGAACCGGCGAACCATCGGCAAGCAGATCTCCGCTATCAAACATGAATTAAAGGAAATCTCGGGTCAGGAAGAAATCAAGGCTGCCCGCCGCAACCAGAGCCAGCTGCCTAAGGTCGCCCTGGTCGGCTACACCAACGCCGGCAAGTCCACCACCATGAACGGCCTGCTCAATGCCTTTGGGGCTGACAATGAAGATAAACAGGTCATGGCCAAGGACATGCTCTTCGCAACCTTGGACACCTCAGTCCGCCGGATTGACCTGGACGGCTTCTCCTTTATCCTGTCTGATACCGTCGGCTTTGTCTCCAAGCTCCCCCACAAGCTGGTCGACTCTTTCAAGGCGACCCTGCAGGAAGCCAAAGACGCTGACCTCTTGATCAATGTCGTTGACGCTGCTGACCCGAATATGAACCAGATGATCAAGACCACTCTGGAAGTCTTGGACGAAATCGGCGTCAAGGACCTGCCAATGATCACGGCCTACAACAAGGCTGACTTGACAGACCGTAACTACCCGCAGATTGAAGGGGGCGACCTGCTCTACAGCGCGGTTGACCCAGCTTCCATCCAGGCCCTGGCCAAGCTGATCACGACCCGCCTCTTCAGCAATTACCAGATCACTGACCTCCGCCTGCCGCTAACAGCCGGCAAAGACCTGGCCTACCTGCACCAGCACTCCCGGGTCTTAAAGGAAGACTACCAAGCTGACGGAATCGAAGTTTCCGCCCGCCTGTCGCCCCAAGACCGGGCACGTTTTAGCGCTTACCAAATTTAGACCGCATAAAAAGCCAGACTCTATCTCTAGGGCCTGGCTTTCCTATTGCTATAGAACTCTTCTTGCCCGACTAGGCCAGAAGTAGGTGGACAGGCTCGCTTGTACAACCCCCTGCTGGTCTCCAGCAGAGGTAACGTACTTCCCGTCCCCCACGTAAATGGCTACATTATATGGTTTATTCTTGGAACCCCAAAAGAGCAGGTCTCCTTCCGCGAAGCCAGAACTTGGATCAACCGCGATCCCCTTCTTGACCTGGCTTTTGGTGCTGGAACCTGTATTGACGCCAGCTGCCTGCTTGTAGACATAGGCAACCAAACTGGCATTGTCAAAGGCATTCGGGCCCTTGGAGCCCTTGACATAGGCCTTGCCGACCTGCTGCTTAGCCAAAGACACGACTGCCTTAGCCCGGGCCTTAGACCCCATCGGGGCAAACCAAGAGGCTGCCAAACTGGCAGCACTGCGGGCCTTCTTAACCGTCTTCTTAGATTTAGCCTTGGTCTTCTTGGCCTTCACGGCCTTCTTGGCAGACTTGACCTGGTTAAAGTACTTGGCCATGACCCATTCCTTCTTGCCAATCCGGTACCACAGATTGCCCATGGAGTCAGTTGCCGTCTGGTAGACAAAATGGCTGCTGCCCTTCTTTAAATGAGTCGCAACATGCCGCCCTTTCTGGTAGTTGGCCCAGACAGTGACATATTGCTTACTGATAACTTTGATCCGCTTGCTAGCAGCCTGGGCCGGCTGCTTGACCGGCTTGACCCCTGTCGCTGAGATCCCTAAGAAAGTCAGCGCTGCAGCAGAAAACTTGATCATATTAGACTTCTTCATGCTCATTTCCTCCCTTACACCGCTAACTCTATTTTAACACGGAAACTAGAGAATCCGCCGGGCCGTTGATGGCCAGAAGTAACTGCTAATGGTTGCCAAGATAACCCCTTGCTGCTCATCAGCGGCGGAAACATATTGACCATTACCGACATAAATTGCAACGTGATATGGCGCTGCCACATCCCCCCAGAAGAGGAGGTCCCCCGGCTGCAGGCTGGCCGTTGATACCGGCACAGCTACGCCTTCCTCAACCTGGGTATAGGTAGTCCGGGAAACGGTTTGCCCAATCGCGGTCTTGTAAACCCATTGGACTAAGCCGGAGCAGTCAAAACTGTAAGGACCAGTTGCCCCCCAGACATAAGCCTTGCCGACTTGCGCCTTGGCTAAGGCTACTACGGCATTTTGCCGCCAAGATGAACCAACGGGAGCCTGGGACGAAGCAGCTTGCGTCAATTGATTGGTGTTTAAGACCGGGTTGGTCGGTTTCTTGGCTGCAGTCTGTTTGGTCGTTGTTAAGACAACCGTGTACTTGCTGGCAATCCACTTTTTATTCCCAATCTTCAGCCAAACCTTGTGCTTCTTGTCAGTAGCTGAGGCCTTGACCTTCTTGACCGTACCCTTCTTAAGGTACTTGTGGGTCTTCTTGCCCTTCTTGTAGTTGGTCCAAACCGGAGCCTTCTTGACTACCTGGACCTTGGAAAGGTGACCCTTGACTTGCGCGTTTGCTGGCTGGCCGCCTAGGCCCAGTCCCCCGAAAAAGAGAGCCGCCGCGCCCATGAATTTAATCCATCTTGCATTACCCATATTTTTTCCTCCAGCGGAAGCAAAATTTATACCTAATATTAATGATAAGCGTTCGCCCCCCTGGCCCGCAAGCCCCCTAATGATACAAAAATATTACAAAAAACGGGGAAGGCGCTGATGCCCTCCCCGCTGGAAATATGCAAGTGTTGAATAATCGCTGTAGTTTGTCCCGTTGGAACAAAAAACCGTCGTAACGGCGGCTAATTCAAACGTGTAAACTTTTAATTGGCCGTCACCGGCTCAAGTTCATTCTACTTAGACTAGCGGAAAAATACAAGATAAGAACGCGGCTTAAATTACTCTCCGCGCGCTGGATGGGTAGAAAGCACTGGAGCGGTTCGTGCTGACCTTAGACTTGATCACCCCAACCGTCGGGCTGGAAGCGTGGACAAACTTGCCGCCGCCCACGTAAATCCCTACGTGGCTTGGAGCTGACTTAGAACCAAAGAAGAGCAGATCCCCCTTAACCAGCTTCTTGGTTGATACCGCCTTGCCGTAGTAGAGCTGGCTGACTGAGTAGTGCGGCAATGACAAGCCAGTTGCCTTCTTGTACACGTACATGGTCAAACCTGAGCAATCAAAACTGTAAGGACCAGTTGCCCCCCAGACATAAGCCTTGCCGACTTCTGCGTTAGCCAGCTTAACAACTTTGTTCTGCTTAGTCTTTTTAGCCTCGGCGGCCTTAATTGAAGCGTACTTCTTAGTCGTGACTGTGTTAGTCCCCAGAATCCACTTGTTCTCCTTAATCCGGTACCAGGTCCGGCCCTTGTACTGGGCTTGACCCGTAGCCGTGAACTTGTAGCCGGACTTAACCTGGCCAACCAATTTCTTGCCGGCCCCGTAAGTGGTCCAGGTGTTGACCTTGTTACCCTTATTGTAGGCTACCCGGGTCTTCTTCACGATCGTAATATTGCTATCCTGGCTGTCCGTTGCCGCGTAGGCCGGCTGCGCCCCGCCCAGCCAAGCTGCCAGCAGTAAAAGGACTAAACTGAATTTCCGCTTCATTATAACTGTTTTCTCCTAAATTGAATCCGCTTTTTCTAGTGTAAGCAAGTTGTGTTACAGAAAGGTTACAGAAAAAATACAGTTGTTTTTTAATAACAAAAGGCAAAACATACTAACCTAGTGTTGGATGATTACTCGACGGAGTAGTCGTTCAACACTTTTTCTTTTACTATGTAAAGTGGAGATGAAGCCAATGCCGTT